>Ga0074195_1002303_pt1 | contig 21990 bp, 22 predicted proteins | sample EPASupsiteHSE623_FD_64525 | JGI IMG/M metagenome (GOLD analysis project Ga0074195, IMG submission 64525) | Bioremediated contaminated groundwater from EPA Superfund site, New Mexico - Sample HSE6-23 | ecosystem: Environmental > Aquatic > Deep subsurface > Groundwater > Contaminated ...
AAAAGTATAAGGTTGAGATTACAGGTAATTTCAAATCGGGTATTCCTTACGGATATTTTAGTGTTAAACCAAGCGGAGATCTTTCCATTGGTGCAAAGAAGAGCATTTTGAATAACAAAGCCACTTTGTCGCTGAATATGACCGACATACTCAATACACAGACGACCAGAGCAGATCTAAGCAATAATACGCTTAACGGGTATGAATTCCACTCTTCATACAGAAGCAGACAGATTGTACTGAGTTTCAGCTACAGGTTTGGACAGGGAAAAGCTGCAAAGGCAAGAAAGGTTGGTGTCTCTGAAGAGGCAACGAGGGTTTCTGCAGGGAACTAGTTTCCCGAGGCCTTTAATGTATTCTTAAGAAGAGAAACAATGGTCATTGGTCCAACGCCACCAGGTACGGGAGTAATATAGGATGATTTGGGTGAAACTTCATTAAAAAGCACGTCCCCTGCCAAACGAAAGCCGGTCTTAGTATCGGCTTTCACTCTTGTTATGCCTACATCAATAACTACCGCTCCATCCTTAACCATATCTCCTTTAAGAAAACCCGGTACACCCAGGGCAGCAATTATAATGTCGGCTTGAAGGGTGTGCTCCTTTAGATTTTTTGTTCTGCTATGACACATTGTGACCGTGCAGTCTCCCGGATTCGTTTTTTGTGAAAGCAGGTTAGCCATTGGCCTGCCTACTATGTTGCTCCTGCCAATTATTACACAATGCTTGCCTGCTGTCTCTATTTTGTATCTGGAGAGAAGTTCCATTATTCCATCTGGAGTTGCTGAAACGAATGAAGGAAGCCCAAGTACCATACGGCCTACATTCACAGGATGAAAACCGTCCACATCTTTCTTTGGGTCAATGGCTTCTATAACCTTTTGTTCATTGATATGTTTGGGTAATGGTAACTGAACAATCAGTCCGTCAATGTCATTGTCAGCATTTATTCTGGCAATCTCATCAAGAAGCGTTTTCTCGGAAGTTTCAGCAGAGAATCTGACTATAGAAGATTTGAAGCCAACCTGTTGACAATCCTTTTCCTTGTGTCCTACATATGTTTGAGAAGCACCGTCTTCTCCTACAAGAATAGCCGCAAGATGAGGTCTTTTGCCACCTTTTTTTATTATCTCCTCAACCTTTTCTGCTATTTCGATCTTAATTTGGTCTGCCGTTGCCTTTCCGTCAAGAATTACCATATTTCATAAAATTTTGATGGTTTATTTATCTTCTTTTTAGAGAACCAAGTGCCTTCATTGCATTCTTTCCTGCACCTCCGGCCATGTTCTTCATAACCTTCCGGGTATCTTCAAACTGCTTAACCAGACGGTTTACCTCGGCAATGGAGGTGCCGCTTCCCATAGCAATTCTCTTTCTGCGGTTTCCATTGAGTATATTGGGATTTTCCTTCTCCCCGGGGGTCATCGACTGGATAATGGCCTCTATGTTTTTGAATGATGAGTTGTCAATATCGATATCCTTGAGGGCTTTACCCATACCTGGAATCATGGAAGCCAGATCTTTGATGTTACCCATCTTTTTGATCTGCTGTATCTGAGCATAGAAGTCGTCAAGAGTAAACTGGTCCTTTGCAAGTTTTTTCTGAAGCTTTCTTGCCTCCTCTTCATTAAACTGTTCCTGCGCCTTTTCTACAAGAGAGACAACGTCTCCCATACCAAGTATCCGGTCGGCAATTCTTTTTGGGTGAAAAACATCCAGCGCCTCCATCTTTTCACCGGCAGAGACAAATTTTATTGGCTTGTTTACAACTGCTTTGATTGATAAAGCAGCTCCTCCACGGGTGTCACCATCTAGTTTTGTCAGGACCACTCCATCGAAGTCCAGCCTTTCATTGAATGTCTTTGCTGTCTCAACTGCATCCTGTCCTGTCATTGAATCTACTACAAACAATGTTTCAGTAGGATTGATTGCTTTTTTAATTGCTGCAATCTCGTTCATCATCTGCTCGTCAATTGCCAGACGACCCGCTGTATCGACTATTACAAGAGAATAACCTTCCTGTTTTGCTTTTGCTATCGCATTTTTTGCTATTTGTACCGGATTTGTAGCACCCTCTTCCCAATATACAGGGACACCTACCTGCTCACCAAGCACTTTAAGCTGCTCAATTGCGGCGGGCCTGTAAACGTCACAAGCTACCAGCAGACATTTAAGACCTCTCTTTGTTTTGCAGTTTAGTGCCAGTTTACCGGAAAAAGTGGTTTTTCCCGATCCCTGAAGTCCTGAAACCAGGACTATCCCAGGATTACCTTTGACAGAAATATCCTCTGCCTCACTTCCCATTAAGAGAGTCAATTCATCATGAACTATCTTGGTCATCATCTGTCCCGGACGAACAGCTCTGAGTACATCCTGTCCTAGTGCCTTTTGCTTGACATCGTCACAAAAATTCTTCGCAATTTTATAACTGACATCGGCATCCAGCAAAGCTTTGCGGATATCCTTCAGTGTTTCGGCAATATTGATTTCTGTAATTCTACCTTCTCCTTTGAGGAGCTTAAACGAACCTTCTAATCTGTCAATTAAATTTTCAAACATCTCTTCGATTATTTTTCAGACGGCAAAAATAGTCATTTTTTGATGAAATTCTTAAGGATGGTTCTGCCTTCCTCATTGACAATGGCCTCAAGATGGTATCTTACTAACTCTGAATGAAAGATATATGGATCTTTCAAAAATATATATGATCCGTTCCATGAATAAATTTTTGCCATTGCCGAGGTAAAAAACAGTGTTGTAAGCTCTTTATTTATATCCTCTCTGTATAATGACTCCGAAAGGCCCCTATCCAGATTTTCAAAAATTATCCTTGAATAAAAACTCATTCGGTTAGTATGGTCCAGAAGCTTAAGATCCGGGAGGCATACAGATGAGTCGCTCAATAAAAGCGGGCCAATCTCCTCCAGTGATTTATTCATCATAGAACTTGTAAGGTAGAGAGCCTCAATTGCATTTTTACCCTGATTAAGAGCGATATTGATTTTAAATTCAATATCTTCAAGTACATGCTGCATAACGGTCCGCATAAGGTCATCCTTACTGGTAAAATTATTGTAAAGAGTTTTTTTTGTAAGTTTTAGCTCGTTCGCAATATCATCCATAGTCAATCTCAAACCCTTCTGCCTGAAAAGCAGATATACCTGATTAACGTATTTTTCTTTTGAACTTAACCTGCTCATAGATAATGTATTTTACTTATTATAATTGTTTTACTCAGAATAATATTCCGGTGCAAGCGGTTTTTGATTGTATCTCATACTCATTACCTGACCGTATGCACCTGCAGAACGTATTGCAATAATATCTCCCCTGCCTGTTTCCGGCATGGCGATGTTTTTGCCAAACCTGTCACTGGATTCACAAATCGGGCCAACAACATCGTACTTAAGCAACCTGCCATGTGATGTAAGATTTTGTAGCTTGTGAGAGGCCTGATAAAGAGCCGGTCGTATGAGGTCATTCATGCCGGCATCTAAAATAGCGAACTTCTTTCCTCTTCCCATCTTGACATAAAGAACTCTTGACACCAGAGTTCCACACTGGGCAACAAGAGCTCTGCCTGGCTCAAAATGTATTGTTTGTCCCGGATAAACCTTAAGGTTTTTATTAATTATCTTGAAATATCCAGCGAAATCTGGTATTGGAACAGCATCAGGATCAGAATAGTCAACACCAAGCCCTCCGCCAAGATTAATATTTTTCAAAATAAGCCCTTTGTTTCTAAACCAATTCTGTATATCATTTATCCGGTTACATAGTAATTCAAACACATTCAAATCGGTAATCTGCGACCCTACATGAAAGTGAAGTCCTGTCAACTCTGTTGCCCGACAATTCTTTATAGTTTCTATTACTGATTCGAACATCCAGGGACTGATTCCGAATTTGTCCTGGGCTCTTCCGGTACTAATGTATTTATGTGTATGTGCATCTATATCGGGATTAATCCTTAGCGAAATACAGGCTTTCTTACCTAAGCCTTCTGCCAGACTGTTTATTACTTCGATTTCCGGAATGGATTCACAATTGAAGCTGAAAATTCCCCCGTTAAGAGCTGTGATAATCTCCTTATCCGACTTGCCGACACCCGCATAGACTACATCTTCGCGGTTGAAACCCATTTTAAGAGCCAGTGAAACCTCATTACCACTTACACAATCGGCACCAAATCCATACTCTTTGATTATTGACAGTATTCTCTCATTGGCATTTGCTTTTAATGCGTAGTGAGCACGATAGTTGTATTTATCTCTCTCTTTTGAATACAGATCAAGGGTTTTTCTTAGCAGTTCCAGATCATAGTAGTAAAAAGGAGTCTCGAGGGTTCCGAATTTATTTAAGGTTTGTATGTCAAACATAGGAATATTGATGTTTGTGATTAAAGCCCAAAAGTAGTAAAAAACTTGTTCTTAACTGAAATTATCTATATTTGCGGAAAATTAAAAGAGACAAAAATGAAACCGAAAAAGAAAGATCTGTTACAGGATACCATCAAACACATTGATATCACAAAGATCGATTCCACTCCTATTATAGACGCAATGCGTGATATGTCTTTCACTTCCCGTGATACTGCATCTGCAGCTGACATTCTACAACTTATGATCAAAGACAAAGAATCCACTAACTGGCTCATTATAGCAGGCAGCACATCTGCAGGCGGATGTATGCAGGTATATGTAGATATGCTCCGTTTTAATATGATTGATGCGATTGTCTCGACAGGTGCCTCAATTATTGACATGGACTTTTTTGAAGCGTTGGGTTACAAACATTACAAAGGATCTCAGTTCATAGACGACACCTTGTTGAGAAGTAATTACATCGACAGGATATACGATACGTTCATAGATGAAGAGGAACTTCAGGCATGTGATTCAACAATAAAGACTATTGCCGATTCGTTGGAACCACGTCCCTATTCGTCACGTGAATTTATATTTGAGATAGGAAAGTGGCTTTCTAAGAACTCTGTAAAGAAAAACTCTCTTATTCAGACAGCTTATGAGTTGAATATTCCGATTTTTGTTCCAGCTTTCAGCGATTGCAGTGCCGGATTTGGGCTTGTGATGCATCAGGTAGAGAGGATGAAAGAGGGCAAACCTTATCTTTCAATAGATTCTGTGGCTGACTTCAGGGAACTTACAGATGTAAAGCTTGCTGCAAAAACAAGTGGACTATTCATGATTGGTGGTGGTGTTCCTAAGAATTTCGCGCAGGATACAGTTGTATGTGCAGAATGTCTGGGATTCGACGTTCCGATGCATCAATATGCCGTTCAGATTACTGTAGCTGATGTTCGTGACGGAGCTTGTTCAAGCTCAACTCTTAAAGAGGCTAATTCGTGGGGCAAGGTGAACACTGCTCATGAACAAATGGTTTATGCAGAGGCCACAACAGTAGTACCAATGATTGTCAGTTATGCTTATCACAAGGGTGACTGGAAAGCCAGGGTACGCAAAAATCATACTGAAATATTCAAGAATGGGACAATCGGTTCCGGGATCATGCTCAAGTAATATACTAGAATTAATAAAATCGAGGCTGACCAACAGGTTGGCCTTTTTTTATTTAATACATTTAGTGCATTACTGGTACGCTCAGACAAAACAATGGGGGCATTGTCCATCCTCAGTCGCGTTGCTCCCTCCGGCTGAGATGCCCCCATTGCTTTGTCGGCACTAGGGCTTGTTCCGGTAATTTTAACATCATTAGAACCGATTTTCGGGTCTATTCGTAACAACAGACTTGCATAGCCGCCTGTCACATCCTCTGTTCTAATATTACCTGGGATAAAGGTACCAGTCCGGATAATCTACTCCTAAAGACTTGGCCCATGGTAAAAACTTGGGATAGTAGTCACCTATATTGACGGACTCAGTAGGAAACACAAAGTTTCCCGGTATCAGAATAGCAAAAGGCATTGCATCGTCAGAAACATAGTAGCGATTCTTTGAAGGATCCGACTTGTCGTTGGAGCTGCCCAGCAATCTACTGTCTGCCAATTCGGTAGGAGGATAATTAGGAAGATGTACCTCTCTGCCTCTTCCTGTATTGTTGACAACAATAAAAGGATTATACGGAGGTGTTGTAACCTGATCTATGGTGACAGGTGAGGCGAAATTGATCTGAATGTTGAATTCAGGTTTTGCCCCTGTGCCGGTGAGGCCGAGGGTGGTTATGTTATCGAAGACCATGACTGTCGCCTTTGTCTGCTGCTGCTCTGTTCCGTTAGCAGAAAGCTGGTAACTGAAGCTATTATCTACAAATGAACTGGTTTTACTGATACTACTGACAGATGATGAAGCAACTCCCATCTGGTAACCAAAACCTACATCAAGTATACCTCCGGACCATAAAGGTTTGATTCTGTCGGTAATTTTCACAATTTTATTTGATCCATTCAGGTAGTGTGTTGAATTATACGAAACCACAACATCATTCATGTCGTAGTCACCCCTGCTTGGCCACAGATCTTCGAAAGCCAGGGTGTGATATGCATTCAACGATGGATAATGTGTTGAATATACCACAGCTGCATCATTGGGAAACTCATCCCTGTCATCGGGAATACCATCACCATCGGTATCAGAAGGATCTACAACAACAGGCAGGTCATCGTAATCTATTGCTGTAACCGGGGTGCCCACAGCATAAAAGACGGCATCGTTAAAGTCGTCATCAGAGCCACCTGCTCTGTTAAGATCCTCAAAACCAAGCACCACCAATTGTCTTTGAGGGTCATATAGCAGAACATTATGAGGTTTAAGCAGTGTGTTAGTCTCCGGATTAAACTGCTCCAGAGAGTAATAATGCTGGGCACTTTGATTGATTGTGCCATTTGAATTCCATCCATTAGCTGCGACAAACCATCCTATACTTGTTCCTGCTGGGAAAACATTGGTCAAGGTTGTGCCATTCCAGTATTGAAGTTGAACTCTGTTTCCCGATGTAAGTCCCCCTCCGCTTCCTGAGTAAGACACATTGGGAAATGCAATGATTCTGCTTATGGCACTAATACTTGATGGAGGATTGTTTGTTGGATAACTAAAGTACCCAAGCACATTTCTATAGTCGGCACCTTCATGTACGAATACTACTTCTACGGTTGCGTTTTCAATAATTCGCAATGCTGAACTTGCCCCGTTTGTAATGAATTGGGGATTTCTCTCAGGGACACGTGTGCCCTCTGGCAAAGAAGAGTTAACTACATTTATCAGTCCTGCAGATATTGTCGCATTAGGCGATATCAGATAGTTAGGTCTGCCAGAACTGTTCCAGGTTCCCAATGTTGTGTAGCCGGGTATTGAACCGTTAAGTGTTATCATTTCGCCGCTCTTCACATCAACAGCAGCTGTTATATAACTTGTGGAACTGCTTGCATCTACAGTAAATTTATTGTTTGCAAATGACGATTTAAGCAACTGTGGAACACCCAGGGTTGTGCTGTAGACATATAATTGATTTACTGTCTTTTTTATATTTACTATGCCTGTATATTTTCCGTAGTTCTCGGTAATACCCTTTAAAATTGGATTTAGACCGGTTTTAAACACCTCTCTGTCCGGATCATTGGCTACAGGGACAAAAGGGTATTCATCATATATATAGAATACTATTGGAGAATTGAATGATGTCTTGTAATCCAGGGAGAAGGAATAATCGCCGGTAGTGGCAAAATCAAAATATACTTTTGACTCTTCCTGGTTATTTGGTGACAATTTTAAACATGATGACAATAAAATAATCCAAAATGCAGGAATGATGATTCTATTTAAGGCAGAAGTTTTCATAATTAAGATATTATGCAGTTTTTCGCAATTTCCGGCAAATATAGTAATTTATCAATTTAAGTCAGCATTGAAGTGCCATAAATTAGTTCCGGTTTGTCGCTAATTGCTAAGAATGCTACTATTTACAAGGGTTTCCACTTGTTTTTATAATTATTGTTTCTAACTTTATCGCAGATTTAGAACATATCTGTTTTAAATGGAATTATTTAACAATTAAAAAACTTTCATATGGAAATTAAGAGCTTAGCCGTTTCATCCGAAATGAGGAGATCATCTGATTTAAATTCAAATTACAAACCTCCTCTTATAGAGATAATTGAGGTTTCCACAGAAAAGGGATTTGCCGACTCGGCCAGTGAATTTGGAGAGGGTGCATGGTAATAAATAATTGAAATTTAAACAGTTTATTTTATGAAAAAAATATTTATCATTATCACCATTTCGATACTTTCCTTAATCTTAATTATAGCTGCCGGCTCATGCTCTAAAGAGAAATCGGAGAACAGAATAACCGGTGTTCCATCTGAAAAAATCCGTATAACAGGAGCAGATGCAAACACAATTACAAAAACAACTCTCAACGGACTTGTTACTTCCTGGATACAGACAACTGACAAAGTAGGGATATACGCACCCTCAGCTCGCACGCTATCATCCGGGGGAGTTGCTATAGCCAATGTTGAATTTACTGCTGCTAGCAGTGGAGGAAGCTCTGCCTTTAACGGCACTATGTATTGGGGAGCAGCAAATTATTCACACATTTTTTATGCCTACTACCCTTATACTGCGGGTTCTTTTTGGTCAACAGATGTTCCTGTATCGCTTGCAGCGGCACAGACACAGTCATCGGCAAACAGCACTGCACATATAGGCACCCATGATTTTTTAGTTGCCACTCCTTTAACAGTTACCTCTCCTGACAACACCAATGCCATAGCTAATGAGGTAAACCTGAAATACAATCACCTTTTTACAGTTCTTGAGTTCCAGATAGCAGGCGCAGGACAACTAAAGGCTGTTAAACTACAAGCAAACAGCACCCTTGCCTTTAGTGGTGGCACTATAAATATTACCCAGGCAACTCCTGCAGCTGATGCCGCCTATACTTTTGCGAGCCAGACAGGAACATCAAAGGAAGCGGTAGTAACGTTGACCTCTCCTGCCACACTTACTGCCACCAATACCGACACTAAAGTTTACATGGTTATCAACCCTGGTACACCTACAGGTAATTGCCTTGTAGGAGTCTCGGTTGATGGTACAACCTGGACTTACATCAATAAATTAGCCCCAGCCGGCGGCTTTAAACGCGGCATCAAATATGTGGTTACTGTAAATGCCGGTGAAGCAACTCTTGAGAATGTGGTAGTCGGTTTAGCCGGTAAAATATGGATGGACAGGAATTTAGGTGCCACGCAAGTAGCAACAAGCGGCTCCGACATCTTATCTTTTGGTGATTTATACCAATGGGGCAGACGAACAGATGGGCATCAGTTAAGAACATCTACTGTCATATCCGTCTTAGCAACCTCCGATACCCCGGAGCATGGTGATTTTATAACAAACTCTTCTGCACCTTATGATTGGCTCGGCACACAAAACCTAAACTTATGGCAGGGTGCGAGCGGTGCTAACAACCCTTGCCCGAGCGGGTTTAGACTACCTACCCAGACCGAGCTCAATGACGAGCGACTATTGTGGAGTTCAAGTAACACTGCAGGTGCTTTCGCTAGCCCTTTAAAATTACCTGCAGCAGGCTCCCGAAGTTACAGTGCAGGTGCGCTCAGTACTGGCTATGGCAATTACTGGACCAGTACCATAGAAGTCACATCTGCCTACCGCCTGTCCTTCGGCACCACTGGTTTTGCAAATATGGGCAGCCGCTACAATGCTTCCGGCTTTTCTGTCCGCTGCATTAAGGATTAAGAGGCCACTTTTGACGTATTGTCACTTCCGACACTTTACCCGGCTGTCCCGCATGGCAGCCGGGTTTTTTTTATAGTTAAATATTGCTTAAATGCTACTATTTACAGGGGTTTCCACTTGTTATTCAATTATTTTTCCCTATCTTTATCGCAGATTTAGAACATATCAGTTCTAAATTGATTAATTCAATTATTATAACACTCTATGGAAAATAAAAACTTAGCCAATCCGACTGAGATAAGGAAACCTTATGATTTAAATTCAAGTTACAAACCACCTCTTATAGAGATAATTGAGGTTTCTATAGAAAAGGGATTTGCCGACTCGGCCACTGACTTTGGAGAGGGTGCCTGGTAATTACTAATTGAATTAATAACAGTTTATTTATGAAAATGACATTTATCAATACAACCACTTCTATATTTTCCTTAATTTTAATTTTTTCTCTTATCTCATGCTCTAAAGATCAATCCCAGAGCGGAGTCACCGGTGTAACATCTGAAAAAATCCGTATTACAGGATCAGATGCAAACACAATTACAAAAACAACTCTCAACGGACTTGTTACTTCATGGATACAGACAACAGACAAAGTTGGGATTTACTCTACTCAGGCACGCACAGCAACAGCCGGTGGCGGGTCATCAGTTGTTAACTCCCAGTTTACCGCTGCAAGCAGTGCATTCAGTTCAAGCTTTACCGGTGCAATGTATTGGGGTGCTGCAAATTCTTCGCATACTTTTTATGCTTACTATCCTTATGCAACAGGTTCTCCAGCTGCAACAGCTGTTCCTGTCTCATTACCTGCTGCTCAGACTCAGTCATCGGCAAACAGCAATGCACACATAGGCGCACTTGACTTTATGGTGGCCACGCCTGTAACTGTTACTTCGCCGGCCAACACAAATTCAGTGGCTAATGAGGTAAATCTCAAATACAACCACCTTTTTACAGTTCTCGAGTTTCAGATAAAAGGCTCAGGACAGCTAATGGCTGTTAAACTGTCAGCGAACAGTACTCTTGCTTTTAGTGACGGAACTATTGATATTACTCAGACAACTCCTGCTACAGGTGTCGCCTATACCATGGCTAGCCAGACAGGCACATCAAATGAAGCGGTAGTTACGTTAACTCCCCCTGCCACACTCACTGCTACCAACACCGATACTAAGGTTTATATGGTTATCAATCCGGGTTTACAGACGGGTAATTGCCTGATTGGACTCTATGACGGCGCGACCTGGCAATACATCAGCAAAGCAGCACCATCCGGGGGCTTTTTACGTGGCAAGAAATATGTGGTAGAAATTGATAAAGCCTTAGCGGTATCTCTGTTCGATCAGGATAATAATGTTTACTCTACAGTAATCTCAACAACTGGTAAGACATGGTTAGACAGGAACTTAGGTGCCACACGGGTAGCAACTGCAAGTAATGATTACCTTGCCTATGGATCATTATATCAGTGGGGTCGTTTAAGCGATGGGCACCAGTTGATAAACTGGACATCATCAACAGGTTCTGATGGTGCAGAACAAGCAAACGAAACTTCAACTCTTAGTTCAGGTGATGTTCCCTCGGACAGTAAATTTATTTTTGATCCAAACTTACCTTCTGATTGGCGCAGCCCACAAAAAGACGGTTTATGGCAAGGATTGACTGGCACCAACAACCCATGCCCGAGCGGTTTTAGAATACCTACCGATGCTGAATTAGACGCCGAGCGAGCAAGTTGGAGTCCACAAAATTCCGCAGGCGCTTACGCAAGCCCTTTAAAGTTTACCGTAGCAGGCAACCGCGACTACCAAGATGGTTCGCTCTTCAGTGGTGGTTCCCGCGGCTACTACTGGTCGAATACCGTAAATGGCACTAAATCGAACTACCTGTACTTCGTTAGTGACGACGCCCTTATGTCCGACGCAATGCGGGCACTCGGCTTTTCTGTACGCTGCATCAAAGATTAACAGTATGAACTTCAGCCCTGAGCAAAATATACTTTTCTCACTAATAAAGACCTCTCTGTGCTTCCACAATAACAGAGAGGCCTTTTTAGATATCCCGGAAGGCCTGGATTGGGACAGCCTGTTCAATTTGGCTGCCGAGCAGGGTGTGTTGTGTGTTGCCAGGGACGGATTGGTGCAGTTGCCGGGGATCTCAAGGGAGTTGCTTATCCGTTGGGAACTTAGCGTTCAAAAGCAGGAGGCAAGGAACAAAAGACAGAGAGCGGTTATTAAAGAGCTTGTTGCCCTTTTTCGGGAGAATGGTATAGAGATGCTTCTGCTTAAAGGAATTGGGTTGAGTGAACTCTATCCAAATCCAAATCACAGGGAATGCGGAGATATTGATATTTTTCTTTTTGGAGATTGTGAAAAAGGGAACACGGTTATCGAAGAGTTAGGAATTGAGGTTGAAAATGAAGGAACAAAGCACTCAAAGTTCTATTTTAAAGGGGTTCCTGTGGAAAACCACAAAACATTTCTCAATGTCGAATACACCCAAACCGACAAAAATCTTGAAAAGCATTTGCATAAAGTGCTTCTTGAGCAGGGGTTCGACACAATAATGATAGATGACACCCAGGTTCGTATTCCAACACCTGACTTTACTGCAATCTTTCTTTCCAGACATGATATAACTCATTTTTTGTCATCCGGGCTGGTATTGAGACATTTTTGTGATTTGGCTCTCTTTTTTGAGAAAAACAGAGCGAGAATAGATTTTGCCAACTTTGAAAAAGTTATGAGAGAGGAGGACCAGTTCAATTTAATCGCTTCATTTCTGGCAATAGGTCATTTGCATCTGGGCCTTCCTGAAAAGAGCATTCCGGAATTTTTGATTCACAGGCATAAGGTGGAGGCTCTTGCAAAGAGGGTCATAGAAGATACTTTTTGTAATAAATACAGATCTGTTGACAAAAAAGAATTTGAGAAGATATGGGTTCCCCACAGAAAATTGCTGGGTATCAGACATTTTTTCCGATCAAAATGGAAGTATAATTCAATCAAGAACGGGTTGTTTTTTAAATCACTCATATTTAGAATATATCAAAATTTTCAACCAATGAACTGGAATTAAATATGCTAAAGATATTCCCTGTAAGTTATAAATGGTTAGTGTTGGTTTTTTTCACTGTAGTGCGGGCATTACTTGAAATGGCAGGGCTGGCGTTATTTGTGCCACTTTTACTGCTCCTGCTTGAAGAAGATGGAATATCTAAAAACGAGTGGCTGAATCGAATCTATACCGATTTGAATATCGATAGTTTTGGAGCGTTTCTTTTGTTTGTATGTGGAGTGGTTCTGATATTCACATTATTGAAAAATTTTGCACTACACAAGATTAACAACCATCAAAACAGATCTCTTTTAAAAAGATTCTCTCATTATTCTAAATCGCTTTTTACCCGTTACTATAACAATGGGCTGCTCTTCATAAAAGAGAACAACTCTTCTGCGCTTTCTCACAACACCAATACTGTATGTTACTCATATATTTTTGGCGTGCTTGGCCCCGCGATAACTCTTGCAGGGGATCTGATTCTGACGATTTTAATAGTTGCTTCTCTTGCATTTGTAAACATATATATTGCACTAATGGAGGTTGTGCTCTTTTTCCCGCTTCTCCTTTTTTATCAGATGAAGATAGGAGGAGAACTGCAAAGAGCAGGCAAGTCCGATAATGAGGCTAAGAAGAACCAATGGAGAGTAACTATTGAAACTTTCAGAGGCTATGCAGAAGTAGAGGTAAATAACTCATTTCCCAAACTTATAAAAATCTTCAAAAGTGGTTTGGATGCAATCTCAGATTCTAAAGAGAGAACTGAAAGCCTGAGAAGTATCTCTTCCAAACTAATAGAGATAGGGGTTATAGTTGTAATTATTGGAGTTGTTTTAGCCGGATATTTTATAGGTAGCGATGGCGGCAATTTTCGAATACTTATAGCTCTTTTTGCAATAGCCACCCTAAAACTCATGCCCACCCTGAGGTCTGCAGTTTCTCAATACTCGCAAATTAAATCCAATATATATACTCATGAAATTATTAAAGAGATAAATAAAGAGAGCTATATTGACAATGATCCTGCGCCTAATTTAAAAAATCCTTTAAAATTTAATAATAAGCTTGAATTCAGGAATGTTAGCTTTGGATTTAACGAAAGAGATTTGACAATTTCCAACTTCTCCATTATTATTACCAAAGGAGAAAAAGTTGGGATAAAGGGGATTTCCGGTTCAGGAAAGAGCACTCTGCTTTACCTTTTACTCGGGCTTTACAAACCTTCAAAAGGCGATATTTATATAGATGACATTCCGCTTAGTCTGCAAAACAGAGGCGAATGGCATAAACGTGTGGGATATGTATCCCAGGATATATTTATTATGGATACCACCCTGGCAGAGAATATAGTTTTAGCGCAGGAAACAGACTACGACCGGCTTAATCTGGCTATTGAGCGAGCATCACTTAAGGGATTGGTTGATAGTCTTCCAATGGGAGTAAATACTAGAATTGGAGATAGTGGCTGCCGACTATCCGGCGGAGAAAAACAGAGAGTTGCAATTGCGAGGGCGTTTTATAAAATGGCAGACGTATTTTTACTTGACGAACCTACCTCTGCGCTCGATAATAAAACAGAGGAAGAAATTGCCAGGACATTGGAACACCCGGCATTTCAGGATAAAAACATGACTGTTGTAATTGTATCTCATCAGGATAGTTTACTTAATATTTGCGATAAAATAATTGATTTAAGTTAAATGGGAAATAAACTGAATTACAAAATTGCAAACCAGTATGTAGAGATAAATACGGAAAATCACGAGAATCTGGCAGGACTGCTCCCGGGTTTTGTCCATTTCCATGACTCCATTGATGATAAAGAACCATTGATACAATTATCCCGTGAATTTGAATCGGAACAGCCTGAATTGTTACCGTCAGATAGTGAGAATAAAGTCATTCACACTTTTGACCTTGAAGAGGATTCCTGCATGCTCAGCAAAAACGGCAACAAATATTTCTTTACAATCGAAGAAAAAACGGGTGCCGGTTCAATTGAGTTTGCAATGGAGATTGGCTCCCCAAAGGTACGATTCAGGTTAACTCCAGATTGTGAAAATGGCCGGATTGCCCTCCCAAACTCTACTCATCTTAAATTTTCTCTTTGGATTGCACTTGGATTTACAGGAATTCCCCGGAAATTCTCTGCTCTTCACTCATCTGTGATAATTTATAATAACAGTGCGGTGCTGTTTCTTGGGGAGTCGGGAACCGGCAAAAGCACACACACCAGGCTATGGTTGAATCATATTGCCGGCAGCCGGCTTCTCAACGACGATAGCCCAATTTTGAGTATTGATGATGGTGAGCCCTGTGTTCACGGGTCGCCATGGAGCGGAAAAGGCCAGATATATATAAACGAAAGCTACCCTGTTAAGGCAATTATAAGGATTAAACAACATCCATTTAATAAATTAAATAAGCTTAACACTCTCGAATCTTTTGGAGCACTATACCCATCATTCCCTCCTGCTTTTCTAAAAGACAGTTTCTTCGAAGGGCATATTTGCGATATTATCTCAAAAGTAATCTCAACAACTCCGGTGTTTCTGTTACACTGCCTGCCAAACAGGGAGGCGGCTGAGATGGTTAAGGAAACCGTTTATAAATGAAAAAGATCATTCCAAATATAGAGGCACTAAAAATCATTGATGAGGGCATTAAAGCCGGAAACAGTGTACGCCTTATGGTGCGCGGAAATAGTATGAGCCCGCTGCTATTAGATGGTGTAGACTTAGTAACCCTCTATCCCTTTATCCCTGAAAATCTTAAAACAGGAGATGTAATTCTTTTTCGTTACAGAGAGGCTTTTTTGCTTCATAGAATTATTGAAATCAAAGGCAATAACGCACCGGAAGGGAAAATTATCACAAAGGGAGATGCTCTTGAACAGAAAGAAGAGATAGGCTTTGCCGATGTAGTTGCAGTAGCTGAGGTACCCAAAATAGGACTAATGAAGTTATCTATCCGAAGAGGACGAATTCTTATAAACAGGATAATAATACATTTTACGAAATTTTTAACATAACACAACTTACATTCTAATGAAACTAATACCTAATTTGACATTGCGCGAAATTGCCGGAGAAAAGATGCTGGTTTTACAAGGGACAGGAGGCATCGACCTCACCAAAGTAGTGATGCTAAACAGTACCGCTGAATATTTGTGGAACGCTTTGCAGGAAAGAGAATTTCAAAATGAAGATGTAGAAGAGCTGTTAATTCAAAGGTATGGTATTGAAAAGAATCAGGCCAAAAACGATGCTGGAGTATGGATACAATCAATAATTGATTCAGGTCTTTTGAGTTAGGCATTGTTATACAAAGAAACACCCCAATCCTCATGTTGAAAATCAAGGTGTAAATCTAAAAGCTATGCTCCCTCTTACTATGGGTTTATTTGCTACTCTTCCTGATCTTGTATTCCATCAAAAATCCTGCAATAAGACCAAGCCCTCCAAATAACAAAGTTGAAGCACCATAAATCATTTCCAGGTTGTCCCTTACTCTGTAATACATTTCATTATTGGATGTTACAGAATAGGAAGAATAGGAAGCAAAGCCTAAAAAGTATCCTACTAATAAGCCAAGTCCAAGACCCACAATGAGTGATCCGAATCTCAGAGCAATAAACTGACCTTTATCACTTTTTTCCTGTGGAAATAATTTTGAAAAATCAAGTTTTTCAGTCGAGATTCCCTCCAGAGAGGAGAGTTTGTCAACTATAAGAAGGCGTTCTTTTTTCCTTACAAATAGTTCTACTATTTTGTAGAAAGCGTATGCACCTACGCCAAAAGTGAGGGGTACCGAGATAAATTCCATCATAATTGTAAATATTAATTTGTTTCCGTTTTGCTATTAGGACGAGTATACCTGTAAAAGGTTACATTTTTCTTTACTGCAGATTTTCGTGTAACTTTACAGAACGTGTAGCGTCTTATTAGCGTATGACAAGAGAAGAGGAGATACTGCTTATCAAAAGAATTCTGTCTGGAGAGAGTCATCTGTACAAAGAACTTGTAGAGAGACACTCGTCCAATATATACAATTTGGTTCTGGGTGTGGTTTCTGGCAGAGAAGATGCAGAGGAGGTGTCACAGGACGTTTTTGTGAAAGCATTTTTCTCGCTCAAAAGCTTCAGGGGAGAGTGCTCTTTTTCTACATGGATATACAGAATAGCTTATAATATGGCTATTTCAAGAACAAGAAAGAAGAAGAGAAATTATGTTCCCATCGATTGCAACAACAGCCACATTTTCTCCGATGATGATTTTGTTTCGGGAAAAGACGATGAGCGCGAGATTTTACATTCAATGTTACAAAGAGCACTAATACAACTGGAACCAAAGGACAGATTTCTTATTCTCACATTTTATATGAATGAAAAAACAATAAAGGAGCTGGTGGTAATAACCGGAATGAGCGAATCGAACGTAAAGGTCAGGCTACACAGGATAAAAAAACAGCTCAATTTTATTATTAATGAAAACAGGGAGGTCGTTTATGGATAATCTTGACCAACAACTCAGTGACATTTTCTCTCGGCTTAAAACCGATAAGATGGATAATATTTTTTCCACTGATGTCATGAACAGGATTGAAGAAGAAAAAATTATCAGAGAAAAAAGAAAAGAGAACATGACACAGTCTCTGTTTCTGATTTTCTGCACCCTTGCATTTATTGCAAGCATGTTTCTGCTTAACAGATATTTCTTCCACATCAAAGCAGATGCTATTACTTCTGTTACAAAAGGTTACATAAATGATTTTGTAATAATGTTCAGAACAGAATCAGTTTCACGCTGGTCAATAATTGCAGTTAATACAATAATACTTATTCTTTTAGAACAGCTCCTTGCCAGAAAGTTTTCTAAGAAAATCAAGTAGTAAAATCAATCCAGATGCTCCGGTCTTAAAAGATCAAAAATTGTCTTTACCGGGTTGAAAATCGAAACCGGTACCTCAACAAAGAGAGTGTTCCATTGACTCATTGCACCATTCCATAAACCTGGCAACTCCTGGGCCTTGATAAGACGTCCTTCGAGACTTTTATAGGAGATAAAGCCTGTCTCATGATCGACGAACCTGTTGAGATCGAACTTATTGCCATTGTAGTCTTTGAATGTACAAACGATATCCACAGGATTAAAATGGGTTGCCCTCTCCATCATAACTGCTGTCTGCGAATCATTTATATCAAGTTGGGCGCTTTCAAGAATCTGTAGCGAAGTGGAACCATCGGCATCAAAAACTATATATGGACCACCCCCGGGTTCACCCAGGTTTTTCACCATCCCGCAAACCCTTAGTGGCCTGTTTAGTTTTGCCCTAAGAAATTCCGTGAAAATTGAATCCGGGACAGAAGGAAGTTTAATGCAAAAATCTCTCTCCAGAAAATCTTTTATTTCATCCGTTATTTGAGAATTGTGCTCTCCGTCTAATTTGTTTATATAGTTGAATATCTTTTTCTGATAAGACAAAAGGACTCCTCCTAATACTTTCTTCCATTTTATTGTGTCAGACAGAAGTTTCTCCTTTACCACATTGTCAATATTCTTTATAATGACGATGTCTTCATTAATTTCATTAAGGTTTTCTATCAACGCTCCGTGCCCGCCGGGTCTGAACAACAGTGATCCGTCGGGCTTTCTGAACGGTTCATTATTCTCATCCACTGCAATTGTATCGGTTGATGGCTTCTGCAAAGTAAATATTACGTCGTACGTTACATCATATCTCTTCTCATATTTGCCCTTTACCTCTTTGAAAAGGGATTTGAAACCCGCTACATGTTCCGGGGAGACTGTTACAACCAGCTTGGCTATACCATTCTTCCCCTTTGCATAGAGGGCTGCCTCAACAAGATGTTCTTCAAAAGCTGTCCGGGTCTCCTCCGGATATTTATGGAATTTTATCAGTCCCTTGGGCATTGCCGCATAGTTCAATCCAGAATCCGACAGTGTTTTACTTATAACCGACAATCTGTCAGAGACATTAAAATCCGGCAGATTTACAAGGTCATTGTAAAATGCATAATTTTCGGCTTTTTCTAAAAAGTGCCTAACAGGAGATTTATCTTCAATCGCCCCTCCCATCTCCAGTTGTGTAAGTCCGTCGTACAAATCCTTGAACATTCTGGATGCCGCACCCGATGCTGGTACAAATTTACAGACGCTCCCTGCAAATTTCTCAAACAACAATACAGCCTTATCCTGTTCTTCAGATGTTAGCTGCTTTATTCCTCTTTCCGGAGTTGCAGGAGCATCAATTTTCAGATATGGGAACCCATTTCTGAAAAACTCAATCTCTCTCAGAACTGACTCCACAGAGCCGCCTCTCTCTTCAATCTGTTTAATGTCAAAATGGTTTAGCATGGTTTATTAAATCTTTGGTTTAATCGTTTCTATTATATTGAACATCTCCTTAGAAATCTCTCTCCTGTAAACATAGCCCGATCTTATCTGCTCAAATTGCAGAGGATTGGCTCTAAGCTTCATGTCTTCTTCTAGCAAAGGAAAGGATTCGTTCAGCAACAAAAACATATTGTTTTCAAAGGAATCAGTCAAATCAGTGGTTGTTCTTACAGGTTCAGGAACCGGATAATCTATTGTAAAACCTGAAAGATCTTCCAACCCGAAAAATTTGGCAAAGGCATTAACCACCAATACTGTTGCGTTGATTTTTCCCTCAAGCGAGTATCCTGCTATATGCGGTGTGGCTATATCACAAACATTCATCAGTTTTAGGTTTACATTCGGTTCATTGTTCCAGACATCTGTCACTATAGCCGACAATTTTCCTCTTGAATCTATAAGAGACTGCTCATCAATCACTTCCCCACGTGAAGAATTTATAAAGATTGCGTTTTCTTGAATTACAGCGAACATTTCTTTGTTGAAAAATCCTTTTGTAGAATTGTCCAGCGGAACATGAAGGGTAATTATATCTGCATTTTCAAGCACATAAGAGAGGTCAAAAAAATCCTCCGGCGTCAATAGCGACCTGTCAACCGAAAATCGTCCTTTTTCGGTCATATCTTCTCCGTTTTCAATTCTCTTTTTTACAGGTGGGTCGCATCTGAGCACTTTGAATCCAAGTTTGACTACAGTTCTCGCCAGCCTCTCTCCTACATTGCCCGCTCCTATAATTCCGATTGTCTTACCGGCTACAGACACTCCTTTTTCATGCGCAACAGTAAACAGGGCAGTGATTACATACTGAACAACACCCCACGCATTGCAACCTGCAGAATTTGTATAGGTTATAGAGTTTTTTCTGCAATAATCGAGGTCTATGTGGTCGCTGCCAATGGTGGCAGATGCTATGAACCTTACTTTACTACCATTCAGCAGAGATGCATCACATCTTGTTCTTGTCCTGATAATTAGTGCATCTGCATTTCTGACTTCATCCAGGCCGATATTTTTTCCTTTGCAATAGACAACAGATGCGTATGGTTCCAGTACACCCTTTATAAAAGGAATATCATCGTCGATTACTACTTTTATTCTATCGTTCATAAATAGTTATATAATGTAAGCACCTATTTTAATATCAGTTCCTCGACTAACTCTCCGCCAAGCAATTCATTGATCTTATCCCTTATCTGGGCCCTTCTTACAAAAATCTGATCCCTTGCTACAGATGAACTGAATGAGCAGTGTAGTTTTTTGTCTCTGTAGAACTTATTTGTTGTAAGTCTTGAGAATTTCAATCCCACCACCTCATCCCATGCATTAAAGACTTTAGTTCTTTGCAATCCGTTCTCCAGTCCCGACTCCTTGACAAAACGGCCCAGAAGTTCATCTATCTTTATGTAGTTCTCCCTTTTCATATTATCTTTCCATCTTCTATTTCCATGGAGACAGAGTCACCATTTATTGACTCAAGTATATTCAAGATTCTCACCTTGTTGCTGTCTGTTATGAAAATCTGTCCAAAAAAATCTGAGGCAACCAGCCTGAGCAGATATTCTACCCTGAGCATGTCAAGTTTGTCAAATACATCATCGAGAAGGAGTACAGGAGGCACAGAGTGTATCTCCTTCATTATTGAAAACTGCGCAAGCTTCAGAGATATCAGAAAAGATTTTTGCTGACCTTGAGAACCGCATCTTCTTATTGGAAAACCATTCATTATAAAGAGCAGGTCGTCTCTTTGAATGCCGGTTGTTGTGTATTTGAACGTCTTGTCTTTCAATATATTCTGCTCTAAAAGATCTGACAATGGGGCATCTTCCAGATCTGATTTGTACTCAATGCCTATTGCCTCTCTTCCACCGGAGAGCATATTGTAATAGTGAGAAACAAGGGGCAGGAGTTTATCACAGAATTCCTTTCTTTTTTTATATATGTAGGATGCATTTGAGGAGAGTTGCTCAGAAAATGCAGAGAGAAGTTCATCTGAAATGTATGTACCCTTGAGAAGTCTGTTTCTCTGATTAAGCAACTGGTTGTAATTCTGAAGTTTTCTTAAATACTCTCTGTCAAGCTGCGAGAGTATTGCATTAAGAAACTTTCTCCTCTCTTCTCCACTCTCGTTTATAAGACATGTATCTGCTGGTGAGACCATCACGACTGGAATCAAGCCAACATGGTCAGAAAGTCTGCTGTAGCTTTTGGAATTTCTCTTTATATGCTTAACCCCTTCAATGTCAAGTGAAATTGATATCTTTTCTTCAGTTCCGTCTTCTCTTACATATTCGGCATGAAGAGCCGCCATTTGGGTATTAAACCTGATTGTATAGAGGTCCAGACCTGAAAAGAAACTTTTTGTCATAGACAAATAGTAAACTGCATCTAGAAGATTTGTTTTCCCTGAACCATTAATACCTGTTATACAGTTAATTTTTGGTGAGAAACATATTTGTGCCTCCGGAATATTCTTGAAATTGGTAATCGAAATCTTCTTAAGATACATTTTGTATATGTTTATATGACAAAGTTACGACATTTATCAATTAAAAATTTGAGATTAGACAAAATATTGTAATTTTGCAACCTGCATAAAAAATGAAAAAAGAAATGTCAAAGAACATCAAACATCACGATCCGGAAGAATCAGTAGGAGAAGCTCTTAATCAGACTGAGCACTTTATTGAGAAGTACAAAAAACCTTTAATCTATTCTGTCATTGCAATTGTGGCAATTACCACTATTTTTTTTTCATCTCATCACCTTTTCCCCCAACCC
>Ga0074195_1002304_pt1 | contig 21989 bp, 19 predicted proteins | sample EPASupsiteHSE623_FD_64525 | JGI IMG/M metagenome (GOLD analysis project Ga0074195, IMG submission 64525) | Bioremediated contaminated groundwater from EPA Superfund site, New Mexico - Sample HSE6-23 | ecosystem: Environmental > Aquatic > Deep subsurface > Groundwater > Contaminated ...
GCCGCCCACGCCCCCTCCCGGGGGCCTTTGGAATCCCCCCCGATTTTTTGCTATTCTTTGTTTCAGGCCGGCGCTCAGCCCATATGCCGGCCCGTGTTTGGGGTCGTGGTGTAGCCTGGTTTAACACGCCGCCCTGTCAAGGCGGAGACCGCGGGTTCGAATCCCGTCGACCCCGTTTCATACTCGGTAATTCCCTTACCACTGTTCCGAATCGTCGTCGAGCGAGTGGCAAAGGGTCGTCAGAACGCCCGGCGAAACCAGCCGGGCGTTGTTTTTGGGGATGTTGGGGGCAGGAAACGACTAGAGCTATATCTTTTTCTATTACTTGCATTCTAAATCCTCGTTTACATTAATGCCGTGATACCAATAAATCTACCTTCCTTCTTATACAGAAAGCAAGGACTAAGCCTAGATTTAAGGAGCCAAGATGAAAACCACTGTTGACAGCCCCTTTCAAATACCTGCTCTTAAAGTAAATCAGTGGATCAAGGAATGGGAAAAGGTAAAGTATAAACCCGAGATGCGACGCGCTAAACCTGAACCGCACTTCTACATATTTTCTTTATCAGCAACAAAATTAAAGGCATTGTCCGGGATTTACCGTCGTACAACTGCAGGGAAACTGCAACGTAAAGATGACTTGGGGATACAACGCCGACATGACGAAGATCGTTCAGAGCGTATTCATCAATTTATTCAGTACGGATATCCTTGGTCAGAACTTAGTGCTGCTAAACAAAAGTCTGGAGAATTTGATGATTTGAGAAAACCAGGATGGCTCCCAACGGCGATTGTGGTAAACATTCTAAAACCGGAAAATCGCAGGCAGGGGCAGCAGGTGGCAGAGAAAGATCTAATTTCTATAAAAGATAACACAGGCTCAACAATCATTAGCTTGCCAAAAACTTTTTCTGATACGGGTTGGAAACCGACACAATTACACCCCATTGAAGTTATTGATGGACAACACCGGCTCTGGGCCTTTGAACAAGATGGATTATCAGGGAACTTTGAGTTACCTGTTGTTGCCTTTCATGGATTAGATATTAGTTGGCAAGCATATCTATTCTGGTCAATCAATATTACCCCAAAGCGCATTAACCCAAGCCTCGCTTTCGACCTCTATCCGTTACTTAGAACGGAAGATTGGCTGGAACATTTTGAAGGACATTCAATTTATCGCGAAACGAGAGCACAGGAGCTCACGGCAGCTCTATGGGCGCACTCTGATAGTCCATGGCATCAACGAATTAACATGTTAGGTGAAACGAAGCAGGATCAAGCCATGGTATCGCAAGCTGCTTGGATAAGATCCCTCATGTCCACATTTGTTAAATCTTGGGAAGGACGAGGAATTGCCATTGGAGGGCTATTTGGTGCACCAGTAGGTACAGATACGGAGGCGTTGCCATGGAGTCAAGCCCAACAAACTGCATTTTTGATTCTTGCAGGACAGAAGATACAAGAGTCCATTAAGAACTGCAAACAATCATGGGCCACAATACTCCGTAAGGATGCACAAAAAAATGATAGCGATCCGGCTTATTATGGAGCTTATTCACTTTTGAATCAAGATCAAGGAATTCGAGGAATTCTTTATACTGTAAATGACCTTTGCTATATTCGTGCAAACAAATTAAAACTTGGCGAATGGGTTAAAGATGAGGATGCTAGTGCCGCTGATGAACAAGCTGTAAAGAATGCTCTAAAATCGCTAAAAGCACAACCTGTAGCCCATTTTCTAACTGAAATCGCAACCGCTTTGGCTAATTATGATTGGCGAACCTCCTCTGCTCCTGGATTAACTGAAGAGCAACGCACTTCAAAATTGGCACTACGCGGAAGCGGTGGATATAGAGAATTGAGACGTCAATTACTACTTCATCTCGCAAAACACTCGGGAGATATTCAGGGTGCCGCAAAAGATGTAATAAAGATTCTTGATTATTGAGAATCAGTAAGACTCATGATGCATCTTAAATCCACTGCGAAAAAGGTACTCAAGCAGGCTTCCGCTCAGAGTGTGGAACAAGGGTTTCAACGTTCTAAAAAGCATCTGAAGAAATCTCAATGGCTTGCACGAACAAACATCTACAAGAATGACTGTATTCGAACACTTCGTAGTCACACCCGTCCCGACAGTGCTCTTCGTCACAAACCTTTAGTTGAATATATTGCCTCTTCCGCACCTCTGCATTGCGCTGATGGTTGGACGTTGCTCGGACGGGCCTTAGATGCACACACACGACGCGACTCAGCCAATACCGTACATTTAGCTTATTATGCGGAATTACGTGCGGCTATTGCGCTGCTTGCCAGTCAAGGCATTGGAGTATTTGACGATAGCCATATTGCTGTTATTTCCCCCACCTTCTGCCAAAAAATTCCTGACAGCAAAGGGCTCCGCAGAACCCATCAATTCACTTGGCATGCTTTAGAATACTGGTCTAGCCTGCAAAGGGCTGAGCATACATTGGGACAGCTCATTCTACCGGGAGGGATTCCTCTAGTGACATGGCTTGAACATTTTGGAACGGGATATATATCTCGCTCGCTAGGGGAAAAGTGGTTTCGGGATTGGGGCTTAGATTTAAGACGCCTATCAAATGACCGCAATATGCGCAATCAGTCCAGTTATAGGCCGACGCATCTTAATGAAACAATAGTGCCAAGTGTGCATGAATATTCCAAATTTATGAGGTCCATGTGGGGTTCTTGCGCCCCATCCCCCCCAGCGATGTTCGATACTCTAGATCGGCATTTACTACGCAGAGCCCTTCGTCAGATTTATAATAGCCAACCAGTGTCCCTACGTGGCGATTTTTCTGAACGCATATCAGCCATGCTTCTTAAGACATTACATGATGAAACAATGGTGCCCCCATGGAAAGCATTTTTAACCAGTTCCTCAGTCTCGCTGGAATCAATAATTTTCACTGAATCAGAAGGTCAATCAGGAATTAATGATCCACGCCATCCGTTTCAAGTGTTGTCCCGTGCAGTAATCTTGTTGAGATTAGCTACTGGCGCGTGCCTACATCTTTTCCAAAACACGACATGTAATCAAACTAATCTAAAATTTTGGTGGAAATCACTTGGGTTAGAACGAGGTCTTTGGAAACCAGATTTAGAACCCGCAAATCTTACAGACTTATGGGGTGATATCGGGAGCGCTTTAGAAGATTTGAAAGAATGGGAATTGAAATATCCAGAGCAAACAGCAACACAACTAACATGGCGTAGAGAAATGGCAGCGCAAATTGCCACTCTGGCTGAGTGTGAACGCGTAGCACTCTGGGGCATGGTGCCGGCATGAAATACATGGGTTCTAAACGAACCATGCTTAAAAATGGCTTGGGGCAGCTAATATGCAAAGAGGCAGCCAGTGCTGGGCGCATCGTGGATCTCTTTTGTGGAGCCGGGGCCGTGGCGTGGTATGCTGCTGAAAACACTTCAAAACAAGTGATCGCAGTTGATTTACAGCAATACGCGACCGTCTTAGCTGAATCTATTATTGGTCGCAATAAAGCGATTAACCCCAACTTGTTTCAATCAATATGGATAGACAAAGCACGTAAAGCGCGAAGGCGTTCAAAATACTGGTCCGCAGCATTTACTCTTTCTTCAGCCAACCGATGTACCCGCAAACTTGTTGACCAAGCACGTAATTTATGCAAAAAACCATCAGCAATCGGGCCAATCTGGAATGCATATGGTGGGCATTATTTCAGTCCAGCACAGGCTATTAGCTTTGATTTTCTACTTAGATATCTTCCTCCTGACAAGCCACAAAGAACTGTGACGCTCGCCGCAGTAATTATAGCTGCAAGCCGATGTGCCGCAGCTCCAGGACACACCGCTCAACCTTTTCAACCGACCAGAACAGCTGGGAAGTATTTATGGAGTGCATGGCAACTTGACCCGCTTGAAGAGAGCAAAAGGGCCCTGGAAATAATATGCCCGAAACACGCTAAGATCGCAGGCTCTGCATATATGGGAGATGCTGTTTCTTTTGCCACACGGTTGAAACCGAATGATTTGGTTATTATTGACCCGCCTTATTCAGGAGTGCACTATAGTCGCTTCTACCATGTACTGGAAACTATTGCTCAAGGAAAAAACATTTCGGTTTTCGGCGCAGGAAGATATCCACCACTTCAAGAACGTCCTCAATCAAAATTTAGCTTAAAGGCACAATCAAAAGAGGCCCTGACCAAGCTTCTCTCTGCCGTTGCTACCGCTGGGAGCAAGGTGATTTTTACTTTTCCACATGGCCAATGCAGCAATGGCCTCTCTGGCCAAGACATTTTAGATGAAGCAGACGGATTGTTTGATGTGCAGGAAAAAATAATTTGTGGCAAATTTAGCACACTTGGTGGAAACAATGAACGTCGCGAATCCCGTGCAGCTTCTAAAGAATTGCTATTATTACTGATTCCTAAAAAACGCAATCAGACATGAGCATTCAGAATTCCAACCAAACATTGCTTAAGGGCCGCTTCAGATAGTTCGTTCAAATCCAGTTCGACGCGGTCCTTCCAGACTTTTACGCTTTTTACCAACGTCCGGATAATTTTAATCTGCTGCGGGGCAGGCAAGTCTTTTAATTTCCGGTTAACCTGCTGAAAAACCTTCTGGGCTGAATTTGCGTCATAACCAGCGGCCTTTAGGTTCGCAATCCGTGCCTCCAGCTTGGGAATATAGGACGCCAACTCCCTTTCAACTGTTTCCAGCCTGGCTAATTCTTTCTGAACAGCCTCTATATGGCCACAATCCTTTGCATTTAGCCGGAAATTCTTAAGTTCCTGCCGTGTTTTACGTAAATTGACGTCCAGATCCTTCTTTTCAGCTTCAAACTCAGCGATCTTCTTTTTGGAATGCTGTTCGGCCTCGCCGACAGACAACTTCAAAGCAGTCCGGTCCCAGCTTACGTTATTCAGCCGGTCAAGAACCATTTCTTCGAGTTTTTCCGCGGGAATACTCATAAAATCGCAGGGCACAGGTACCCCTCCCACATTGGCCATGCAGCGATAGTACCTGTATACCTTGTTCTTCTTGGGGCGCACATACCCGACCAAAGCGCTGCCGCATTTGCCGCATCGCGGCAGATGCTTGAGTAAGAAGTCGTGCTTGTTCGTAGAGTATTCCGTTCTCTCATGCCGGGCATGTTCTTCCATAAGTTTCTGGACCTGGTCAAAGACTTCAGGTTCAATAATCGACGGATACTGACTGGGAAATTCCATACCTGTGCGGTTATTGAGGATTTTACCCACATATATTTTTTGCTGTAACGTTCTGCTTACGCTGTAGTCATCAAACGGCCTTCCGCCATAATGCCGGCCTTTCTTGGTGATATAGTTTGGGCGGATAAAACCCAGGCGGCTTAATTCCTCTGCCACGCGGACCGGAGAGCGCAACTCCAGATAAAGATCAAATATCCGTCGCACCAGCTTGGCGTCTTCCTCATTGACTATCAATTTTTTGTCCTTACTGGTATAGCCCAAAGGCGGATGGCCTCCGCACCAGAGCCCTTTTTTGGCCCGGGCCAGATGAAAATCCTTGGCCCGTTCTTGATCCAACTCCCGATCATACTGCGCGAACTGGGCCATGATATAAGTCATAAGCCGGCCCTGAGGACTTTTAGTGTCCAGATTCTCGGTGGCCGAGACAAGGCCCACATTGTTTTTTTCAAAAAGGTCAACCAGGCCATGAAAATCCTTGCTGTTTCTTGTTAACCGATCCAGCTTATAAACGACTACAGCTTGAACGCGCCTCGCTCTTACAACCTCTAGAAGTCGTTGCATGGCCGGTCGCTCCAGGTCCTTCCCCGATTCGGCAGGGTCGTCATAAGGCACAGGATATTCCTTCCACCCCATTTCCTTGAAAACCCCGATGTAATTGCGGCATATTTCCTTTTGATTTTCGATAGACGTTACCGCGCCGACCAGATTCTCATCCCCGGACTTGCGGGTATAAATTGCCACCAATACCGTCTTTTTCTCTTCCTGCACCGGCATTGAATTATTTGCGTTCATAAGTTTCCTCCTTTTCCCCCACTACGTATACACCATAATTTCAAGAACCGTTAACCTCCTACTACAAACAAACGGGATTTTTCGCCAAAATGACCACCCTTTTTCCCGAATCAAGCCCTCCTATCGCATACAAACACGAAATTTCGCCAGAATTACGGCCTCCAGAACATAGCCCTCTACTCTTAAAGACGTTTAAGACCCCTCAAATGACGAAAAATCTTTTTGCACCTAGATTTCTTTTTTCTTCCTCCTACTAATAAAGACCCATTAGCGCTCTCTAAATGACGAACTCTGATCTTTCATCCCGATACCATATACTAACGGCAAAATTTGTCAAAATGACGCGCAAAAACACCTCCTATTAGTACAGAGGCATATACCCCCAAAAAGTGGCGAATCATGATTTCTTTTCATCCTTTTACCCTATATAAACCGGAAAAACCAGCAAAATGACGCGCAAAAATCCCTTCCTACTATATATAGACGATTGAGATACCCCAAAATGACGAAAAATTATTTTTTCCATCCTCCTCCTACCCATAAAGACGGTTTGGGTCTCCAAGCATGACGAAAACTTAATGTTTTTAAGTCTCTACAGCTACTTTGAATTGGTGGATTGGCTCGTCCATTTTATCTAGAATATATTTTTTAGACTTTCTTAGGGCCCAAAATTATCATGAGAAACTCGCGACAGAATTGGTTTGATAGGATCAGGGTAACTTTTAACGCTTTTTCTGATGTACCATTTACTACCTACTATAAAAAGCGAATCTCGCCGCTTTTGAATAAAAAAACGACTACCCCAAAAATAAAGGATGTATACAAAGCATTTGATCTGGTCCCTTTTGAAAAAGTCAGAGTTGTTATTCTAGGCCAAGATCCATATTATCAAGTCTTCGGCAAAGAAACCTATGCCACGGGGCTGGCATTTGCCCTTAACCCTAAAATTCTCAAAACTGGGAAACTGAAGACGCTGAAAGGCGGCAAGAGCTTAAGGACAATCCTTAAAGCTATAGGAACCGAGCTAGGGAAGGCTGTTTCGGATAACCCAACCACTGATTTAGAAAGTTGGGCGAAAGAAGGCGTTTTACTTTTGAACACAGCTTTAACTACACGGCAAAATGTTCCGAATGCACATTTGAATGCCTGGAAAGGCTTTATCGCTTCTGTAATCTTAGCCTTAAATGCCAAAACTGAAAGGATTTACTATGTATTGACCTGCGAAAGCGCGAAAGCACTCGCCCCGCTAATTCAGCCGCCACACAAAGTTTTTTTCAATTACAAACACCCTTCCAGATGCTGGCGCATCTCTTCCCGCTTAAAAGAGAAAAAAGCTGAAATTAAATTTTTTGAAACCACCCATAGGGATATGGGAATAACTTGGGGGAAGGTATTAGAATAAGAGACGCCGGCGACACCCCGGTTTAGATTCCCGACTAGACATCTACAAGTATGATTTTTACCGGGACGGCAGGGAAATGACGCTTAAGGCGCTCTATATCGTAAACCAGTTGCTCACCATAAGAGACGCCTGTTGACATATGAGTGTGCATTGCATGGCATGGAACGATCTCAATGCCGACATCCGCTTTATTTTCATTGAAAAAATATTGAAACTTAGCCATATCATAAAACATAAAGGCATACTTGCCGAACTGAACTTCCAAAAGGACTTTGTCCTTTACAAAATCCACCTGCTTAAATGCTCCGACAATGCGCTCGGAGTAGTTCGGCAATTCTATCGCATAAGTATCCCGCAGTTCCTTATATCCTCGTGCATGAAACGCATCGCGAAAACGCGCGTTAATGTCTTTAGGGCTATATAGCAATTCGCCGCGCATCGTCTTTTCTTTGCTTACTTTTGTTTTTTTCAGGTCTTTAATACTGGCTATAACCTCATCAATCTCGCTTTCAAGCTTAGGATACCTGACCTTAAGGATCTCGGCGCCGCCCAGATGGGAATATTCATAAGCTTTACGCATAAGCAAACTCCTTTTTGGACTTTCTTAAAGTATGCCGAGATCTGCGATCTAAAAGCATAGGTTGATCGGGATGTTTCACGTGTTTCGTAGGTTTATAGCTAACTGCAGGGAATTCCGGAGAGATTTTAGGCGTATAGATGGGTCGGTTCATTGGTCTGGTCTGTAATTTGCCAGACATCGCCAGTTCAACTCGCTCCCGCGCGATTTTAACATAATCCGATACGATCTCGGCTCCAGCAGCCTTACGATTATGGATCACTGCCGCCACAGCTGAAGTCCCCGCACCCATAAATGGGTCTAAAACCAAATCTCCGGGATTTGTCATTGAAAGAACAAGGCGTTCAATCAACTCAACTGGGAATTGGCAGGGATGATTTGTTTTTTCAACATGGTTATGCTTTACATTCGGTATAATCCAGACATCACCAGGATTTTTACCTAACGGATTACAGGACAACTGACCAGCCCTCGGCCCCTTAAAGTATTTTTTATTGGGATACTTTTGTGGGATCCGGATCGGATCAAGATTGAAGACATATTTATCACTTTTCGTCAACCAATTAATTGTTTCGTAACGACCCGAAAAGCGTTTAGAGCAATGCAGGCCATGCTCAAAATGCCACACAATCCGATTGCGCATAAAAAGCCCATATTTTTTGAATATAGGATACAGGGCTAAATCCAGCGGAACAATTTCATCTTTGCCGATATAATTCCCAACTTGCCAACAAAGGCTACCTGTATCAGCAAGAAGCCGGACACATTCCTTTATAATTACTTCCTGCTGTTCCAAATATCGCTCCAAGGAAACACGATGTTCATATTGTTTGCCGATATTATACGGTGGCGAGGTAACAACGAGTTGAACTGAGCCTGAAGGTATTGAGGCCATAAGGTCAACACAACTACCCTGATAAAGCACAACATTGGCTTCCGGGTTATAGACCGAGGAAACAAAGGTCTGATTCTGTTCACAACTCAGTGAACTTCCACGCGGACAGGATTTTTTTAGTTTTTTAGACATGGGTTTCAGTCAAGATTTTTGATAATTTTTTACGATCGTAAAGGCGATATCTATTTATTGGATGTCGCCGTGTCGTCAGTCTCCCAGCATTATCCCACCTACGTAAAGTAAGAGGAGAGACGCCAAGAAGCTCTGCTGCTTCTTTTATGGTAACGAATTTTTTCAACATTTTCATAAATAAAAGGTTACTCAACATTAATCATTCTACGTTAATACAAAGTGTCGGTCAAGATATTCCTTTATGCATAATTGCATCCTGTATTTGCGCCTCCTTTACAAAAAGTATAGCAGACGACCCCGACAGCGTCCTGTCGCGATAAAAACGGCAAATTATAGATTACTCGTGGAAAATTGTTATCATATTTGAGGGATTTATCTAATTTCCGATTCTCTAAAAGGGGTGGCATGGACTGTCTGTGTTGCAAAAATAATATTCCTAAAAATGGCCCACGAGTTTGTCCAGAATGTCGACAACCCCTTGATGGTAAAGGCTGGACTGGGATAGACGGTCATTGGAAAACATTTCATGGGAATGTGATGTCTTATGACACTTTTTGGGATTCCTTATGCGAGGCGCATCGCAACCCCGCCGGCATAATGCCGGGGGTCCAATATGCACATCGATATCTTCAATTTATAAGCAAGCATGGTGTTGGACAAAAAGATAACATTGCGTCTTCACCAGAATCATATTTATCTTACCTAAGATCTGTTTCAGGTATCATTGGCCGGATTATTGCACCGGATATTCTCAAATCCGAAGATGATATCATTGAGCTTACTCGACACGTCCAGGGGGAACGAGCTACGTCGACAATTAGCAACTATCGTTCTGCCATGAGACATTATGTGGCAATGCTTAAGGAAATGGAACAATTACCGGTTTTAACTTCCGAAGTAATTGCCGCTTGGGATGAAGTAATCAGTCGTCACAATCACTCCATCCCTGCAGACAAAACCGGACGTTCTAGTATTACGGGGCTCAGAACACGTCTAAAGCCGATTCGTGAGGACTTGCGCGATGCGATTTCCGCACAGCTTCCCGATTACACGTGTTTGACTGGCCTAAAATCTTATTATGCTGACTTTTGGCAGGCTGGCCGAAAAGGCGCTCTCCTGAAAGGTTATATTTGGGATTACCTTGCACCGGATCGAGCTAAAACTCGAGCACGGCTTCAGGGGACATTTACAATAGAGCGAACAATCAAAGCAGAATATGTCGCATACCCAGCGGCGGATAAAGGACGGCATTACGATATATCCAAAATTTCTACTGCCATCAAAGACAAGTCCTTCTTTGAAAAGTTCCGAAGCACTTTAAGAGAGCTTCCCCCTGGTTTTTCCATTAGTTGTACAACTGGGGATGGGAAGGAAATTGAGTGTAATATTGTTAAGCTTTCCGATGCTGATTGGACGGCACTAAAGACTACTGGTATTGCTACTGACTCTTATTTCGTAATAGGAACCAACCGACTGCGCGAAAAATTACTACACCTCACAATAGATCAACTTGCAACATTATTACTTGAGGACCTTTCCGAATTAACCAGAATCCGTAATCTCTTTGATGGGAAGCCTTTAACAACCGTCGCTTCCCGAATGGGATATAACCCGTCAGTTGCCAGTGATCAGAAAGAGTCTCTTCTACCTCCATCAGGAAAATTTCGGCCTGAATTTTTTGGGACAAAGACCTATGCGCCGCCAAAATCACCCATCGTAGCGGATTGCACTCACGGCTTGGTAGTGAATGCCCTTGCTGAAGCTCTGTCAAAGCAGGGCATTCGCTACGGAAGAGACATTTTCAGGGATCTCTATATTTATGAACAGAATTCGATTCAGATACTTTTTGAAGTAAAAACAGACTTGGAAACTAGCAGTATATATGGCGCAATCGGGCAACTCATGTTACATGGCTCAGCAGAAGAGCAAAAGCCCGTTTTGGTCGCATTGCTGCCTGGAAAGCCGAACGAACGGACTGAACGCGCCTTTGATAAACTTGGGATACATTGCCTAACATATGAAATGGATACAAACATCTCTTTTCCCGAGTTAACTGGTTTCCTGACAAGAATTAAAAAAAGTGACGCCTAACTATTATAATTAAACTCGTAATAGGGGCCAGGTCCTTACTTTTGACCTTTTTATTCCCCCCTTATAGACTTACTAATACCCCGCTTTATTTATTTTGAGGGATCATTGCCGATAAATTTCCGATAAATTGCCGATAAAAAGCTTCCCCGATCACAACATAAAATACTAAGTTACTTGGTATTTTATGCAGATGCACTAGATGAGGCCCTGTTGCAAAAATGTATTTCAAATGCATATTTGCATGATCCGCTTGCAGGCAACATAATATACCCAGTAACTGAGCATATTATGCAGAGCGGTAGTGGTAAGTCCCATCGTTCTTGGCGGGCTTCGACGGGATTTGAACTTTGGGGCCGGCGGCCGGTAGGTTTTTTGGTCCCATTAGTACAACGTTTCCCTCAGGACCTTTTCACCGTTTTTGATGCGGTGCCAGAAAAGCGGCCAGGAAAGAGAAAAAGACGGGAAAATATATACTTTTTTTGAGGTTTCAGGAGGGGCTGATTTTACATCGGCAGTAATTCGGGGGCATCGTAGCCGCCATAAAAAGACCTTATGGCCGAAAGCCAATGGCCCGCCTCGGCGTTTCCGGCGGGCTCATCAGTTCCCTAATCGCATCGAATACAACCTTGAATTGGGTGTCATACCTCTTTTCCAGCTCCTGAAGTTTGCGCGCCAGGGCCGCATGGGAACCAACCATCTCTCGAAGCCGTACGAAAGCCCGCACGATTTGAACGCTGGCGGCCACGGCGATGGGACTGTTGAGGACGAAGGCTGCGGCAACCGCGCCGTGTTCCGTGAAGGCGAACGGAGGCTTGCGCAAACCCATCTTTATCGCGGAATTGGATGTCGCAGTTTGCGATATCCAATCGGTCATCTCCTGTTTAGTGAGTTGAAACACAAAATCATCAGGGAACCGCTTGCGATTCCTCTTGATCTGCTCGTTGAGACGCGCAGTTGTCACTCCGTATGTCCTGGCCAGGTCACGGTCCAGCATCACCCGGTGGCCGCGGATCGGAATTATCTGTTTTTCTAGCGCTTCCGCAACAACAATGTTCGACACTTTTTGAGATTTCATAAAAAAAGTATAGCAGACGACCCCGACAACGTCCTGTCGCAATGAAAATGACTATTTCCCCCAAAATTTCCGATAAAAAGCTTCTCCGATCACAACATAAAATACTAAGTGACTTAGTATTTTATGCAGATGCACTAGATGAGGCCCTGTTGCAAAAAATGCATTTCAAATGGGATCGAACTTTAGGTGTATATGGAAAACGCCAGAATGACCTGCCGGGAGGCAGGAGTTAAGAGCGCTTTATTTTACCGAGAAGATAATGAATAATTAAAGCAAGAATAGTCCAGTAGAGAGCAAACCCGGCGGCAACAAATGGAGGCAGCGGATCCGGGTCTTGCCGCACGTAATTGACAAAAGGAAGCATGGGGCCTATCAAAACAATTTTGACGGGATATAGAATTTTATACCCGGCGCTTTTCCAGGCTATTGGGGAATCCGTTCCCAAGAAAGACGCCTCATTCCAGGGGAACACCCTTGCTTCTGATCCAAAAAGTGCGTTCGAGATAAACATGAAAGCGAACGCAGAAATGAGGAAGAATATACTGAATTTAATCTTGGAAATGTTCATATAACTATTTTACATATCCCCCTGCCTGACACAGGGGATATGGTTTTCTAACTTCCTGATTGCCGGAAGCGTCTTGCGCGTTAGGAACATAGGAAATTGCATCCACTTTCACCATCTATTTATCTCGGCGTTAGTTATCGGGATCATCCCCTTAAAAATGCCGTGATTTCCTGCGGCAGCCAATGCGCGACCAGGCGGAGATGCGCATTTATCCAGGCTTTGGGTTTAGCGCTCCCTTCATAAAACCAGTCCAACTGAACGCAATCCCTGACATTCCACTCCGTGGGGAACGATTGCCAGGCATAAGAGATTTCCTCATCCCGGGGTATAATGCCCACCCAATCCTGGTCGAGTAACCGGGCAATATAAGATTCGGCGTCATCAACGATGATTGGCAAGCCGGCTTGCGTCAGGGCCAACGCGATCCTGCAGGCTTCGACCATGCGGGTGCTGGAGAGGGCGCACAGATGTACTTCCCAGCGTTCAGGCCGGATATTAGGACGCGCGACATACATATTAATATGGGTGCTATTGCCGCCGCGGTAAATCTCCCAGGGATGTCCGCCGCGAGATCCGTGTTTACACCAGCGCGCAAACGCCTCAGCTGAATTGGGAGCGATATCCAACAGTCCGTCATGGCGGCCGTCGGCATATCGTTTATAGTATTCTCTCCCCGAGAGGCCTGAACGAAACCCCTTAAACGTGGCGGGATTGGCCTGGTAGGCGACCCGGCAGTATTCAAGAAACTTATTCAGGGTCATCGCACGGGTGAAATCCGGGGATGGCTTTCTTAAAATTTCCAGGATATCCTTCCGCTCGTTTTTGGATAATTCCGATGCGATCGGCATCCATTCGGACATTAAAAGCCGGACATTTTTTCGTCTTATTATCCCTTTACGGCATCCCAGGGGCAGTTGCCTGAAAAGCCGCGCCTGGGCTTCGATCGGATCATGGGCCACGGATCGCCGCCAGCGCGATATTTCCTTGAGCCAACCCGGAAAATGCTCATCTGGGCCGATGTCGCCCCCTTTTTGGTTCGGGTAGCTGAAAGCATCGAAGTCAGATCCTGAAAAATAATACGTTCCGTCATATTTGACAACACAGAGCCTGCGCCAACGGCGCTTTTCTTTGAGGAAAAACACCCATCTCTCATCCCGTCCGTCACGAAACGGCTCGAATTCTTCGATGATTTTGATTAGCTTTTTTATATTTTTGTGATCAGAATTCATCGCTTTATTCCTGCAATTCTTAAGCCACCATCCCGTAAAGCGTGGATTACATCCCTTCCTGGAGCATGCGCAGATACGGCTCGTAAGAGAAAACGCGATGACGCTGCTTGCCGGTTATCTCTTTGACAAAACCAAGCTGCTGCAATTTCCCCAAAGTTTTGTTGGCGGTCGGGAAGGAAACGCCCAGTTCTTTACTCACAACCGGGAGAGAAAGGATGCAGCGCTTCTTGAACAAATCGTGCACCCTTAAAGCCGTATCTCTTGATCGCCCCAGTCCCTCGATAGCGGCGGCATGTTCCCTGAAAATGCCGACAAGTTTGGCGGCCGCATCGCTGGCCTTGTTGGCGACTTCAAAAACGCCGTCAAGATAAAATTCCAACCAGCCTTCCCAGTCTCCATCCGTACGCACTCGCTGCAAGGCTTCGTAATACTCCGTACGGCGTGTCTTAAAATACAAACTCAGGTAAAGAAGCGGCGAAGAGATCGCCCCTTCCGCGATCATAATGAAAGGAATCAGAAGCCGCCCCAGACGGCCGTTCCCATCCAGAAAGGGATGAATGCTCTCAAATTGTGCGTGGGCCAGACCGGCTTTAATCAGAGTCGGAGTTTGCGACGGTTCGCCATGAATAAATTTTTCAAGCGCACCTAATGCCGAAAGCACTTCATGCGGCGGCGTAGGCACAAATTTGGCATTGCCCGGCCGGCTGCCGCCAATCCAATTCTGTGAACGGCGGAATTCGCCAGGCTCCTTGTGTCCGCCGCGAGCACCTTTAAGTAAAATCGCGTGTATTTCCTTAATAAGGCGCAAACTGATTGGAAGCTCCTTCAACCTTTTGAGTCCATACTCAAGGGCTGCAACATAATTCAAAACCTCTTTCACATCATCCACCGGCACACCAGGAGTCTCCGCATTCTCAAACAGAAGCAGATCTGAAAGGGAGGACTGTGTCCCTTCTATTTGTGAGGAAAGTACCGCTTCTTTTCGAATGTAGGTATAGAGCAGCATCTGCGGGTTCGGCAAAAATCGCGTAATGGAATCAAGCCTCCCCAAAGCCAAGCCCGCATTCTCGGTTAAGGCCTTAAGCTTTTCATCGTACTGAATTGGTGGGTTCGGCGGCAGTGGTGCCGGAATAAAGCAATAGTAGGGCTCTGGCCCGGATTGTTTCTCCCAGCGGCCTGATCTAGGGCTTTTGCCTGGTATATTCTCGGTCATAATTAAAGTATAAGGCATCAAAGTTTAATTGTCAAGACTTTAATTAAACTTTAAGGCATCAAAGTTTAATTAGCTATTTTCTAATTAAACCTTATCGAGGTAATCCGGCGTTGGGGGCGGAAGCATAATATAGCAAGTAACTTGGCATATTATGCAGAGAGGGGATGTTTGCAATATCCATATGGGGATAAATGCAAAAGGTGTATAGGGCTAAAATCTCAACAACAATCCCGCCCAAACCAGCGTCGGTGGTAAGCCCCATCGTTCTTGGAGGGCTACGACGGGATTTGAACTTTGGGGCCGGCGGCCGATAGGTTTTTTGGTCCCGTTAGTACAATGTTTCCCTCAGGACCTTTTCACCGTTTTTGATGCGGTGCCAGAAAAGCGGCCAGGATAGAGAAAAAGACGGGAAAATATATACTTTTTTTGAGGTTTCAGGAGGGGCTGATTTTGCGTCGGCACTCATTCGGGGGGCGTCGTGGCCCAAAGTGCCCAGCGGACCGCTTACCCAAAAGCCACGCAAAGGTGCCCGTAAGGCCCTCCCCCACCCCCGGGGGTCGTGTTACAGTATTCCTGATGTAAAATCCGGCAGGGAACGCATTCCATGGCATATAAGCCGGGGGTTTGGAAGACAGGAGGGCATGAAAATGAAACGAAAATTATTGTCGGCGATCGCGATTGCGGCCATATTCAGCGCAGCCGCGTATGCGGCATCCGAGGTTCCCTTTGATCCGGAACACTCGTTCTACGGACAGCAGGAAAATGAGGCGCAGGACACAGACGCCTATGCGGAGAACCAGATAGTGGACCCTCTCCCCGCCACGGAACTGGTCTACGGCTCCGAAGACGAAGATTCCGCTTCGCTGGACCAGGCCGGAGACGAAGAAATCGTCATGGCGGCGGTCCGCGCCGAAAAAAAAGCGAAAAAAGACCCATGCCGCGCTTACGGCCTGTATTATGCCGGCGTAAACCGCAAGACCGGCAACGTTCTCTGCTGCCGCAAGGGAGAGTTCCTGCTCAAGGGCACCACCACCTGCGCGCGCCGCGCTAAAGGCAGCGGCAAGCCTAACTCCCATCATGGCGGAGGAGGCGGACACCATTCTTCCGGCGGCGGCGGTAATGGCGGCGGCGGCTGCGGCCCGGTTCCGCCGGGTTGCACACAGTGGGGTAATTGTTCGCTAAGCTGCGGCGGCCAGACTTATTCCCAGAACAGCAACGGCTGGCATAACCAGAACGGCGAACCGTGCCACTGGCTCGGAAATAATTGCATATAATAACCCGAAAAACCGCGGTTACACAGAAGCCCCCGCGACCCGACCGGCGCGGGGGTTTTTTATCCGCCCGCCAGGGGAACACGCGGGAATCGTGATCTTTAAGGTTTGACAACCGGGGGAACTAGGGAACGGTTCTTAATATCTTAATAAGTGCGATCTTTTCATGTCGCGACAAGCCAGACCTGATATCACCTACGATACCTAAATCAGAGAGTTCTAGACATTCTTGAGGGCACGCGCGACCAGCCTTTGCTAAACGAGATGACAAAAAATCTTATCCATACCCATTACCATCCGAACCGCACCCCTCATAGCCGGCATTGATAGGCCCTACGACGATGAAATTGGTTCGGATGGATTACTTTTGGGTATAGGGGGACGCTGCTCGGTTTCTCAGTTATTTTCCATCCAAGTTGTTTTGCCTTACAATTCCCAATGGAAAAACAAAATCACTCATCAATCTCGCCATTTTCTTTCTTTCGGCCTTTACATCCATGCACCGCGCGTGACCTTTAACAGCGATCAGCGATTCGATATATTTTCGCAATTCTTTTTTATAGGCAGAAGAATTCCGGCGCAATGTGCCAAGCTTCTTCTGGGTTCGAGCAAGCTCTTTTTTAGCTTCGGCATATTCGCAAATTTTCATATTACCCGGTATTTCCCTCTGCCCGTAAACTCTAGATAGCCTTTGTCTCTCAAAAGCTGCAATTGCTGACGAATCTTGTCTTTGATGTGCTTATTGCCTAGATGTTTTGATTGAAGCGTCGCTTCAAAAGCATAGACCTCATCCAGCGTGAATTCTTTCTTGGCCAAGCTGTCGACGCAGTTCATCACGTCCAGTATCCAACCTTTTGCGGCAATCTCCTTTTCTTCCCGCAAAAACAGGGTCTTTTGCCAGATTTGCAGGATATTTTCTCTGGGCTGTATCTGCTTATTCCTTACATAGAAGATCTTACCCGACTGCGGAATATTTTGCAAAACGATATTGCAACCGACCCACCGGGCTCTTCTGACGCTCTCCGACAATGGTTTACGCCGTTCGATTATCTCCGGGACAAAGAAATGCTTGGGAATGACAAAAAAGTTGGAAACCTCATAGTCTCGCGGACTATAGTTCAATAGAAAGAAGTTAGGGTTATTGCTACCCTGCAATCTTTCTATCATCGTCGCATAGGCGCCGTCCACGATTTTCCTGCTGAAAACGATTTTGGAGCTTTTTAATTCGTATTCTTCTCTGCACCGCCGGCAATTGAAGTCCAGCACCGGACTGTTATTGTCCGATTTGGCTATCCCATCACCGCAGGCGGGGCAGAATATTTCCCGCCCTACCCAGGCCTCGGTTAAAACCCGAATCCTTTGCGAAGCGCTCTTATACCCATCGGCCAGCCGCGGGTCAAACCGGATTTGCATATGAATTATATTCTACATATTCCATGATTACTCCTGCGGCGCAAAGCCTATCCTCCGGCGCGGCGTTTCCGGCGGATCCATCAGTTCCCTGATCGCGGATCATGTGAAAGATTCTTTTCCGGCGATCATCAATCCCCCTTCGGATCCCACCAATCTATAACGGTACCGCCGCTGACCGGGAAGTACGGACTTACCAGCCAGTCCATGTCGGCGCCACGCAGCACACGAAATTGCCTTACCTTAAACTTCTTGTCTTCATGTATATCCACCATCACAGTATCCAAAGAAGGAATCGGCACAAAAGGATAAAGTTTTCTTAAGACTTCAGCCCTTTTGTCATCCGGAATGAGATATTCCTCCGCGAACCCGCCGACAACTTTCATGCGCCGCGTCGGAAATGGCAACCCTGGCGCATGTTTAAGTTTTACGATTTTCATTTTCCCCCCCTATTTTCCCTGCGATACTCCGGCAATCCAACTCGTGGCGCAACTCGGCGCGCAGCCTTGCCGCGCTTGGAAGTTGCGGTTGCAACCGGCTAGATTCACCACGCGGCGCGTGGCGAATTTGCGCTATAAAAACGCCCGACCGCATATTGCGGTAATAAAAACGATTGTTCCCCCTCTTTACCTCAATGCCACATACCTCAGATTGGACTCCCTGGAATCCAGTCTTTTGGTAGCCGCCATGCCTGCCAAAGAACGCATCTGGTTGATAGCCGGCTGGTTCAGCTGCCGCAGTCTCTGGTTTTGCGGTACTCCCTGTCGGATAAATACCGAATTGACGCTTTCCAGATTAGACAGGACCACTAACTGTTCTATAGTTGCGTAGTCGCGGATGTTGCCGCGCAAGCCGGGGTTATCCTGCCGCCACTTCGACGCGGTTTTTCCGAACAAGGCAACGTTGAGCATATCCGCCTCGCTGGCATAAACCGTGTCGATCTGTTTTTTAGTAAGTTCAGGCGGGATCAGGCGCTCTTTTATAGCGTCGGTATGGATACAGTAATTAACCTTCGCCAGGGTGCGCTGTATACTCCACCCCGCCTTCAGTTTGAGCGTCTCGGCTTCTTTAAGCCGTTGGAATTCTCTTATAAGATAGAGCTTAAATTCAGCACTGATCCACATACCGAACTCGAAAGCGATATCCTTATGTGCGAAAGTGCCGCCATATCTCCCGGCGACAGCCTTTAACCCGACAGCTTGCGTTTTCTCGACCCAATCCTTTACGCTCAATTTATAGCTATTCAGGCCCACCTGACTTTTAATTATGGCGAATTCGCCATAATTAAAATCCGGGTTGTATATGGACTCCCAGATTCCCAGGAACTCCACTGTGTTCCTATTACGGAGCCAGTCCGAAATAAAGAAGTCTCCGTCTTTTGCCTTCAACATATCGGTCAGCGAAATATAATCGCCGCCCGAACCAGAAACAACGGCCACAAACGTCCCTTGCACATTTATTATCACCTGCTTATCTTTAGCCATAAAACCCCCTTGCGTAGAAATAGCATAGCAGACGCCCCCGACAGCGTCCTGTCGCGATGAAAATGTGGTTTTTAGAGATTTTTGCCACGGAATAAACGCTGCGATACCCGCTCGTGGGGATATTTGCAATATTTACACAGGGATAAATGCAAAAGGTGTGTAGGGCTAAAATCTCAACACCAATCCCCCCAAGCCAGCGTCGGAGGTTTCAGGCGGGGCCGATTTTACATCGCCAGTAATTCGGGGGTGTCGTTCTCTGGGGAATATGGCGGCACGGGCGGGGCATGTGGTCGGCTATATGCGTGCCAGCAGGCTATTCGAATCGCTGGCAATGGCCCGGGCAGATGGGTCGCACCTGCGACTGATGCAGAAATACGGCAGGATAAAACTGCTCATTATAGCCGATTTTCTGACAACCCCGCTCCAGGAGAAACCATGCGGATTACAACGGAAAATCCGGCATTTTACTATAATGCTCGTAATATAATAACGCTCGCGGATGTCCAAAACCGCCGCAGGATCGCCGGTGTGTATGAAACATCAGGTCTTAAAAATAATCTAGAGGCTATAAGAAGATGAACCCTAAAAATATCGCCTTTCAAACAGTTGATTGGGCATCGATTCCCCGGACTGAGCATAAAGGAGAAATAGGAATTGCGTATTGGCAAACGCTCCAGCTTCCAGGTCTGCGGATCAGGATTGTTGAATATTCAAAAGGCTATCTGGCCGACCACTGGTGTCAAAAAGGCCATGTTGTGCATTGCCTGGAGGGCGAGTTTGTGAATGAACAGCAAGGTGGTGAAAAATCCATTTTGAGCAAAGGGATGACTTATATCGTATCTGACGACGCAAGTTCGCACCGTTCCCGGACTGAGAATGGGGTAAAACTCCTGATCATTGACGGAGATTTTTTACGGCCGTAAAATTTTGACTGATGGGAGGTAAAGCATGTAATGTAGGGGACACAAATGACTATATGGTCAAAAGGCAGCAGGAGCCTTGCGCATACGACAGGCGCGGGCTAAAATGCTAAATTTATTCCATGACCAAATTCTTCAAACTGGCGGAACGAGGCACGGACCTTAAAACGGAAGCGCTTTCCGGCACGACCGCTTTCCTTACGATGGCTTATATAATTTTCGTGAATCCGGGCATACTCTCGGCGGCGGGAGTGCCTTTCGCGGGCGCGGTCACCGCCACCGCGCTGGGCGCGGCTCTGATGAGCGTGCTGATGGGCCTGATAGCCAACCGGCCGCTGGCACTGGCCTCCGGCATGGGCATAAACGCGGCCCTGGCCTTTTCGGTAATAGGGTTCCAGCAGGCGAACGTGCCCTGGCAGGTGGGCATGGCCGTGATCTTCATCGAGGGCCTGATAATATTTCTGCTGGTGGTAACCGGCTTCCGCGAGGCCGTGATGAATTCGATACCGCTGAACCTGAAACGCGCCATAGGCGTGGGCATAGGCCTGTTCATAACCGTGATAGGCCTTAACGAGAGCGGCATCATACGCCCGGCGCCGGTAACGCTGGTGTCGCTGGGCGATCTCTCCCAAAAGTATGTATGGGTATCGCTGATCGGCTTTTTTGCGACCGCCTTTTTAATGTCGGCCAGGGTCAAGGGCGATATTCTCTGGGGCATACTGACGGCCGCGGCCGCGGCGCTGGCTCTGGGCGTCACCGCCTTGCCTGCCGGGGTATTCGCGCCGCCCGATTTCTCCACCTTCTTCGCGCCTTTCCAGCGCGTGAACGGCGAGATGGCCCTGCTGAGCGCGCTGGCGCCGGGCATGCTGTTCGTCATCTTCGCGATAATGCTGACCGATTTCTTCGATACCATGGGAACGGTGATGGCGGTGGGCGAACAGGCCGGGTTCATCGGCAAGGACGGTTCGGTGCGGGACATAAGGAAGATCCTGGCCGTGGACGCGGCGGCGGCGGCGGCCGGCGGTTTGTTCGGCGCGAGCTCCATCACCACCTACATAGAGTCGGCGGCCGGCGTGGCGGAAGGCGGGCGCACCGGGCTGTCGGCGGTGGTCACGGGCCTGCTGTTCGGACTTTGCGCCTTCTTTTCACCCCTGGTGGGCATGATAGGCGGCGGCTACCGCCTGAAGAACGCAGAGCATTACTGCCTTCTGGTGAACGGGGGCTTCACGCCTCCGGCCGATGTGCTGCCGCCCGGCTGCGGCGACCATTTCGTCTACCCGATAACGGCGGGCGCGCTGATAATCGTAGGTTCGCTGATGATGCGCACGGCGCGCGAGATAGACTGGGAGGTGTTCGACGAGTCGCTGCCGGCCTTCCTGACCATGATAGGCATACCGCTGACCTACAATATCAGCTACGGCATCGGTTTCGGCTTCATCAGCTACACCGCGATAAAGCTGGCGCGCGGTAAGTTCCGCCAGGTGCGCCCGCTCATGTACATAGCGACGGCGGCTTTCCTGGCCTCCTTCATTTTCAGGTGATCTTTCCGGCCGGGGAAACGGCCGGCGGCGCCTTGCGCCTGTGAGGCCGGCGCGCGCGCACGGCTTTCAGCAGCGCCCTGCGCACCGGCGCGGCCAGTATCAGGGATCTGACCGGGGGCAGGCGCAGCGCCAGGTTGGTAAGGCGC
>Ga0074195_1002305_pt1 | contig 21976 bp, 13 predicted proteins | sample EPASupsiteHSE623_FD_64525 | JGI IMG/M metagenome (GOLD analysis project Ga0074195, IMG submission 64525) | Bioremediated contaminated groundwater from EPA Superfund site, New Mexico - Sample HSE6-23 | ecosystem: Environmental > Aquatic > Deep subsurface > Groundwater > Contaminated ...
GATATTCAGGTCATTACTTAATTTCCCGCTAAGCTGAAGATTTAGCGTGGAGTTCATAACTGCATTCTGATTATTTCCAACAGTAAAACTTCTCGAGATACTTCCTCTTCTGACCAACTCATCAGGAGTAAATGTTTCGCCTGGGTTTTCTTTAACAGAATTAGCAATATAACTGTTCTGAGAAGAGTCTGGTGCTTTTCCGATCAAAGAACTATCTTTATGAAATACTGGAGTGCTGAAAGAATATGGATATACTTTGTATAAAATCTTAGCAGGTCTTTCAACACATGGAAAAAGGGTTATTCTACCACCTAAATAATCTGTGAGGTAGCAACTTTTTGAAACATCATTTCCTTTCGGATCAATTATTTTAACTGACCCGGGAACAATGCTTGAACCCTCATCAATATAAGTTACAGAATCATTAAGCACATATCTGACCCGCAGCGGATTAAATGACTGAGAAAATGATATTTCCGCTGTTATTAGCAATATTAATATAATGTATATATTCCTCAATCCTTTTTTTTCAAAAATACATGCTTTAACTTTAAAAAGAAAAAAACGGGTTTTATAAGTAAATATTATAAAAAAAATGCCTTTGACACTTGGCGTGGCCATCTGTCAAAGGCATTTAATATCTATTGGCACTTAACGGACTATTATCCGGCTTGTTTTAATAACTCTTAAACCAGATTTTACTTCGGCAATATAAACACCAGCTTTAAGATCTTTTATTTCTATCTGCAAAAGACCTGTACTTTGCACAACTACAGTCTTAATCACCTGACCTGTAAGGTTGTGAATATTAATGGTCATGCTACCCTGTAGATCCGAAACATAATAGTTAATGTTATCAGATGAGGGATTTGGGAAAGGGTTTGAGATCATTCTGTTAACATCGTTACTGCCTACACTTGTTGGAAATGAAGTATATTTTATAAAAAACCAGGTGGAATCACCATGTCCAGAAAAAAAAGCATATCTGATAACACTTATTCCAACAATATCCTGGGGCATATATTCAGTCGAAAAGTCAGTTGCAGTAGCTCCTGCATCAATAATTTCATAATTTGGAGAAACCATTGATGTGTAGCAGCTTCCTGCCCAGCAAAATGCATCAATTACTCCTGGAAGCAAGCTTACATATGATTTTCTGGTATACACGTTCTGTGAATTTGGAGACACATTTTTAACATATACATGCCCAGCAAGTAGATCACCTGCACTTCCGGAACAGTAAACAGTATCACCCTCATTAACCAACTCGCTTTCCGGTGTGTACATTTCAAAAATCTGACCAAATGAAAATACAGACACAGCAACGAAAAGTACAGAAAGTAAAATTTTTCTCATAACTTTTTTTTGCAAATTTAATAAAAATATTTTACTTTTACATCATCAACTAAATCGTTTTAACTATGAAAAAACTTTTCTTAAATCTTTTGTTCGGTTTTTCAGTAGTGATGGGTTCACTTACTGTTGCAAATGCGCAGTTGCCTGATGGCAGTATCGCGCCAAACTTTACCGTTACCGCCTATCAGTCGTCACTTGCAACTGAAGGACTAGACAACAACGGTACCTATACATTGTATGATTACCTTGATCTGGGATATAAGGTTGTCATGGACGTTTCTGCCACTTGGTGCAGTCCCTGCTGGAGTTATCATACTGGTGGCACACTTGATGCACTTTATGCTGCTCACGGCCCCACAGGTTTTCCCGGTGTTACTGGTACAACAAATGATGTTATGGTAATCTGGGTTGAAGGCGACGGAACTACAGCTGATGCTACAATGCTTGATGGTGCAGGTACAATTGGAAACTGGATTAATCCAACTGGTTCAAACGAAATTGACTTTCCAATGGCAAACCCGGCCTCAACTCTGGCAAACCAGATCAATAATGACTTTGGGATAGGATATTTCCCCACAGTATACAGAATATGCCCGAACAGAACGATTAAAGAAATGTCCACCTCTTATAATGCTACAACTTTATATTCACAGTGCACACAGTGCCCCGCTGCTGCATCACAGGCTTTCGACCCTGCTTTACTGGGTTACACCGGAACAGTTTCAACTTGCGGGCCTATAAATATGAAGGTTACCCTTCAGAACAACGGCACAAGTCCCCTTACTGCCTGCACAATACAAGCAAAACAGGGTACAACTGTACTTAACGAAGTTAACTGGACAGGCAATCTTGCTACCTATGGCACACAGGAAGTGAATCTTGGCAGTCATACAATTTCAGCCACAGCCACACTTACTTTTGTAATTACATCTACTGGCGATCCCAACACTGCGAACAATACAATTACAAAAACTGTTACTTATTCGTCTCTCAGTGGCGGAAGTACAAGTTGTGTTATAAATATTACCCTCGACAGATACGGTTCAGAAACATCATGGACTCTTACTGATGTAGGAACTGGTACTGTTGTTGCTGATAGCCCTACATATACAGATGCAACTGCAAATGGAGCATATCCTCAGGCTCCAATCAATGTTACTCTTGTAAACGGTCATTGCTATGCATTCGAAATATACGACTCATATGGTGACGGATTCACTGGAACTTATGGTAACGGACTTTACAGCATTACGTCTGGTGGCACTGCAATATTCTCCGACAACAGTTTCACAGGCACTTATGAATCATATGCTTTCTCAATTGCAGCTGTAGGAAACGAAATAACAATGCTCGAAAACAACATGGTTGTTTATCCTAACCCTGCACAGTCAAACCTGAACATTCTTAATGCAGGCGAAGCTCAGATTTCTCTTTTTAATGCTCTCGGTCAGGAAGTTCTTAACATTAACCGTGCTGATGACATGCAGAATATCGATATCAGTTCACTTCCACAGGGAACATATATTCTTCGCGCAATCCGCGATAATGAAGTTTACACAACAAATGTTACAATAACACGATAGATCTTTTTCAAAAAGAATCAGTAATTTGGTGCAGCTTTTGCTAAGAATTACTGGTTCTTTTTTTTAATTAAAATTTTTTGACATATGAAAATTCTGTTAGTCTCTGTAATGATAGCAATTTGCGGTATTCTTAACGCACAAAATGCAACTATACCTTCAGTCACAGTTAAAACTGTTGACGGGAAATCATTCAGTACCGATTCTATTAAAAACAACGGTAAGCCAATTGTAATAAGCTTTTGGGCAACTTGGTGCAAACCCTGTATTATGGAACTTTCAGCAATTGCAGAAAACTACGAGACATGGCAGAAAGAAACAGGTGTTGTACTCTATGCCGTTTCAATTGACGATTCCAAAACAATGAGCCGCGTTGCTCCATTTATAAACAGCAAAGGTTGGGAATACGTTGTTCTGCTTGATCCAAACGGAGATTTTAAACGAGCTCTTAATGTCATAAATGTTCCCCATACATTTCTTGTGGATGGAAATGGCAAGATCATCGACCAGCATACTTCTTTTGCGCAGGGGGATGAAGAGCAACTTTATGAGAAAATTAAAGAATGTGTTAAAAGCGAATAAACATAAATGTTGAAAAGATATTTAATGGCAGCTTCAGGCTGCCTTTTTGCGTTGATATTAAATGCACAGGAACAATCTCAGGAAGGGCAGTTGCACGGGAATTTTCAGATTGATGCTCAGAGCTATACAGAAGATAGTACAATCGGTGCTTCAAAAGTTCCTGAAAATGTTTTAATGAATGCCTATGCTAATTTTGTTTATACAAAGGGTGGATTCACAGCAGGTATCAGGTACGAAGCATTTCTTAATACCCTCCTGGGTTACGACGCAAGATACAACGGACAGGGCATTCCTCATAAATATGCTTCATACACAAAAGACGGCTATGAGTTTACTGCAGGCAGTTTTTACGAACAGTTTGGTTCTGGTATTGTGCTAAGAGCCTACGAGGAAAAGACTCTTGGTGTCGACAATGCAATTAACGGGTTCAGAATAAAGGCATCCCCTTTAAAAGGGGTATATCTGAAAGCTCTTGCAGGAAAACAAAGGTATTTCTTTGATCTCGGACAGGGAATTGTTAGAGCCGCTGATGCTGAAATCAATCTAAATGAAGCAATAAATAAACTATCAGCACTTTCTACAATGATCACAATTGGCGGAAGTTTTGTAAGTAAATACCAAACTGATAAAGACCCTGTTTACAAGCTTCCCGAGAATGTGGGAGCATGGTCGTACCGACTAAACCTGCAGAATGGCGGCTTTAGTTTAATGAGTGAATACGCTTATAAAATTAACGATCCTAACGGTGATAATAATTATATTTATAAGGAAGGACAAGCTATACTTTTAAACACTTCCTGGTCCTCAAAAGGTTTTGGTGTGTTACTGGCTGCAAAATGGCTGGACAATATGAGTTTCAGATCCGACAGGAATGCATCTCTTATGAACCTCAATATCAACTACCTTCCCGCAATTAACAAACCATATACATGGGCAATGTCTAATATGTATCCATTCTCAACCCAGCAGAACGGAGAATTTGGTCTGCAGGGAGAGGTTATGTACAAACTTAAAAAAGAAACACCTCTTGGTGGCAAATACGGAACTAACTTAACTCTGGGATATTGCAGGGTGAGCAGCATAGAAAAAGCAAAGCTTAATGATACTATTTCTATTGCAGAATCCGGAACTCTTGGCTACAAAACTGATTTTATGAGTATGGGTAACGATCTGTTTTACGAAGAGGTAAGTTTTGAGATCAACAGAAAGTTATCACAAAAACTTATACTAAATATTCTTTATCAGAACATTACTTATAACTATGATGTTTTAAGGGGTATGACTGGACATGGCAAGGTCTATGCAAACGTAGGCATAGCAGATCTTACATGGAGAATTACCAAGAATAAAGCTATAAGGTTCGAACAGGAATACCTATTCACAAAACAGGATCTGGGAAACTGGGTAATGTATCTGGTTGAATATTCTGTAGCTCCAAAATGGTTTGTAACTTTTTGGGACCAGTACAATATGGGCGGTGAGCATAGCGATGCAGTAAATTATCCTACTGGATCTCTGACCTATGTTCATGAAGGCACCCGTTTTCAGCTGGGCTACGGACGTCAGCGTGAAGGAGTAATATGCGTTGGCGGTGTGTGCAGGAATGTACCTGCGTCAAATGGATTTATTTTCTCAGTTTCATCCACCTTTTAAAAAAACAGGTATGAAAAAATTGTTTTACATTATAATAACTGTCATTGCTCTTTTTTCTTGCGATAAGATAAATGAACCTTTTATTGAAAATAAAAATAATGGGAATGATTCTGATAATGTTGTCCAGAAAGTTCTTATAGAAGACTACACAGGTCACATGTGCGGCAACTGTCCCAGAGCTCATGAAGCGCTAGCCTCACTTGAAGACATGTATGGTGTTAAAATTATATCAATAGGTATCCATTCAGGTAGTTTTGCTGCAACAAACACAAGTTATCCTGAAGATTTCAGGACAACTGAAGGTAATGACCTTACCTCGTATTTTGGTGTATCACAATATCCAATTGGTATGGTAAACAGGACCGAATACAGCAGCCAGAAACTAATAGGAAAGGACGACTGGGCGACGGTTGTAGCATCAATTTTAAGCCAGACTCCTCTGATGGGAATAGAAATAACAAATATATACAACTCAGGTACAATGGAGCTTCAAACAACAGCCGAACTAAGCTTTCTAGATAATATCAATGAGCAGCTAAAGATTTGTTTTTTCATCACAGAAGACAGTATTGTAGCACCTCAGACAGACTATAATATGTCACCTACCAAGATTGACAATTACATTCATCGTCATGTCTTAAGAACAAGCATGAATGGGGCATTCGGAGAGAACCTTCCATCAACTACATATACAAATGGTTCTTCGGTTACAATAAACAAAACTGCTTCGCTTAACGGCAGCTGGAATGCATCGCACTGCAGTGTGGTTGTATTTGTATACCGCGAAAGCGACGAAGTAATCCTTCAGGTAGAAGATAAGAGAATCCAATAAAAACAAATTTTCTTACAGGCAGACAACCTACAATTATATGCCAGTATTATAAGCACATACGTTAAATGTGCTTTGTTTTTTTATTTTGTTTCGTCGTAATTTTTTACATTTACGAAAAATAATTTTGGTATGAGCGCTTCATTCGGTAAAAAATTCAGGTACTGGTTCGACAATTTCATGTCCAGGGGAACTATTGCACTAATAATTGGTCTTTTCAGTATATCTCTTATAATAATTATTATTGCTTCCTCTGTAATTACTTTTTTTAACATTACTCAAACTGATGCAGCAAATCTTGGTTTTGTTGAAGCGTTCTGGCAAAGTCTTATGCGAACAATGGACTCTGGTACGATTGGTGGTGATCAGGGGTGGACCTTCCGTCTCATCATGTTTATCGTAACACTAGGTGGAATATTCATTCTCAGCGCATTGATAGGTGTTCTAAACAGCGGTCTTGAATCAAAACTGGAGTCACTCAGAAAAGGCCGTTCGCTGGTAATTGAGAAGAATCACACAGTTATTCTTGGATGGTCCAACAAAGTTTTTACTATCCTTAGTGAACTTGCTGAGGCAAATAATAATCAGAAAAATCCATGTGTTGTTATTCTCGGGGACAGAGATAAAGTTGAAATGGAAGAGGCAATTAAGGAATCGGAAACAAACCTTCAGAACACTAAGGTTGTCTGCAGAAGCGGAAAACCGGTTTATATGAATGATCTTAAACTAGTAAATCTTGACGATGCTAAATCAATTATTGTACTTGCCCCGGAAAGAGATGATCCCGACGCAGAAGTAATTAAAACTGTACTTGCTATTACCAATAATCCCAAACGCAAAAAAGAAAAATATCATATTGTTGCAGAAATAAATGATCAGAAGAATGCAGGAGTATGTAAAATGGTAGGCAAAGACGAAATAGAGGTCGTTTTAAGTTCTGATATCATTTCGAAGATCACAGCTCAGACGTGTCGTCAGTCAGGTCTTTCACTTGTTTATCTTGAGCTGATGGTATACGAAGGTGATGAACTTTATTTTCAGAAACAGCCCGAACTAACTGGTAAAACTTTCGGTGATGCCCTTTTCGCATACGAAGATTCTACATTGTTTGGTCTTCAAAAAGCTAATGGAACAACACTTATAAATCCACCAATGGATACTGTAATCCAAACCGGCGATGAAGTTATATGCATTTCTGAAGATGATGATACAATTAAACTTAATGGTAAAAAACCAATCATAAACGAAGCCTGTATTTCAAACAAAACCATAATTGAAAAAAGAACAGAAAAAACTCTTATTCTTGGATGGAATAAAAGAGGAGCAATTATTTCAGGTGAACTTGACTCCTATGTATCACCGGATTCTGAAATTACAATAATTGCAGATATTGATGGTATTGAGCAAAAACTAACAGAAGAACTTAGCGGACTAAGTAATCAGAAACTCCGTATTATTCAGGATGACACAACAAGCAGGGAACTTCTCGAAAATATTGGCCTTGGCTCTTTCAACCATATTATTCTTTTGAGCTATTCGGGTATAATGTCACCTGAAGAAGCTGACTCTATAACATTAATTACACTATTGCATCTTCGCGATATAAGCGAAAAGAATAACTTACACTTGTCTGTTGTAAGCGAAATACTGGTGGATGAAAACAGAGCCCTCGCTGAAGTCACAAATGCCGACGACTTTATTGTTAGCGAAAAACTCATTAGTCTGCTGCTTACCCAGATCAGTGAAAAGAAAGAACTCAGCAATGTCTATACTGATATCTTCAGACCAGAAGGTTCGGAAATTTATCTTAAACCAGCAACAAATTACGTAAAAGCCGGAGTAGAAGTTGATTTCTATACTGTAGTAGAATCTGCAAAAAGGAAAAACGAAACTGCTATTGGATACAGATTGATGAAAAACAAACGTATTGCAGCTGAAAAGTACGGAATGAAGATAAATCCAGCTAAGTCAAAGCGTGTTGTTTTCACTGAAGAAGACAGGATTATAGTACTGGCTGAAGACTAGAGATTTGTATAGAATAATCGAAATAATTGAATCTGTAATCGGTAAACAGTAAAGCTTTAATTGACAAACTTTCTTTCCACCGATTAATGATTACCGATTACCATCACCTGTCACAAAACCCCTCTACTCCTCTCCGTTATTCTTATTCTTCTTATCGTCAATATCCTCTTCATCAGGAATTACTTCTTCATCACCAGCTTTTACACTCTGTATATGCTTAAGGAACTTTGTACGGGCAGTTGCAGCAACTGGATAATATGTATATGGTTTTTCACCTTTGTCCTGAGCAAGTTTTCTTTGCTCGGGCTTGAGTTCTTTTATGATCGTATTAAACGCCTCATTGCTTGATACAACTTGCATTACGCCTCTTGTGTAGCTGAAATAATACCAATTGGTTTCATCCAGTTCAAGATAGATAGTTATCTTATCTCCAGATCTTTTCTTAATAATTTCCACATGGCCATTTACCATCCTGTTTACATATTCTTTTCCAAGAATCCCAATTCCTATCTGCCCTTCGTTTACATAAGCCTTAATGCCCTGTTTCCATTTAAGGGTAAGATCATTAAAGAAAATTGTATGCTCTAATTCTTTAGGCATTTTTTTCATCCTGCCGAGGCTGTACTCTGCCAGAAGTTCATTTGCTTTTTCCCGCCCAAGAATTTCTGCCATACCCTTTTCGAATACACTTCTGCTCAGATCAACTGCTTCAAGTCCGGGCATAGAATTAATATCCTTTGCCATCATCTCTATACACTTATCTTCAATCAGGAAATTAAGACCAAGAAGCATTTCGATATACTGATTGTCAGAAACAAGGTCTAAGTTCATTGAACCTACCTGAGTTGTGGTTATTCTTTCGAAATTTACTCCCAGATTCATTTTACCTTCACCATACATATTACATGCAGTTTTATGCAGGCTTACATAATTTCCAGGCATATTAAACTCAATGAGTTTGTCCTTTGAGGAAATTTTATATTTACCGTCAGCCTTATCATAAGTAAGGTAACCTGATGACCTGACAATAGGGATATCGCTGTAATTCTTTCTTTTTGTAAGAAATGACGGATAAATATGAGCTGAATCGTTTGTAATATAGAAACCGGCACCAGCTGTAGCTCCGTTTATTTCCTTTATCTCCTCTCCAATAGGTATAAGGATTTCGTTAGGATTTACTCTTGCTTCGAAATTTACCCAGTAGCGGTCCATTTTTTCACACTCATGGTTTATTTTTGTTGATCCTTTCAGAAGCAGAAATTCTTCGTTTGCATTCATTGTTACTTTACCGGAATAAGCAAAGTTTGGACTAAGTGTGAACCCGTCAGTGATCCCAATATCCCCGGTAGCATATGTCTGTATTGTAGAATCAACACCGACTACAGAAAAATAAATCTTCTGCAGAGTACCTGCTTCGTCTTTGTAATCATAATTACCCGAAGATGTATAGTTCTTTTTTCCGTATACATTGGTATTCGCATTGTAAATTGTATGGTATCTGTTTGTATTGTTTGCTATTATCTTCGAATTCTCAAGGGTCTGCATTACTGCACGCTTTTCAATTACCACCTTTCCGTCTGAAGGGTACACTGTAGCATCAGCAACACGAATGAATTTAACTTCATTTGCAGAAATAATATTCTTTCTGATATTATATTTTGCCGACGGAGCAACAAATGACAGTGAATCCTGATTAGGGTGTATAGATATAAATTTTGAACCCTGCAACTGGACATCCTCCAGTTCAGTCGGACTAAGCTTTGATGGATCCAGATTAACCTGTTCGCTAGCTTTTTTACTGGCACTCATTTCTATCTCTTCCTTATCCATGAACCATGTGAACTGGTCCATAAAACAGATATACTGATTCTGAGGAAACTCAACAAACGAAGCTTCCCCGTTAGATTTAAATTCACCTGTCCTGTTTGTAAAGTCAATATGTGACTTGACGTTTGAGGTTTTAAATGCAAAGTCCTTTGTATCAATGCCCTTCAGGTTAAACATTGATGTGTCTGAGTCTATTGTATTTGTTTTAAATTTGAATTCTTCAGAATATAACTCTGCATTGTTAAAATCCATCTTCCCGTTACCAGTAAGGCCTCCCGGCTCCATAGCCAGCATACCTTCCAGAGTTGCCTGTCCGTTAAACATGTCGAATGGTTTGTCTTTGCTTCTCAGCTCCATTCTGTCCTTATAAGGAAGCCATTTAATATCGACATTTTCGGAAACAACAGGTGGATACTCTGTTCCTTTATCCTGTGGTTTTATTTCCACTTTCTTTGCAATTGTCCTCATCGAATCAGGAAAGAACACATAATCATCAGACTCTGTATGACAAGTCAGAAAATCTAATGTCCCATTCCCGCGCAATCCATTGTTACTTAAATAAACTTCATTAACAAATGTTCCTTTTCCGCCGTATGCAGGAAAACCCTTCTCAGGAGTATATCTTTTAAACCCTAGCGAATAATCCTTCATAACAGACAAAGTATCATCAAAAGGTGGGAATATCCCGGCAGAAACAAAATGTCCTCCGTAACGCAGATTTTTTCTTGTCAGTTTATCAAGTGAATCCATTACAAAAGGATATATCTGAAAGTAAAAACTGTTCCTGTTATATACACTGTTAAAAATATCAGGAGCATCATAATAAACATAACAATCCCTTTTACTATGAAGTATTGGATACTCGCGCATCTGCTTCATCCCTGACTTATTATTCATATCATCTATCTGTAAAACACCAGTCATGTTCGAGATCACATTCCTAACATCAACTTCAACTGGAATTCCGCCTTCATCGGTTTCCCCGGTTTTAACCCTCATCTTTACTTCGTTAACATCCACCAGATCTATACTGAATTTGTTGTAACTGAAATAAAAATTCGAACCTTTGAAAAGGAAAAGCCCTGCAAGTATCTTTCCGCTAAAAATAAAGTCACGGTTTTTCTTTACTGTTATTTCCTGGTCCTGCGGGAATATTGTTACAGTATGGATCTCACTAAGCTTAATTTCAGGTACACCCTTCAGTCTAAGGTTATAATCAAGCAAACTCCAGATCGCATTATAGTCCTCAGAAATAACATTCGATTCAAAATTGATGGCATCATAATCCCTCTTTTCAGATGCACAGTTAAGAAAATTGAATGTCTTATCTCTTACTATAATATCACCAGTTTCTGGATTATATTTTATGAAATGCTTATAAGCCAGACGCAGCACGTACTGTTTAGCCTGAGGATATGAAGTTTGAAGATAATCGGCAAACTGATTCACATTAAACTCCCGAGATTTTATTTTTCGTGAATACCCTGCAATCATCTGCAGGGGATGAACATCATCCATACCCTGCAATTCCTCGTATCTGTCCATGCTGAAAAAGTCGACCGACTCGAAATTTGCCTTTTTTATCTTTGATCCCGGCAATGCCATAAACTGTATTTTCGGCTCATTCAGCTTCCATGTTAAAAGATCAAAGTCAAGCTCAAGCTGATGATAAGTGTCAATATATGGACTAAGACTCATTCCCTCGGAGATTCGTGTAAGCCATATCTCACGCTTGTCGATAAAGAACCTGAAGTTAAGACCTGGATGAAAAATACTGTCTGAATCAACTCTGAATGTTACACTTGTATTAACCCCGGAAACAATATTTTCGCGGAATGAATAAGATTTTGAGGCAGTTGTAAGGAAAAGAGTATCGCCTCTGTAAAAGTGAAGAAATGCCGGTTCGGCATCTGTACCTTCTCCGATAAACCGGGCACCTTTCATTGTAAAACCACCTTCATAATCGACCTTCTCGAAAATGTTCTTTATTGAATATCTTTTAGAATATGATATAAAAAGCGGATATATTGCATTAGTGGTGTCGACATCGGCCATAACTTTTTCGGAAACCTTGCCAACAAGAGGATAATTAAAATATCGAGAATTTACAAAAACAGCTGAATCAACTTCATAATAGCTTCTTGTTACATCCACTTCATAATTCTTAAACATAGCATAAACCTGATCTGGAGCAAATCCAGCCCTTTCCCAGGTGATCTTACCCCCAATGCCATAAAACTTTCTTGTAAGTGGAAAAAACTTACCCTGAGTGCCTCTTATGATAGAACTATCATCTCTTGCAAAGCAGGTCAGATCAGTTTTTGAGACATCAGTCCAGACTTCTTTACCATCGAATTGAAAAATATAATCGGCAGACAATAACTTCCATTCCACAGTACTTGACTTGTATAAGCTATTACTTTCAATAAGAACCAGAGAATTCTCCATGAAATCGGTTGTTGCATTCAGTGTTACTTTTTTGTTCTCTAACAAAAACTTAAGAGACGAAAGCCATGTTGAATAATTTGATCCCGTTCCTGACTTTTCTTTTAATGAAACAAGAATTTTTATAAAAATATTGAACTGCGGGTCAGGCAATGCACGTCTGTTAAGTAATAAATTACTGAGATTAATTACTTCCTTCTGGCCTGATTCCGACAGACCGTTAAAATAAGGGTTGAATTTAAGCTCAAAAAACTCCTTTGTCGCCTTCTTATCTTTCCCTTCTACATGGTTCTGCAATGTAACCAGATACTGGGCAGGATCTGAAGGAAATGACTTCAACTGAGCAAATAATGTTGTTCCAGTACAAATCAATACTGCTGCCGAAAGTATAATTCTGTATATCATATTAATGTTTTTCATTTTTACTGAATAGCATTGCAGCCCATTCGTTTTCAGTTATAACGCATATTTCCCTCATTTTGTATTCGAGAGCCTTTTCTCTTAAGAAAACTGCATCGTCGTATATGAACCCACTCAGCATAATCAGACCACTATTCGAAGTACATTCAACATATCTCGAAAAATCTGCAAGTAAAATATTGCGTGTAATATTTGCTAAAAGCATATCAGCTGTAAATTCTTTTAAAACAGAGGCATCACCTTCAATACATTGTACATTTGAACATGAATTTGCTTCAACATTCTTTAAAGAATTCTCATACGAGTTTTTGTCATTATCTATCGCAATAACTTTTTCTGCTCCCATAAGAGAAGCAAGTATTGCAAGCACACCCGAACCACATCCCATATCGACAACAGTTTTATGCTTTATTTCAGTCTGAAGCATAAGTTTTATCATAAGAGCAGTAGTACTGTGATGGCCAGTGCCAAAAGCCATGCCGGGATGAATCAATATCCTGTAGTTGAACGAAGGCACCTCTTGATGAAAAGGAGCATATACAACAACTGTATCTGAAACATTGACAAGCGGGTAGTTTTTCTCCCACTCACTGTTCCAGTTTTTACGTTCATGAATAATTTTCTCGAACTTAAAGTCAGAAACTGCATTTTCTATATAATCGGAATTGCAATTAAATGTATCATACAAAAAGAAGACCGAAATACCGGTTTCTGTTTCGTAAACCCCGTCTGCTCCGGCATCAAACATCAAAGCTGATATTATACCTGCTTCTTCACTTCCGGGCATTACGCCAAAAACAAGTTCTACCATTTTCTCCATATACATACTCTTCAGTCCCAAAGTTAGCAAAAGGCTTCAACTATAAGCTCTATATAAGAGAAAAAATATTAACAGGTACGTTCAAAAATAAAATTTCATAATAAAAAAACCCTGTCGAAGCAAAAGAATGACATACTATGGTGCAAAAGATGGCTATAGAATCCTTTTTCCGCATTATATTTTGTTGTTATACTCCCTGATTGACACATCTGACTTTAACATATAATCGGATCATCATTTTTTTTTGAAATATGAAAATTGTTTTGGTGTTTTTCCTGAAATATTTTGTAATATTGTTTCAAAATAAAAATAGACTATGAGTGAAACCATTTTAAAGGCGCTGATGCGGTTATTTGCGATCATCGCCGAAGCAGGAGGATCTGAAGAACAGGAACAGCAGGAGGGTGTAAGCGATATCGGAAGGTCTGTAGTTGAATCATACCTCAAACAGCAGTTGAACCAGGAGTTGGTTGATGAGTACCTGAAATTATTCGACGAATATCTTGCACTTCATCACAGTAAAAAAGGCAAAAAACGGCTTTCTGCAAACAGCGTTAAGGTTCTGGCAATATGCGAACAGGTCAACAACGAGCTTCGTCAGGAACAAAAAATGCTTGTGCTTCTTAAATTACTTGAATTCATCAACTTCAATACAAAGATAACCGAGTATGAACTAGAATTTGTAAAAACTGTTTCTGAAGTATTTAATATTTCTAAGGAAGAATACGAAAACTGCAAAGCTCTTATTCTTGAAAAACCAGAATCAATTCCGCATAAAGAACATGTACTTATTATTGACGGACAGAAAGATCCATCCTATTCAGAATATAAACATCTTTATGTAGAACATCTGAGTGGATTAATTGTGCTTATGTTCATACCAAGCACAAACATGTATGCTTTCGGTTACCTGGGCGACGATTCACTTTACCTTAACAGCAACATCATTAATCCAAAAAGAGTTTATGTTCTGGTCAAAGGGTCAACTATAAGAAGCAGAAAATTCAGCCCGATTTATTACAGTGATATTGTAGGCACATTCCTAGCCAAGTCAGAACGGCCCAAAATCGTTTTCTCTGCAGTTGGTGTAGAATTTTACTTTAAGAACAGCAATAACGGGCTGCATCCTTTCAATTTTTCTGAAGAAACAGGCCAGCTTATTGGTGTTATGGGCGGATCTGGTGCAGGTAAGTCTACCCTTCTTAACATCCTTAACGGTAATATCAAACCCCAGAAAGGTAAGATCCTGATAAACGGATATGACATCCACGATGACAAAGATAAGGATAAAATAAAGGGAGTAATCGGGTTCGTTCCGCAGGATGACCTTTTGATCGAGGAATTGACTGTTTTCCAGAATCTGTACTATAATGCCAAACTATGTTTCGCAAACTATACCGAGGAACAGCTTGTTGATGCCTGTAACAAGGTTCTGCAGGACCTCGACCTTTTCGAGATAAGAGGATTGAAAGTAGGCGGTCCGCTTAACAAATATATAAGCGGTGGTCAGCGTAAACGTCTGAACATTGCACTGGAGCTTATTCGCGAACCAGACATTATGTTCGTTGACGAGCCCACCTCAGGTCTTTCAAGTATGGACAGTGAAATGGTAATGGACCTGCTCAAGGAAATCACTCTGAAAGGCAAACTCGCAATAATCAACATCCACCAGCCATCAAGCGATATATATAAACTTTTCGACAAACTTCTTATCCTCGACAGGGGTGGTTATCCGATCTATTTCGGCAACCCTGTAGAAGCAGTGGTTTACTTCAAACGTATTACAAATCACATTAATGCCGAAGAAAGCGAATGTGCAAGCTGTGGTAATGTCAACCCCGAACAGGTACTTCAGATTGTTGAGCAGAAGGTTGTGGATGAATACGGAAAACTTACCAAGAACAGAAAAACATCTGCAAAGGAATGGTACGAGATCTTCAAAACAAAGATCGGCGCAAATTTTAAAGAAAAAACTTTTGCAAGGGAATTACCTCCTAACAATTTCAAAATACCAAGCAAATTCCGTCAGTTCCTTATCTTCACCAAACGTGATGTCCTTTCGAAACTGACCAACAAACAGTACATAATGCTTAATTTCTTCGAAGCTCCTGTACTGGCAGTTATTCTTGGATACTTTACCAAGTACATCTCGGGTGACGAATATAATTTCAGCGAGAACGAAAACCTTTTCGCTTACCTCTTCATGGCCGTTGTAGTGGCACTTTTCCTTGGCATGACAGTGAGCGCTGAAGAAATAATACGAGACCGTAAAATACTTCAAAGAGAAGCATTCCTTAACCTGAGCAGATTCAGCTATGTTAACTCGAAAGTGCTTATAATGTTCATCCTTTCTGCTATCCAGATGTTCAGCTTCCTGCTTGTCGGTAACTTTATTCTCGGGATTAGCGGGCTTACTACAAATTATTTCATGGTACTGTTCACGACAGCCTGCCTTGCAAACCTGATAGGGCTGAATATCTCAGCAGCCCTTAACTCCGTAGTCACTATTTATATCCTTATCCCATTCATCCTTGTTCCACAGCTGCTGTTAAGCGGCGTAATAGTAAAATTCGAAAAACTTCACCGTTCAGTTGCATCATACTCTTTTGTTCCTGTTGTCGGCGACCTTATGACCTCACGCTGGGCTTTCGAAGCTCTGGCTGTGACACAATTTAAAGACAACAAATGGGAAAAACATTTCTTCGAGATTGATAAAGAAAAGAGCTATCATGAATTCCGTTTCAATTATCTTATACCTGAACTAATCAACCGTCTCGATCAGGCTGACAGATTTATTACCGAAAAAACAGGAGAAAAGGAAGACTTCGAAAATAACCTGATACTGCTTAAAAACGAGATTAAGAAAATGGAAAGCAGTTACAAGAAAAAGACCTACGGTAAGATAGAAGATCTTGTTCCCGGTAAATTCAATCAGAGCGTTGCTGATTATACCAGAAAATATCTGGATAAGAAGAAAAAGGAACACAGCAAGCTTTTTAACAAAGCCAGCGAAAAATCAGATAAGAAATATAACGAGTTGTTAGAGTCATTCCCAAATAAGGAAGACGTAATGAAGCTTAAGGAAGACTATAATAACATAAGTTTAGCTGACCTTGTTACTAATAAAAACTCATTCGAAACACTTGTAGAGGAAGATAATAAACTTGTACAACTCACTAAGCCAATCTTTAAAGACCCTGAATCGAATTACGGTAGAGCACATTTTTATGCACCTTACAAGAAAATTTTCGGTAAAAAGATAGACACTCTTTACTTTAACGTAATTTTCATTTGGTTTACAACACTCACCCTTTATATTGCTCTTGTTTTCAATCTGCTTAAAAAGCTGATGGAAGTTTCAGAAAAGTTCAAGTTTTTCAAAAAGAAGAAGGAATAATATTCCAAGCAAATTCATCAGGTTGTCAGTAACACCTACTCCAATTTAATGAGAAGGGGTTACTGATAATCATGCATATTATTACTTGTAATTAGTGTAATTGTTTACAGATTATTCATATTTATTTATATATTTGCAGACACTAAATCAAAAAAAATAAAAACCAGATAGTATGATCAGAACAAGAGAACAATATCTAAAGGCTTTAAAAGCCCTCAAACCCAACATTTACAAGAACGGTGAACAGATCACAGATGTAACTTCACATCCTGCCACAAAACGTACTGTTGAAAGTCATGCACGCGCTTTCGATGCTGCTAATGACACGAAATTCAAGGACCTTTTTACAGCTACTTCATATTTTACCGGAAATCAGATCATGCGTTTCAATGGTATGATGAAGACACTTGAGGATATTAAGAATAACGCCAACCTTAAACGTGCAATGTATCGTTTTACTGGAACATGCTCAGGCGGAACTTGTGTAGGGTGGAATTCCCAGAATGTGATGTGGGCAATTACTCACGACATGGACAAGGAATTCGGTACAAGTTATCAGAAACGTCTTGAGAAATGGATACTTTCTGCCGAAGAAAGGGGCATACTTTGCGCCGGAGCACTTACTGATGCAAAAGGAAACCGTAACCTTAAACCTCATCAGCAGCCTGATCTTGACACCAACCTCAGGATAGTTGAAAGACGTCCCGATGGTATTGTTGTGCGCGGAGCAAAAGTTATGATATGCGGCGTTGCTGCTTCCGAAGAAATATTTATCCTCCCCGGCGGTGCCTATAAAGATACCGACGCTGACTTTGCTGTTTCATTCGTAGTTCCACGCGATATTGACGGTCTTACTATTGTAGAAGCACGTCGTCCGAGTGATGACCGTGAATACAGTGACGGATGGGATGTTCCTCAGACCGGCATAAGCCAGGGGTATCTACTTTTCCAGGATGTCTTTATTCCCAACGAACGTGTGTTCATGGCAGGCGAATGGAAGTATTCAGGTAAAGTAATTGAATATTTTACTGCAAACTATCGTGCATGTATCGGTGCTTGTGTGGCTGGTCAGGGCGACATCATGATCGGAGCCGGAGTACTTATGGCACGTGCAAATGGTCTTTCGCATAAAAAGTTCGAAGACAAAATGCTTAACATGTCTATTAACAACGAAACAACATACGGACTCGGTGTAGGCGCAATGGCATTAGGCGGTACCCATGCTTCAGGCGTATGGCTGTCGGATTCAAAAACAGCACATCTCAATAAAGTTTATGTAGCTACACTTCCTTACGAAACAAAAAGACTCTGCCAGGAAATCGGTGGTGGTATAGTAGAAACAGGATGTATGCCTTCGTACAAAGATTACAATGATCCAAAATACGGCGAACTGCTGAAAAAATACATCAAGGCTGGCGACTGTTCTGCAGAAAGCAGACTGCGCGCTGCACGACTTTCCGAATGGTTAACAATAGGCGCAGGAGTACCGGGCTGTATGCACGGCGGCGGGTCACCCGACGGAGCAAAAATGGTTGTAAAGGCATATACTCCTTTCGACCAGTTTGCTGAAATGGCCAAGAAGATCGCAGGTATCACCGAAGATATCAACGAACCACCAGCACCTGCTAAAAAATAGTTACAACATTTGGATATTCAATCCACCCCTTATGGAAGGGGCAATGATTGAAAATCCCATCTTTCAAAGAAAAAAAATAAATCAAAATAAAGGAGAAAAACTATGTTTCAATTTTTTACCGACGACCAGAAGATGCTTCAGAAGGTCATCCGCGAATTTGTAGAAAAAGAAATTGCACCCCATGCAGCTGAGTGGGACGAAAAAGATGTATGTCCTGTTGAAATGTGGCCCACATTAGGTCAGATGGGAATGTTCGGGATGTTCGTTCCACAGCAGTACGGTGGACCAGGACTAGGTCTTACCGAACGCAATATAATGCTCGAAGAAGTTTCTCGTCATTCAGCTGGCCTCGGCATAGCAATGATGACTCACGACCTTGCAATAGCATGCCTTCTGAACTTCGGAACAGAAGAACAGAAAATGAAGTACCTGCCTGATCTCTGTTCAGGTAAAAAAGTCGGTGGTCTTTCAGTAACCGAACCAACCGGAGGATCTGATTTCGGAAACCAGAACACAACCATCGAAAAAACAGCAGAAGGTTATACTATCAACGGTAGAAAATGCTTTATCACTAATTCGCATATAGCCGAAGTAAATATAGTAACAGGGACAAGCGGCGTAAATGAAAAAGGCCGTAAGATCCTTAGCGTTGCAATAGTTCCTCCAGGTACACCGGGATGGACAGCGGGTCGCAAAGAGAACAAACTCGGCCTCCGTGGCTCGGTTACAGGCGACATCGTTTGTAACGACTGTAAAGTTCCCGCCGATTGCCTTATCGGCAAAGAAGGTGACGGATCAAAGATCGCAATGCATACAATAGGACATTTCGGCCGTTCAGGCATGTCTGCAATTGCTACCGGAGTTATTAGAGGATGTCTGGAAGAAGGTATTAAATTCGCCAAGGAACGTGTTGTTTACGGCAAACCTATTTCCAATCTTCAGGCTATTCAGTTCATCGTTGCAGAGAATCAGACCGAATACAACGCTTCTCATGCATTGATGTACAACGTAACAAACATTTACGACCGTGGCCAGCAATGTGTAGCCGAAGTAGCATCTCTTAAACTCTTCACATCCGAAGCTGCAGTCCGCGCTGCAAAGCGTACCATTGATCTAATGGGTGGATATGGAATAATTAATGAATATCCGGTTGGACGTTTCCTGCGTGATGCAATGGCGATCATTCCATCAGGCGGAACTTCACACATAATGTCAGTTATTATTGCATCTACAGTCTGCAGGTAATTAAAAGTTCTGAAATATGGCATTGAACATTGCGGTATGCGTTAAACCGGTACCGGATTCAAAGCATTTTGACAAGATCACAATTGATCCTGTTACCAAAACGTGGAACCGCTGCGGCATTCCAATGGTTATAAGCGACCTCGACAAACATGCTCTTGAAGCTGCATTATCACTCCGCGACAAATTTCTGGGAAAGGTCACTGTTTTCACCATGGCTCCCGAAACAACAAAGGAAAACCTTCTGGAAGCACTTGGAATGGGAGCAGACGAAGCATTTCTTCTGAGCGATCGTGCTTTTGCAGGAGCCGATACTCTTGCGACTTCACATACTCTTGCTGCTGCAATAAAAAAAACCGGACCATACGACCTTGTAATAACTGGCAACGAAAGCGACGACGGAAGCACCGGACAGGTCTCTGCTCAGATCGGGGAATGGCTTAAGCTGCCACATATAATGAATGTCATCTCGCTTGAATATAAAGATGAGGTGCTTCACCTTAATTCAATCACCGAAGACGGAAGTATTGGCTATGAACTTAAACTTCCTGCTGTTATCGGTGTAACCCGAAAGGTCAACAAACCAAGATTCATTAATGTAATGGGAATGATGAAAGCCAAGACAAAACCTCTTACAATCCTTAAAGCCGAAGACCTTCCGGTTGATAAAGATCACATCGGACTTTCCGGCTCCCCCACTCAGCCAGGTGATATTTATTCACCGCAATCCGGCAGGAAAGCTGAATACCTTGAAGGAACACCGGAAGAAATTGCTCAGAGAATTGTGCTCGAATTGCGTAAAGCAGGTATTACTTTATAACAGCCCGGGTATGAATATAAGTGAATATAAGAACATACTTGTTTATGCTGAAGTAAAGGGCGACAGGATAGCCGAGAACTCGCTTGAACTTATAGGCGAAGCATGCAGACTAAAGGAACATAAGGGCGACGACACAAAAGTATACACGGCAGTGCTTGGTAACGGAACAGACCGTTTTATCGAACAGCTATACGAACACGGAGCTGATGTTGTTGTATCATTCAATGACGAAAAACTTGCTCAATACCGTTCTGATCTATACGGAGAAGCCCTTACAAAACTTGCTGAAAAATACAAACCGGAGATATTCCTTATCGGCTGCACATATCAGGGTGCTGAACTTGCTCCAACCGTTGCGGCCAGACTTAAGACCGGACTTGCAGCACACTGCACCGAACTGAAATTCCATTCTGACGGCAGGTTCATACAGGTTGTTCCTGCTTTTGGCGGAAAAGTTCTGGGAGATATTCTTACTCCTGCTCACAGACCTCAGATGGCAACTGTAAAAGCTGGCATCTGTGTAAAGCAGAGATTCGAAGGTAAAAAAGGCAGTTCAGAGTCTTTCAGTTGTGATTTATCCGGCTTTGGCGATCAGATAAAAGTTGTATCTGTAGTCAAGGAAAAAGCAAAAGGGAAGCCGCTGCACGAATCAGAATGTATTATCGGAGGCGGCTTTGGAGTGGGAAGCAAGGAAAACTGGGCTATACTCGAAGAGTTTGCAACTATTGTAAATGGGGCAACCGGATGCACACGTCCCGCGCTGGACGAAGGTTGGACTACAGGCGAACAGACAATGATAGGAACCAGTGGTGTAGCAGTGCGACCTAAAATGTACATCAACGTTGGTATATCCGGAGCCGCACACCACACCTGCGGGATGAAGGATGCAGGTTTCGTGATAAGTATCAACAAAGATGCAAATGCCGAGATATTCAAATACTCCGACATTAAAATAGTAGCCGACTGGAAAACAATAATTCCGCTGGTGATAGAGAGGTTGAGGAAGTAGGGGAAAGAATAAAACAGATACTCGCTGCGCTGATATACAATAGATATTCGCTCTCCCGCACCCCCCCTGCAAAAGCATCGCATCTTTTTTTTAGATGCGATGCTTTTTGCACCCCACCCAAATAAAGACAGACAAAAAATACGATATCGTGCCGTCAGGTACGAAACTATGTAAATTGAATTTCAATTACACAGAGGACCACAGAGATTTTACACAGAGTTGCGTGGGGAAAAAATTAATCAATATGCTCCAGCAATGACTTTAATTCCTTATCTGAAATATTCTCCAGTTCACTCTTATCAAAAATGCTCAACAGGTAAACCGATTCCTGAATT
>Ga0074195_1002306_pt1 | contig 21975 bp, 23 predicted proteins | sample EPASupsiteHSE623_FD_64525 | JGI IMG/M metagenome (GOLD analysis project Ga0074195, IMG submission 64525) | Bioremediated contaminated groundwater from EPA Superfund site, New Mexico - Sample HSE6-23 | ecosystem: Environmental > Aquatic > Deep subsurface > Groundwater > Contaminated ...
CTCAACCATCGCAAAGCAACACACCGGCGAAGTCGGAACCGAAATCAGATCAGAAGACCGGTCAGAGTATGTCCGGGTCGGCCGCTGCTAACACCGCCTCGAACGGCGTTCGCGCAGAACAGAGGTACCAGGTTCTGGAATCCCAACAGCGGGAGTTTTGGAACAGCGGTTACTTGCAAGGCGCCGATGACCAGGCCAAGAAGGAAGGCGTTCGGGTTTGGACCACTCAGGATGCCGAGAGGATCTTCAAAGAACAGCTCGCGAAAATGCGGGCCAAGGTCATGAACGATCCTTGAAGTATTTTCGGACCAATTCGTTTCACTAGGGTTTTGGCCGGCGGTCAGAACCCTTTTTTCTTCAAAGACAACCCGAAAGTTTTAGGGAGGTGTTAAATGCGCAAGTTTTCTTGGCTCTTATTGGCTTGCTGCGTGATTCTCTTTTTCCAAGCTCACACTGAAGGTGGAAGAAGGCGAGGAGGCATGCAACAGCCAGCTGTTTGCTCCGGTCCTAACTGCCAGGCGAACCAAACGGTGACCACGACTGTGGTCAGTGATACTCAAGCTGATCCGGCAACGACTACGGGCGTTCCGTATCTCGACGGATGGGCATCATCAAAACCGGTACCTTCAAGAAAAGGTATTTCGGCTGAAGACTCAAAAGAACCCGGGGAGAAACCAGCAACTGTTGTTTCGCCAGTGTCTCAGCAGACTGTAAAGCCAGCGGAACAGGTTAAGCCTGCTTCAACTGGTCAGAAAAAAGTTCAGCCTGCGGTAGTGACAACGAAACCTGCTGGAAATTCGCCGAAACCGGAAGCGAAAGCAACCTCAGTTGTTGCTGAAAAACCTTCGGTGAAAGCAACTCCTTCCGCTAAGGTCAGTGTTGCGTCGGTAGCGAAACCTGCGCCCGAAAAATCCGGCCAAGAAGCGAAAGTCGCGCCAGTGGTTTCCAATTCTACTCAAGCGAATGTGAAACCGGCGGAATCGAAGAGCGCTTCCGCGAAGAAGGAAGAGAAAAAGGAGGTCGCTAAGAGCGAACCGCCCAAGGCGAGATCTCCTCTGAGGGCGATTGGTATGGCATTCAATCTTGGCTTCGGAAGTTCCGAACCGTCGAATGCCACCAAACCGGAAAAGTCTTTTTTCAAAGAAGAGGTTAAGTCGGTTGTCCCGCCCGCGGAAGCCGTTCGAAAGATTCCGGCAAGGAGAGAAGTGACAAGGTTGTCTCTGCCGCCTTCGAATGTGTCGACTAGTTCCGGAGAAGAAGAACTTGTCGGTATCAAGTACCTTCGAGAGTGCGAGAGAAAAAGAGAGCGTTTCGGAAGATCCATCGATGAGACGGACGAAGCGGCTCGGGCTCGGAGAAGCGGTTACGAGAAAGGTCTCAAAGACTGTCTGTCTCAGGTCAGCGAGCTTCTCCCCGACGAGAAGTTTGAGGAGCTTAAGAGACAGGCCGAAAATAGATGAGGCCTTCTAAACAGTTCTTTGCGTGAATATTTTCCCACCAAGCCAAAGTGCAAGGTGGGATTTTTAATTTTATTTTTTTAACTAAGATTATTCAGCATTGACAATACTTAAATTTTAAGTATAATTACAAGTTCTCAATTTCTGGTCGAAAATGAATTTGAGATGTCCTGTCAAAAGGAGCTTTAAGAAATGAAGTCTCTAGCGAAAATCGTTGTGGTTTTTATCGGTGTTTTGCTTCTTCTCTTTAGTCATCAGGCGAACGGAGAAGAGAAGTGCGCGTACTGGTGGTACCAATCTCAATTTCCGGTTTTTGAGGGGAAGGTTCTCAAACATCTTTTTCCCAACACTGATCCGGATGAGCTCGACCTTTACTACATCGAAGGGTTGGGGTGGATTCAGAGGACGCCTGAGCAGATCAAAAACGACTGGTACCCCGAGAACTACAAGATCAAACCGAAGATGACCCCCTCACTTATTGGGAGGAACAGTAAATTCATCAGGGAAGTTTTCGGAGAAGAATGGCCGAAGAAAACGGAAATCAAGATTGCGGAACAAAAGGCATCATCGCCGAAGATTCCGGAGTCGAGGCCAGTCGCAAGTCCCAAGCCGGTGGAATCGGAAAAGAATGTGACGAAAATCAAGCCGAGAATGCCAAGCGTTTTGGGACGAAAACCTGTCTACAAACCCGTAAGACCGTTTGTTGTTCCAGCGATGAATGACGACAAGAAAAGTGACGAAAGTCCGATTTCGTCGCTCACCTCAGTTCAGCTGGATTTACGAGTACGCGATTCACACTTTGAAGAACGAACTCAAAAGGCGAATGTCGATCCTAAAAAGGAAGCTTGGAATCGCGGATACGATCAGGCTATTGTCGACTTCTACCTGAAGGCTTCAAGGCTTCTCCCTGAAGATACTGTGCGCGATCTTCTGGAGAAAGAAACAGAAAGAAGAAAGCGCAAATAGAACGTTCTTTCCTGGCCGATTTTTGTCGGCCTTTTTAAATTTTTAAATATTAAAAAACCGGCCTTCTTTCGAAAGCCGGTCCCGAGCTGCCCCAACTCGGGGTTTGATCATCTCAGGGAATGTTGATCATTCCTCTGTATGGCCGATTGGGCGAAGGAACAAAGTCGTTTCTGCGGTTCTCGCTTGGAACATTACGTTTCAGAGGTGCCGAGTTGTCCAAAGGGTAGGGATCATCATGGCGTCGTGCGACGGAACGACTTCGGTGATCCCAATTTCGATCGGCGTTACCGTACCAATGTGGGGTGGAGAAACTTCGGAGGGGGCAATCGTAGCCTCCTCCCCAATTGAGCCAAGGGCGATAATCGTATCCGCCCCGACCTCCTCCCCAAGGCCGAGCGTAACCTCCGTAGCCGCTCCAAGGGACGCTGCCGTAACTGTAGCGACCGCCACCGAAAGCACCCGGATACCAGGAGCTTCCGTAGTGACCGGTGTAGTAGGACCACATGTGGTCGCGCGGGCTGGTGGGGATGTAGACGCCGCCGATGACGATGGCCGAACTCTCGGTGGAGAGCAATAGCACTAAAGCCAACGTGGCAACCGCCAGGATCAACAGAAATCCAAAGAATCTCACGGGTGTTCTCCTTGTGCCTTGTGTGGAACGAACGTTCAAAACCAACCAAAACTAAGCAAACCATATCCTACATCAATTTATATTATATGTCAAATATATTAAAGGATATTTTCTGGGATGATATTCGTTCTGCTGTTATTAAATTGTTCCACTGTTAGAGCTTGAGGATTTTGAAACCAGGAATACAAAGGAGCTCCATAAAATGGAGGGAAGTAAATTCCACTCGGTTGTGGTTGGGGAAGCGCATATTGGTATGTTTGAGGTTGAGCATTTTGTTGGTTGGTAGTCTGATTAGCTGTCGTCATTTGAGTATTACTGTTTCTAAAAAGAGGAGCTGATTGTTCAGTCTGAGAATTCACGCCATCCGCTTGCGCCAAGAAGGGCACGAACAAAGAAGTAATTACCTCTACCAAAATTATCATTTTTAAACTAATATTCATTATCGCATTACGCCTGGTTTTTATCTTGCAAGCAGTAATATTAAGCACCAAACTATATATGGGCACGTGGCGGAATGGTATACGCGCATGGCTTAGGACCATGTGACGCAAGTCGTGAGAGTTCGAGTCTCTCCGTGCCCACTTTATAAAATGACCCAAGAAATTGGGTCATTTTATAAAGTGTCTTTAAAGGAAAGACTCGAAGGGTATTTTAAAAACTTGAACTGCTTCAAGTTTTTAAAAACCCTGACTCTGGAGGAGAAAATTTCCATCGAGCAAAGCGAGCGGAAATTTTCGGAGGAAGAGGAGTCTCTCCGTGCCCACATAAAATAATCGGCGAAAGCCAAAAAAATACTAGCTGGGGTCGCAAGAAATTTCCGTTACCAGCCAGCAACGCTAAGCGTAGCTTTGCGGGTTGGGGAAATTATTGGCAGCTTTCCATAGCTTTGTTGACAGACCTAATAAAATAATATAATATGTTTTGTTTGGTTCTTTCGCAAACCTTTCTAATCAATGGAGAGATTTCTATGAACGCTGGGACTTTAGTTAATTCCTCGGCAATTCGTAATGAGAACGAAAATTATAGAACTAACATTGGCAAAGTTCTTGCAGGGATTATCTTTCTCGTTTTCGCGTTATTCGTTGGCGGGTACGGGATCATTGGCTACGCAATGCTTTCCACCTGGATGGCATTTGGGGCGCACATGTTCACTGTGCTCATCATGGGCATAGTGGCATTTGGGGCTATGATCCTTTTCTCAAAACAAGAGAAGGCAGTCTCTTCGTTCTTCTTGAACCTAGCCATTATGGCCGCTTTCCTCTCGGTTTTTTGTCTGTTCATGGCTTGCGTCTTTGACTACAATGAACGGGGAAGTCATTACATACGCGGGCAAAACTCCACTCTTAGGGAGAGGATCGTTTACGGTTTCCCATTTTTACAAGACATTTACCGTGTTCGGCGTCGATATTTTTTGGATTTCATCTACGAAGCCAAACAGGGCAACAGTAAAACTCCCATTCGGGTTCTGGCGGAGCTAACGCTTGCTCGCGATTCAATGCTTTTCGACAAAGCTCTGTTTGCTTCAACCGACAGAGATGTTTTTGTAGAGAACGACGCCAGGCTCTCCCTGATCTCGCAGATTGACGCCGCTTTAAAGGAAAAAGGCGATACTCATTTGGATTGGAAAGGTGAGGGAGCAACTTCACCAACCGGAGCGACTTGGACAGGGAAAGTTCAGATCATGGAAGTTGACTCAGAACACGAAACCATATGAGTCTCGTTGTTCATTTTGCCGCCTCACTAGGCGGTTTTTTTGATTGTAAAAATCATTCAAAGCAAGATCTTGACATTGTTAAAAAAATATGATAAAGTAAATCCTTCTTTTTTCGAGCTGTTCCTTTTGATTTGGAGGACATGCAAATGTCTAAGATGCAAACGAAGTGGGACATTCTGAAGTACAAGATCTCCATTTTGAGTTTGCTCCTGTTTACGTGGGCGTATGCCGGTTTTTGCATCGAGGCGGGCCGACAGGGAAAGCTCAACTATAATGCCTTTCCTTGGCCTTACAGGCCGGATAGCTGGTTGGATTTCTCGGCATCAATTTTCTTTTGGGTATTGATTGCTTTCATATTTCTTTTTATGAACGCAATTTGCTTGTTCATTCTGTTTGCCAAATTCAAGCATCCTGATGACGCGAAAAAGCCGGAAGCGCAACAGGAATAATACTTGCTCGGTTAAAACCGGGCTTTTTAATTTTTATCCTTCGCCTTCTGATTCTTTTAATCGAATCTTAAAGACGGAATCAATATTTATCGGAGAGTTTAGTTTATGGAAATAAACCTTCAAATATTCATTCGCAATGAACTCCCAATTAAACAAGTTTTCTACCTGGCGAGCTGCTTTATACGCTCGTTGTCTGTTCTTGTTTAGCTGCAAGTCCTGAATATGGTCTTTTATTTCCTTCAGTTCCGAAAGAAAGATACCGTTTGTTCCCAGGGCTTCTTTGTGTTCAACGGTCGCTAAAGCCAAAATCGGTTTTTTGTATAGGATTAATTGTCTAGCCGCAATAACTGACAAGGGTTCCGGTAAAACTATTCCAAGACAATTTTTCAGGATGCCGGTTAGCTCCAGGTCTGTGCAATTTCCGCTAACTCTTTTTGATTTGATGTTTCCCGGAATTCTCAAAAAAAGATTTTCAATATCAACTATTACAAACGGTTTAGGATTGATGATATTTCTTATACTGGTTTCTGCTCGCTTGGGTATCGAAAAATCCTTATCAATAAAAGCCAAATATTTCCCCTTTTTGAGTTTAAATGGAGTAGTGACTTTCTTTGGATAAAAGGTAGATACTCCTTCTGGTATATAAGCGGGGAGGAATTTAAATTGATGTCTGAAGAAAACTTGTAAGCTTCTTTGGGTGACTATCACATCGTCGACGGTTTTGATCGCAAAATAGGTGCCGAGACGAATCATCATTCGTTTCCAGAAATTATTTCCGGGTAAAAATTCGGCTCTTTCGTGGATAGTAAAAACTTTTGTGCTGGATCTTTTTATTATTTTTGCAAACGCGAGAGTTGAAATACGCGGTGCACCATGAAAATCAATTACAGCGACTCTAGAAAAAAATATCCTTATTAAGCCAAACAGAGACTCTTCAATTATGCGGGTTTCAAACCCTTGAGACTCATATATTTTGCTGAGCTCGCGGACTGAGATCAAACCTTCTTTAGAGAGGAAGGGGGAGACCGAGAGGATAATTTTCGTCATGACTAGTAAAATTAACAGAAGTGGCTGTTAGAAGTCAAAACAACCCGCTTAGAGCGGGTTGTCCTCGAGCGGCATCGGGGAACAAAGTCGAAAGGATTGCCACCGCCTCGGGCGGGTTCCCGCTTGAAAGCGGTGGCTTCGCTTTGCTCGCAAAGACGATCTACGTCATTTCGAGGAGTTTAACGACGAAGCCATTGTTTCAAGTGTGAAGCTTATCCCTATGCGGTGGCGATCTCTAAAATGATGTGAAAATGTCATTTTTCTTAGAAAAAGTAGAGCTAACTTTCTTGACAAAAGGTGAAAAATTTGTTAATAATATATTATAATATTATATGGCAACGACCATATGTGAAAACTGCAAAATAAGACCAGCTGCTCTCACGTTGTTGAGAACGGTTAACGGAAGAGAACAAAAAATTAATCTTTGCAATGCGTGTGCGGAAGATATGCAAGTTTTTGGTTCGCCTTTCGGGGATTTCGGATCTTTTTTTAACGATCCATTTTTTGGCGAAAGGCGAATACCGGGTTGGCAGCCGAAAGAAGAAGAAAGAGTAAATATCTTAGAGATGTTTGCCGATCGCGCTAAGGATGTTGTTGCAAAAGCCTCGGCTGTTGCTCAAGAGATAGGTGCAAAATATGTAGACACAGAGCATTTATTGATTGGCGTTGCCCAGGAAACAGAAGTCGGGAAAAAACTTTTGGAAGCTTTGGATGTTAACCCTGATGATTTGGTAAGCTATCTTAAAGAAAATAGTCCTGCAAAAGGCGAGAATGGAGCAGGCGAATTAGATTTAACACCAAGAGCTAAGCAAGCTTTGGAGTTAGCTTTTCATGCTTCAAAAAACATGGAACATGATTATGTGGGCAGTGAACATATTTTGCTTGGTCTCATTTTGGAAGGCGAAGGACTTGCCGCTCAAACATTAAAGAAATATGGAATTACCGAGACGAAGGCAAGACAGACAATTCTTTCGTTGGTGGGAGAAAAAGGGAAGAAGAAAGGACCGGTTGCTGCAAAGAGTAAAACGCCAACCCTGGACGGATATTCAAGAGATTTAACTGTTTTGGCTGCCGAAGGAAAATTGGACCCCGTAATTGGGCGCGCTTCGGAAATACAGAGAATCATTCAAATATTAAGCCGAAGAACCAAAAACAATCCGGTTTTGATTGGAGAACCGGGTGTTGGCAAAACAGCTATTGCTGAAGGTCTAGCTTCGAGAATCTACGCAGGATCGGTTCCGGAAGTCCTCAAGGGTAAGAGGGTGTTGTCTTTGGATTTGCCTGGGATGCTTGCTGGAACAAAATATCGAGGTGAATTCGAAGAAAGATTAAAGAAGGTGGTTGATGAAATTGAAAAAGCGCACGGAGGAATAATTCTTTTCATCGACGAGCTTCATACAGTGATAGGTGCAGGCTCAACCGGTGAAGGCGGTGGAATGGATGCCGCAAATATTTTAAAGCCAGCTTTAGCCAGAGGTGAGTTGCAAGCCATAGGCGCAACAACTCTTAATGAGTACAGAAAACATATTGAAAAAGATGCCGCTTTGGAACGTCGTTTCCAGCCCGTGATGGTTGCTGAACCTACGGTCGGCGACACTATTGAAATTCTTAGAGGTCTTAAAGACAGATACGAAGCTCATCACAAGGTGAGAATTACGGATGAAGCGATTCAGGCCGCCGCTGTTTTATCAGATAAATATTTAAGAGACAGGTTTTTGCCAGATAAGGCTATAGATTTGGTTGATGAAGCCGCAGCGAAAGTTCGTTTAACTGCTTTAGAACAGCCGGAGGAAGTTGCGAAAAGGGAAGAACAATTGAAGAGATTAAAAAGAGAAAGAATTGCCGCTCAACGCGCGAAGAAGAAAGACAAAGAGAAGTCTTTGATTCAAGAGATTTCCAAGTTAACAAAAGAAATCGAGGACATGGAATCTAAATGGCAAACGAAACGAGGCACAAACGATTTGGAGGTTAAGGCAAATGACATTGAACAAATCATTTCCCAATGGACGGGAATTCCGGTTGAAAAATTGACGGCCAAAGAAATGGAAAGACTTCTTAATCTCGAAGATGTTTTGCATAAGCGAGTTATTGCCCAAGACGAGGCAGTAAAAGTTATTGCTGAAGCGGTAAGGAGAGCTAGAGCGGGTCTTAAGGATCCCAAACGTCCCATCGGTTCTTTCTTGTTTTTGGGTCCTACTGGCGTAGGAAAAACGGAACTCTCAAGAGTTTTGGCGGAGGCTTTGTTTGGCGATGAGGACGCGATGATCAGAATCGATATGTCCGAGTACATGGAAAAACATTCGGTGGCAAGATTGATCGGGTCGCCTCCTGGATACGTAGGTCATGATGAAGGAGGACAATTAACTGAAAAGGTGAGACGAAAGCCTTATAGCGTTATTTTGTTAGATGAAATTGAAAAAGCTCATCCCGACGTTATGAATGTTTTATTGCAGGTACTGGATGACGGGAGAATGACCGACGGAAAGGGAAGAGTCGTGGATTTCAAGAATACGATTATTATCGCTACCTCAAATGTTGGAAGTAAGGAAATTAATGAGACTACTTCTTACGGCATTCCAACTCCTGAAAAATGGAACCAGTTAAAACAAGAAATTTTGGAGCTTCTAAAAACAGTATTTAGGCCAGAATTTTTGAATCGATTGGATGAAATAGTGGTTTTCCATGCCTTAACCAAGGCTCATGTTCAGAAAATTACAGACTTGCTTCTATCGGAAGTAGCCAGAAGGATGCATGCTCAAGGATACATTTTAGAGGTATCCGAAGATGTTAGAAATAGGTTAGCTCAAGACGGTTTCGATCCGAGCTTTGGTGCCAGACAGCTTAGAAGAGAAATTCAAAGGAGGCTGGAAAATACTTTAGCAACCGCTATTCTAAAGCAATCTTTTCCCAAGGGAGCAAAAATTAAAGCCATATTAAAAGGTGACAACATTGAATTCGAAGTCAACAGCCAATCAACCAAATCAAAAAAGAACCCTCAAGGGGCAAAGGTTTAAGATATTTGAAGAAATGGTATTAAAAATGGAACCAGTTAAAGACAAACACATAGTAAAAAGAGTGGGAGGACTTACTAGAGAAGTTGCTTTGCAGATTTTGAATCTCGCTACCTCATCTTTGGGACTGGTGGCTGCGCTAGCCTGGAACGATGCCGTACAGTCTGCCTTTAAAGAATATGTACCGACGAAATCAAGTATTACGGCAAAATTCAGTTACGCAGTCTTAATTTCGGTCTTAATTGTTTTTGTTACACTAAATTTAACTAAGTTGGCCCATATTGCTAGAGGAAAAAAGAAAGATGAGGATCAAAAATGAGTAACAGAGAGGTTATTCGGCAGTACGTTGAAGGGTGGAAAGAAGGGGACCCTATAAAAATAATGTCGGTGCTTGCTGATGATTGCGAAATAATTGAATCCCATGGTCCGATCTATCGAGGTTTAGAAATGGCAGAAGAATGGGTTTCTTCCTGGATTAAAACAGGGAAGGTAGCAAAATGGGAGATAAAAAGTTTTATAGAATCAGGAGAAAGCATCGTATTTGAATGGGAATTTGCTTTCATGTCTGGTAACGAAAGTCATGAAATCCTTGGTATCAGCGTCGCTAAGGTAGCTTCCGGGAAAATAAAGGAATTACGAGAGTATAGATTGATTCAAAAACCTTTTTTGGCCGGGGTAAAGTAAAAAATTTACTTGCAGAAAACCAAAGAATGTCTCATATATTGCTTTTTTAAAGCTCATATGTTACGCTTTAAGCCAAGTTCAATGAGTAAGGTAGATATCCAAAAAGGAAAAATTATTCAGAAATTCCGCATCCACAACTCGGATACGGGGTCTCCTGAGGTTCAAATCGCTATTTTCACTGAGAAAATAACGGAATTGACCGAACACCTGAAGACCCACAAGAAGGATCACCACTCTCGAAGAGGCCTTTTGGGGATGGTCAGTAAGCGAAAAAGACTTTTGAGCTATCTTCAAAGAGAAGATCCGTCTCGATACACCAAGATTATAAAGAAGCTAAAATTAAAAGGGTAGGAAACACTAGGGGGCTTCCGTAAATTTTACGGGATTCACCTTGCGTTCCCTAATTATTCAACCGAACGTTTAGAACGCTACCTGATTAGGTCTCTATACATACATGGTTTCTCGAGGCTAAAAAGCTTCTTTGAGGGGAGAATGGAAACCTTGTTGCATGGAGATCCGATGGTAAAGAACGGCGGTACGAGGTTTTAGTTTATGGATTTAAGTAAAATTAAAGAATTTCACCAAGACATAGGTGGTGAAGATTTCAAGTTGACTGTTGGCGGTCTGGGGCTTCAGACAGATGCTTCGGTTACTTGCCAAGTAGGCGGCACGTTTGTGTTGGCTACGGCAGTAATGTCGGAAGAAGTCAGAGAAGGTGTTGATTATATGCCGCTTTTAGTTGAATACGAGGAAAAATATTACGCTGCTGGAAAAATTAAAGGCAGTCGTTTTGTTAAAAGAGAAGGGCGACCAACTGATTCTGCGGTAACAACCAGCCGAATGATTGATCGAGCATTGAGGCCGTTATTTCCAGAAGAAATGCTTAATGACGTTCAAGTTGTTACAACGGTCTTGTCGTATGACGGCGAACATCAGCCAGATGTGCCGGCGATGATTGCGGCCAGCGCGGCTTTGACAATTTCTCGAATTCCATGGGCAGGACCTTTGGGAGCTGTAAGAATTGGCAGAATTGATGGCAAGTTTGTTGTTAATCCAAAGGTTGCTGATTTAGAAAAAAGCGACCTAGATTTGATTGTAGCTGCTTCTGAAAAGGAAGCGGTCATGTTGGAAGCGGACGGGAAAGAAGTTCCTGAAGACGATATTATTGCCGCTATTGCGGAAGGAACCAAAGTAGCCGTAGAAGTTGCTTCTTTTATCGCTTCTATAAGAAAGGAACTTGGGGATGAAAAAAGTTCATATGTTTCTCAACAGCCCGCAGCCGAATTAATTGAAAAAGTGAGAGAAGTTGCTTATAAAGATGCGGAAAAGATTGTCTTAGACGGAGGAAGAAAAATTGAAATCGAATCTAAATTTTCCGCGCTAAACAAGAAAGTTATTGCAGAACTAAAGGTTACGGAAGAGGAAGAACCTTTAGTCGAAAAAGCTGTAAGAGGGCTTTATCGAGAAATTGTTCGTGAGCTCATTTTGGAATCAGGTCGACGTGTAAATGGTCGCAAGATAAATGAGGTGAGACAAATTAAGGCTCGAGTTGGTGTTATTCCAAGAACTCACGGATCTGCGTTATTTGAACGTGGCGAAACACAGATTCTAACCACTGTTACCCTTGGAGCCCCCGGAGATTCCATGATCTTAGACACGATGATGGATGAAGAAATTGAAAAGAGATATATGCATTTCTACAATTTCCCCGGATTCTCAGTTCACGAAGTTCGACCAAACAGAGGTCCGGGACGACGCGAAGTCGGTCATGGTGCTTTAGCTGAAAGGGCTTTGTACCGCATGATTCCTTCCCGAGAACAGTTTGGGTATACCATTATGGCGGTTTCAGAAGTGTTGTCTTCGAATGGTTCTAGCTCACAGGGTTCCGCTTGCGGAAGCTCTCTTGCTCTAATGGATGCAGGTGTTCCAATTGAAAGACCAGTTGCCGGTATTGCAATGGGTTTGGTTACGGACGAGAAGGGAAAGGGAAGAAAGCCTGTCGTTTTGACGGATATTGCCGGAATGGAAGATGAGGGATGCGACATGGACTTCAAAGTGGCGGGTACGGAAAAAGGTGTCACTTCGATGCAGGTTGATATAAAAGTTCATGGCTTGACCGAAGATGTCATAAAACAGGCTTTCGAAGGCGCCAGAGAAGCTCGTTTGGAAATCATGAAGACTATGAACGAAGCAATCAGTGAATCCAGGAAAGAAATGTCTCCATTTGCACCAAGATTGATTACCTTAAGAATAAACCCGGAAAAGATCGGAGATCTCATTGGTCCTAAAGGCAAAAACATCAATCAAATTATTGAAGAAACCAAAGTGGAAATTGATGTTGAGGACGATGGTTTAGTAACGATCACTTCAAAAGATGTTAACGGTATTGCTCGCGCTAAGGAAATGGTTGAAAATTTGACTCGAGAAGTTAAACCTGGCGAGATGTTCCAAGGCAGAGTGACTAGACTTATGAAGTTCGGGGCTTTCGTCGAAATCTTGCCCAACATGGAAGGATTAGTTCATATTTCCGAGCTTGCGCCTCAAAGAGTAAACAGAGTAGAGGACGTAGTAAAAGTTGGAGATATAATTCCTGTCGTAGTGCTGGAAATTGATCAGCAAGGGAGATTAAATCTATCTCACAAACGAGCGAAGTCTTCCTAAAAAGTTGTAAACAAAAGCAAACCACGGGTATAAGCCCGTGGTTTTGCGATTAATTGTAAAAAAGGTAAAATAAGTTATATAAGGACGATTTCCACATAGTTTAAAAATGGACCAACAACAAAAACCAATTTCAATAGATAAATCGAAACTGGAAAAAGAGATTTCGGGCGCTTTTGTTATGCCTGCCATAAAAACTATGGCGGATGATATTGAACGTATTGGCAAAGGGGGGTCAGAAAAAGTCTATGTAAGCTCTCAGCCTTCTCCGCGTCCTGTTGCGACAAGACAGCCTCAAGCTTCTGGAAAGAATATTGTTTTGCCCAAAGCAGAAATCACCGAAAGCACCGGATTTCCCTGGGGAAGCGTGGTGGTTGGGTTAGTGATTGCCCTAGTTCTGTTTGTTGGAGGCTGGACGGCACTTAACATTTTTACCGGGAAATCAAACACCATTGCAGACAAGATTCCTGTTGAAACCTTGGCGTTTATGAGCGTAGGAAAAGATTCAGGAGGTTTCAAGGAGGCAATAATGCCTAAAGCTTTAGAAGCAGTGGGAGCTTCAAGCGACTCAATAAGCGGAAATTGGACAAGATTGGCTTATGTGCTTATTCCCGGAAGCACAGCGAGTGAACCTGTTCCTTTTGTATTAATTGAAGGTAAAGATGCAAAGATAAACGTTGATGCTGCTAAAACAGCAACCAAGAAATTGGCAAATGATGTGACCGCTCTCATTGATCCAACTTTAACAGGCAAGTTAGATGGTTTAGCGGGAAAGTTTTTAGGAAAAGACAATGGTTATCTAGATCTTGCTCGGCGCGTTCCTAAGAGCGAAAATTATATCTTTATAAAGAGAAGTCAGCTTGGTACCATTTTAAGCCCGTTTGTTTTTGATTCGTCTACATCTGTAGATGGAGTGTTAATTTCTTTGGATAACAATGCTGGCAAATTAGTAGCTGTCTATGGAGTAAAAGGTAATAAAGATGTTCAACAGGCTAAGGAATATAACTGGTCCAAAGTGTTATCATCTATTCCGACCACAACGTTAACTGCCGCTGCTTATCCTAATGTTGCGAAAAGTATTGACGATTGGCGTGTAAAACAGACAGATAATGCTCAAATTAGAGACTTTCTTTCAGCCTTGTCATCTAAGGGAGAAGCACTTAGCGCCTTGAAGTCAAAAGCTGATGGTCCATTCATTGTTGGAACTCTTCCCACGGACAAAAGTGATCAGCTCGATGCTTTCGCAATTATTCCAGTTTCAACCGATTCGTCGTCAGATGTAATCGGGTCAATGAAAATGCTCGAGGAAGCTTTGAAGAATGTAGCTCCTCTTTATGCAGGCGCCTCTTTCCCAGATGCTCAGTTTGCAGAAGCAACATACGGAGAAACTTCAATAAGATTTATAAATTTCGGATCGCCTGATCGTTCTCTAGATTATGCAGTAGTCGATTCATTTTTGGTGGTTACAACTTCTAAAAATAGTATGTATGCCGTAGTTGATTCCATTAAGCAAAAGAACGGCATTGGTTCCAGTGGTGACATGAGTTCATATTTGGCTGGTTCTCCGCTTGGCTGGTTCTTCTTTAACTTCTCGGGATCTCAATCGGAAAAGCTCCCGCAAGCTTTGCAGCCTTACTTGATGCCATTTGCCTCAATGGTGGCTCAAATAAAGGATCAGCAAGCTTTCGTTGGAAGTATTTCAATTAAATAACACCTTAGCTAAAGGGTTAATGGGAATAGCGCCTTTTGGTATTGCCTAAAGAACCTTATTTTTTGTAAGGTTATTTGGCTATGAAACTGGATCTGAAATTGGGGAAGGGAATCATCATCCTGGCGCTGATTGTGCTGGCTATTATATTTTTTGTTGAATTTAGCCCATCTAACACGTTGGCTAGTTTTATTTCCCATCTTCCCGAAGAAGCCATTGCTGTATCTCTGAAGCCAAATTCTCAAATAGATTTTATTGAAAAAAATGTTTTATCAGGATTTGAGATAGAAAGAATCAAGAACAAATATCCTCCAGTGGCTGTAATCTATCTTAAAAGAAAAAACGAAATTACAAGCGTAAATTTATACAAAACTACGGATGATCAAGTTCAAGGAAAAATTTTCAAAAATTATAAGATAACTGGTGATCCAGCAGATTTAGTATTATTTAAAGAAAATTCCGAAGATAATAACTTACGTTATCTCAGCTCTTTTGCGAATAGTGATTTAAATCATAAATATTTATTTAGGAATTCATTTGTTGTTAGCCAGTTCCCGTATCTAAAAGACTATGTAGGCAATGAAAAAAATTATTTAGGTCTTGGATGGAATACAACAACAAATTCAATTACGTTTACAGTTGTAATAAAAGATAAGGCCAATATTTATAATTCAAATAAATATTTTAATTTATCTGATCCGACAATATTAGCGATAGGAGAGGGGCTTCCGTTTGATTTTATATTGCCATCTGAGATGCCCCCGATGTTTGATAATTGGTTATCTGCGAATGGAATAAAAAATGAAGCAAAGCAGTTACAAAAAGTATTTAATAAAAGTTATGTATCTTTTGCGTTGCTTGAGTGGAAGGGAAATTTGATTCCAATAATTGCAGGGGGTAGTGATAGAAATGGTTCTGAGAAAATAAATGCATTGAAAAATGTTTTTAACAAATATTTATCAAATAAATATTCGGTTCCCCAGAAGGTAGTTGAAAAAAAAGGAGAACTAATAAGATACTTAAAGCCAGTTGATGCAACTAACCTAATTAATGAAGAAAAAATAAATGATGACTTTTTATTGAAAATAGGTTGTCTAGAAAAAGAGGATGCCCTTCAGGTGATAAATGAAAAAGCTACTTGCGATTTTAAGTCCACTAATAAAAAAATTATTGCACTAGTTAATGACGAATATTTTTTAATCAGTACAAATCAAGAACTTTTACTTAACATTAGTAAAAACTATAACGCAAATAATTTTCAGAAAAATGCAGGCGCAAATTTTTATATGGACATGGAAAGATTAAGGCGCATTCCTGTGGTAGAAAACAACATTAAAATATTTCCGGAAAAGAACAGAACGATTTTAGAAAGCATGCAATTAATAAGGATAAAAATTTTGCCTCAAAGTAATCACACAAAGATAGAAGGAGACCTGACGTTTGGTAAAAATTATTAAATAAAAGATAGTTAGTATATATTAGTAATATATTAAAAAGGATGAATTAATGTCGTATCTGACAAAAGATATACTTTTAGAAATAGTAAGGGATAGAAACATAGAAACAATTATTGAAACCGGAACTGGCGATGGCAAATCAACCAGAGTAATGGCAAAGGTTTTTAAAAAAGTTCATACAGTAGAGTTGTCCTTTAGACTTTTTTTAATCGCGAAATTGTTAAACAAAAAAGGGGGAATCAAATACAACCATGGGGATTCCGTAAAATTTTTAGAAAAAATATTGCCGAATATTTTAGAACCGGTAGTTTTTTATTTAGACGCACATTGGTGTAAAAATTATTTTGGAATGGCAGCAAAATCAAACTTTCCGCTTTGGGAAGAATTGAAGGTTATTAGAGAAAGGGAATATGAAGATATAATTATAATTGATGATGTTCATGCTTTTGGTGAAGTCAGAAAAAATCCATATCACAAATGGCAAACCGTAAGTCCTCAATCCGTAATAAATTATATTGGTGAGGAACGTATTGATTCTGCAAGAACACTAAACGATCAATTTATAGTTTATAAAAAAGACTTAACCAAACGAATTCCAAAAAATAAACAGCCTGAACAATAATAGTGTACACGCAAATCATGCGTGCATTGGTTTAAAAGAAATTAAAAAAAACTTATTAGGGGATATGAATAGGAATTAATAAAGAAGGGAACTAGTGTTTCATTTTATTTGTACAAAAATTTGGTATTGATAGTGATTGTGGAAAAGACTGGTGATAATTTATTAAAAGTGTCTTCGAAATTGAGATATAAATTTAAAATGGTTATGGTCATTTGAGCTATTATGTTGAGACCATTGGTTATTTTGTCTAAAAATATTGACTAAAGGAAAAATAACTGCTATGATGTATGAGTAGTTCATTGAAAAAGACATAACGTAAAGGTCGATGGTAAAAAATATTTGGAGTCACCGTTCGACCACTAATCTCCCCCTATTAGTGGTCGTACGGTGTCTCTGAACGAAGGGATGTGCACGCATCCGATCGCACAAAAACAAACACAAACAACCTCAAAAAGATTGCACCATTGATCTTTGGAGGAATTAGGTAGGAAAAAGTGATTTTGGGAGATTAGGCTTTTTCTTCACCAGAAGGTCGGAGTCACCAACTTGCTCTAGCGTGCAGGAGAGTAGGTAAACAAGGTCTCATTGTCAGAATTCTTTGCCTTCGCGCACTCTTGGACAGAACAAAAGTTCCGTTCAGAAGCGCGCGAACGCAAAGCCAACAATGGGGCTTAGAGCCCCACAGGCACATAATATATTTATTTGGCCATCAAGTGGGGCTTTTTCTTTTGTCTTTTTTTGTGAGACTTACACGCCTTGAAAGGCGAGGACATACGCAGTAAGTTTAAAGAAATTATTAAATATAAATTACATGACATTTTCAAACGAATTTATCCAAGAGCAAAAAGATAAATTGATAAAAGAAAAAGAAGAACTTAAAAAGGGCATTGAGAAAATAGCAAAGAAAGAACCCGAAGGTGAAGAAAATTACGAACCTAAACATCCAGAATACGGAAGAGCACCAGAGGAAAATGCCGATGAGGAAGAAAGATTTTTAGCGGAGGCTGATGTAGAGAATTCCATAGAGAACCATTTGAGAGAAATTGATAACGCGCTCGATAAAATTGAAAAGGGCACTTACGGAATTTGTTCAAAGTGCGGACAGGAGATAGATGAAAAAAGATTGAAAGCTTATCCGTCGGCAGCAATTTGCGCGAAGCATTAAATGATAAAAACCGATAAAAAATATAATGCCGTCCTTTGGGGCGGCGTTGTGTTGTTGATTGTGGACCTGATAATTAAGCTTATTCCTGATTTCAAATTAGAAATTATTCGTGGTTTATTTATATTGCAAAATGTTAAAAATGTTGAAGGGTCTTTTAGCTTGTTTAATTTGAGAACCAGTTTAATGCTAAGTGTTGTATCACTCACATTAATTATTTGGAATACCTCGAAGAGTGCGGATAAAAAAGAGAAAATAGGATACTATCTAATTTTAGGAGGGGGTATAGAAAATTTTATTGAACGGATTATTTTCAAAACAACTACAGATTTTATAGTTTTAAAAAACATCGGTTACGCAAATTTATCAGACCTGGTTATATTTGTAGGGCTGTTATTTATTGTTATCGCGTTCTTGTGTCCAACAACACAAAAAGTAAATAAGTCTGCATAGATAATTAAGGCAGTTACTAACAATATACATAAAGATAATTAATTATTATTTGTTATTCAGCTATGACAATTATGGAGAAATATCCAAGTAAAACTTTACTTTTTTGGGGAGAAAGTTAATGTTCGGTGTGAAGGTCAGCGTAATAAGTAATTTAAAGGAAAGGGGGCGAAAAAAATGGGGATCATAGTATGGATTATCTTAGGAGGTATAGCTGGGTGGGTAGCTTCATTGATTGCTAGACAAAATTCGAGTTTAGTATGGGATATTGTTTTGGGAGTAGTAGGGGCTCTTGTTGGAGGGTTCATCATGAGCTTATTCGGACAGCCGGGTGTTTCAGGTTTAAATCTCTATAGTTTGGTAGTCGCAGTTATTGGGGCGGTTATTGTTATTTATATTGGAAGGTTGCTTCGTACGGCTTAATTGCTTTCTCTTCGTGTGAAGAAAATTAATTATTAATTAATTTTAAAGGGGAGTTCACATGATAAAAAATATTAAAAGGAGAACTAAGAAAAAAGTAAAAAGCGTAAAACCCAGGAGAATTTTTGGGATTGAAGATTATATGGAGGAGGAGGTTCCAAAGGGAATAGCTGAAAGATTAGCTTGGAGGGAGGTTTATAGGTTGGTTGAATCTCGCTAGGCGGGGTAGGGGGGGGCAGTAAATTCTGAATGGGGGCTCAGATTACTGCCCTAAAGTCTTTTTGGTTTATAAAAATTTAATATATTCTTAGTGCATGCCTTCGCTTGTTAAGTCAGCAACAGTTATTGGTCTTGATGTCGAACCGGTTGATGTAGAAGTTGAGGTAATTCCCGGTTTGCCGAGAGTTACTATTGTTGGTCTTCCCGACGCTGCCGTAAAAGAAGCCAGCGAAAGGATTATAGCCGCACTGAGTAATTCTGGTTTTGTTCCTCCTAGACACCGAACTATCGTTAACTTGGCGCCTGCTCACATCAAGAAAGAAGGACCTCAATTTGATTTACCAATTGCGCTTGCTTTTTTAATTGCTTCCGGGCAATGTTCCGCGCAAGTTCATGACTATGTTTTCACGGCATCACTAGGATTGGATGGGACTCTAAGACCAATAGTGGGAACTGTTGCGCTCGGCGAATACGCAAATGCAAGAAACGCGATATTAATTGTGGCTTCGGAAAATTCAAAGGAAGCTTTATTGGCTGGCGGGAAAGTAATGACCGCGAGTAATTTGAGAGAACTTGTCGAGTTTCTTGAGAAGAAAAGAGAACTCTTTCTTTGTGAACCATCTGAAGAATTAGGAGACGAACAAATGCGTGTTACTGATTTTGGAGAAATAGCCGGTCAAGAACACGCGAAAAGAGCATTAGAGGTTGCTGCTGCCGGAAATCATAATGTTCTTATGCACGGTTCTCCTGGATCAGGGAAAACCTTGTTAGCGCGAGCCTTCGCGGGAATTCTCCCTTCGCTATCAATTAATGAGGCATTTGAAGTAACAAAAATTTATAGTATTAAAGGGCTTCTTAATTCAAAACAAAATTTAATAAGAATAAGACCATTTAGATCGCCTCATCATTCCACTTCGGCAGTGGCTTTAATCGGTGGAGGAAGTTCTCCGCAGCCAGGTGAAGTTACTCTTGCGCACAGAGGAGTTTTATTTTTGGACGAGTTTGCGGAATTTCCTAGACAGGTTCTGGAACATTTAAGACAGCCGCTTGAAGATGGCTATGTGACTGTAAGCAGAGCTGCGGGAACACAGAAATTTCCGGCAAGATTTTCTTTGGTGGCTGCAATGAATCCTTGTCCCTGCGGGTTTTATGGTGATCCAATTCGAACTTGCACGTGCAGTCCCGGGGAAGTGTCAAAATATCAAAGAAAAATTTCTGGTCCCCTTTTGGACAGAATAGACCTGCATGTTCACGTGCCGTCAGTCGAATCGAAAATAATATTAGATCACGTAAGCGCAGAACCATCTGCCAGAGTAAGAAAGAGGATCGAATTTGCCAGGCATAAACAATTTGAAAGATTCGGTAAAGAAATGACCAACGCAGAAATGAGCGGAGAAGACATTAGAAAATATTGTCCTTTATCTGAGGAAAACAAATCTTTAATTGCAAAAGCAGCCGATAGTTTGCACTTAAGCACTCGAGCTATTCACAGAACCATAAAAGTAGCGCGAACAATAGCGGACTTGATGGAAAGCGATCTCGTGAAGAAAGAACATTTAGCAGAGGCGTTGCAATATCGAACTCCGCTAGGAGAGAATTAGATACAAATTTCGAGAAACCATCCCTGCGAACGCAGGGATCTGCCAATTAAGACTTGCTTTTGGATTAGGTAAATACTTAGGGGGCAATTTAATTTTCGTGCCTAAATGTTCGCTGAGGGCAATGTCTTAAATGCTTAACATCTTAAAATAGCTTCTAAAAGCCATAAATTAGCATTGGTCAAGGGGCAGTATTGACAAATTTGTAATAAAGTAGTATACTTACCCCTTAAATTTACCAATGGGTCCGGAAGAGAGAGCTGGCCCCTTTGACAATATATATACGGGAATCGAGGAGAGAGCGAGGCGTGACCTTCTGTTGCATTTGCGCAGGAGAGGCCCGTAAACCTTAATTGAAGACGGAAATAATGTTTCTGCAGTTTGCCCAAAAATTGCCGAAAAATATTTCCCTTTATTTAATTACGGTACTTTCTCCTCGTTACAATCCGTTATGTCTCTGTTGGATAAAGTCTTTGTGAGGCGGCCGAAAGGCCAACGAAGCAATCTCATTGTCGAATAGAGGCGAGTGGTGACCAAATGAAAATTTGGTCTTCCACCAATGGTGACCAATGGGGGATTTGTGGAGGCAAAGTTGGTCGCCAGTGGCGGAAAACGTATTGCCACAAACAAACTTTAAAACCCATGAGGTGACAAAATGACAAATTCTAAGAACGCTGTTGTTGCTGGTGTCTCTGTTCAGATCGAGAAGTCCAGCCAGGGTGTCGTTGTTGTATACGATCGTTCCAAGGTCGGAGAACAGCAACAAGCGGCTTTTTACGATGCTTTGGGTTCTCACTGCCTTGCCGAACTCGGTGTCGTCGGGGGTGCAATAAGCACCATTGTTACCGATTTTTCTGGGATCGAGTTTGCCCAAGCTGCCCTGGTCGGTGCGCAGTGAGAAGTGCGTCTAAAAGCTCTGTATGCAGCATGTCCTTTGTGACAGGGAGAATCGTCGCTTGGTTGATCGAGATCAAGCGGATGCTGTCGGAGGAAGGGGACTAATAACCCCAGGTCAGTTACACGGCGCGGGTTTCAACCCATTTGCCCACTGATCGACAACCGACAGGCTACAGAACTTTTTGTTCTTTCATTCATTGGCCAAGATCATCTTGGCCTCATCCTTGTGCTCTCAAATTTTTGAGTGCGAAAGCGGTGACAAGAGACGAAAGGGGAAGACGATGAGCGAATCTTCTTGGATGATGGTGGGGCTTATTGTTTTAATGTTGATCGCGTTGGCGTTCTATCTCGCCAATGCTTTCATCCCGTACAAAACGAAGGTCACCGGAGGTCCTCTGGATCTCAGCCAGTTCAACTCGCTGTTCGTCCGGGCAAACCAAGCCCTGGTGAAAGGAAACAGCGAAGGTTTGAAGGAAGGGATCGATCTTCTCGGGCGTAGTCTGGAGGTCGCCGGCGATTATGCGGCGCCAATCGTTTCAGCTCTGCAAGAGTTGCGATGCGCGTTACCGCATCACGATCGAGCGGACACCAAAGGTCCATGGAATCGAGACCTGAGCGGTTATGGGGTGATCGCGTGGAAGAATGATCTCTACGATCGCGATGAAGCTCTTGTTCGAGCCTGGCCGTTCATCGCGGAAGTGAACAGCGATCTTCGTTCTCAGCTTTTGGGTTGGGATGGACGATCTTCCTAAGGGAAGCCAACCTATCTTGTTTCTTCGTTAACCAAGGTCGAGCGCTTGCTACGGCATCCGCTCGACCGTCTAC
>Ga0074195_1002307_pt1 | contig 21965 bp, 18 predicted proteins | sample EPASupsiteHSE623_FD_64525 | JGI IMG/M metagenome (GOLD analysis project Ga0074195, IMG submission 64525) | Bioremediated contaminated groundwater from EPA Superfund site, New Mexico - Sample HSE6-23 | ecosystem: Environmental > Aquatic > Deep subsurface > Groundwater > Contaminated ...
GACCGATAGCGTTGATAGCTTCATTCGGACCCCTTCAATCCCTTTCGATATCAGAAAGCCCTACTGAGATAAAAATGTTTCAGATAAGAGGTTTTACCTGCGGGATGTGGGTTCTATGATAGAATGGCTGTTGTTTATGATTCGCGAAAGCAGCAGCTCAATGATAAGTTTTTGGAGTTTTCCATGCATTCCGGTTTTCGTCCGTGTGTCTGCAATCCGGCTTCACCGAACGAAAAAGGTACAGACGAGGAAAGTGTAGGCTACGTTCGACGAACCACCTTCGGTGAAAGAAGCACGTTTGCGTCTCTCGAAGAGGCCACACAATGGCTCAGAATGCGGCTCGTCGAGATAAACACTCATCCGGTCTATCGCCGTCCGAACGTGCCGGTCCAAGGACTTGAGCAAGAGCGGGGTCAAATGCACCCCATGCCGACGCTTGAGTATGAGAACTACGAACTGAAACGCGCCGCTATCTCCCGGTATTCACTTGTGAAATTCGATGGCAACTTCTATTCTGTCCCGGATACATATCGTCCGCGGCATATCACCCTGAAAATACTGGTTGACCGGATCGAGTTTCTTGATGGAAATGGTACCATTGCGTCCCATTGCCGATTAACCGGCAAACAGGGGTATTCGCTGGACATCATCCATTACATCAAGACATTTCATCGCAAGCCTGGTGCGCTCATCAATTCCAGGGTCCTGGCCCAGGTTGATGAGCAGATACAGGATTTGTTCAACCGCTATTATCGGGATGATCCGAAGGGATTTCTGCCGATTCTTGACCTGATGCGGGAAACATCGCCAGAGATATTCATTGGAGCCCTGACGATTCTGAAGGAGCAGAACATCCCTTCAACCTATGATGCAATCCGGTTTTTCCTTCACCAGACGGCGATTCAGAAGGTTGAGCCGTTTGCATTCAAAGAAGGATTTGCAGTCATGGAACCTGATCTCGCCGCCTTTGATCAGATGATGGAGGGGTAAGCTATGGACTTGACACTTGCTGACCTCTGCAAACAGTTGCGTGTGAACGGGGTATATGCCTATATTCTGGAGTACCAGCCCGATAATCCTGAGCTGGAGCAGTTCTTGACCTCAGCTCTCCAGGCGGAACTTGATAAAAGGCATCTGAACCGCCAGATGAGGGCTCTGCGCCAGGCAGGTTTTCCGACAAAGAAGCGGTTCGAAGACCTCTTGATGGATGATCTGCCACAAGATGGGAGAGATGCAATTCCAGCATTGAAGGCACTCGCGTTCCTCGCGGAAAGGAGGAATGTCATTCTTATCGGGAACTCAGGAACTGGCAAGACTCATATGGCAATTGCAATAGGAATCCGTGCCTGTGAGGAGAATTATCGGGTTTCGTTTCGTACGGCAGCAGGTCTGATCAATGAGATGATCGAGGCACGAAACGAGAATCGGCTTTCGCTTTTTATCAGGCAGTTCAAAAAAATCGATCTCATGATAATCGATGAACTCGGGTATGTCACTTTTGATCTCGCCGGTGCAGAATTGCTATTTCAGTTGTTGGCAACAAGATATGAGAATATGAGTACCATCATTACCTCGAATCTGGGATTCTCGGACTGGGTGAAGGTAGTTCCATGACAGGACCCTAACAGCTGCAATTCTCGATAGAATTACGCATCATGCACTGATCCTTAACATGAACGGAAAGAGCTTCCGCAGAAAGTAAAGTGGCGCGAGATTTATACTCGATGAAATAGGTTAGTTATCTAGGGGGTCAAAATCGGATCGGCGCGGGGGGTCAGATTTGGATCGGCGGATACAGTAAATCACTCGGCAAATGAAGTTCAGCGTCACTTGGAACATAGAACGCATCCGAGCCGCAGAAATATTAACCAAACTTATTATTAGACACGATAACATTTATATTTATATATAGAAATATCGGCACTCAATCAGAAATCTCGCAGCATTTCGATGATGATGTATATAAGTGAGACGAACGAGGAAAAGCATTTTAAGGTCAAAAAAATGTTGAGCCTATGACTATGAAGTGATCTGATGAAAACGAGGGCATAGATTATAAACGATCGGAGTGACTATGAAGATAGACTATGCAAAAATCAGTTATCATTTTCTGAGTGGAATAGAATTAGGTTTTTTCGACATATTATTTATATTAGCTTTAATTTTATCTTTTTTTTCTAGAGCATATATTTTCAATTTTGCAAGTCTGGTGCAATATCCGTATCAATTCCCCGATTCATGGAGTTGGCTGGCAGATGGCCTTCATTGGGCAGGATACAATACACAAATAAGTTATCGACCTCCCGTGTTCCCATTGTTTATTTCGTTATTCTATCGAGCGGGCTATGAGGATGCCCTTGTCATTTCCATGCAAATTTTTGCTTTGTTGGCTGCGATTGGCGTTTATTTGCTCGCATCTAAGCTGTATAATAAAGAGGTTGCTTTTTACAGTGGCATCCTATTTCTGATAAATGGTGCCCTGATGGGTTGGTCTCCATTTATACTTGCAGAGTTTCTAGCATTGGATTTTATGATTTTTTCATTTTACTTCTTCTGGTTATGGACCTTATCTGGTGCTAATAATTCAAAATACCTCTATTTATTTGGACTACTTAGCGCATTATGTTTTTTAACCCAATACGTGGGCATAATAATTCTCCCCGTTGTTTTTACATATTTAATTCTGAGGGAACGTGCCCTCGTTACGGCAAAGATGGACCAATTGTTTCTGACTCTAATAATCTTTTTTTTGGTTTCTAGCACTTGGTTTGCATATAGACTAATTGAGTTTGGCAACCCCTTTTTCTCAACGGTGAGCCATATCCAGTTAATGCAATTGCGACCTGATTGGCTGATGTCTATTTTATTTTATTCCACCAATACGCTGCTTTTCGCTCCAATCAGTTTTTTATTAATCTGTTTGGCGATATATAACAAATCGGGCCATAACAAAACAATTTCATCCGAATTGATGTTTAATATGATTTGGATAATTTTTTTGTCAGCGTTTTTTATTTTTATTTATTACTGGAACGATATACGGTTTATAATTTATTGGATTGTACCCATACTAATCTTGTCCGCAGTAGAGATCGCTCATCTAAGAAATGCATTACATGGAATATTCGATAAAAAAATTATTGCATACTCGATTTTTATCATGATAATCCTATTGAGTAATCTTGTAGTAACCAATTACCAAGATAAAGATTTTATGATGAGTACTATAGCAACGCCTTTCTGGTGGCCTCCGGAATGGCTTTTGCAGCCTGAACAGAGTTCTTTAAAAATTCTTCAGAGCAACCTGGGTTTTGAGTTACACTCATCTTATCTTTTGCTTCTGCAAAATAAAGAAAAATATAGAAACGAAAAGTATAAATTTAATGTTGGGGGTTTATCTAATCTTGATCCATTAATTCTTCCAGAATTGGGTGAATACATATCACTGAATTCTGCAAACAACGATATCGTAGCCATTAAACCTGGAAATATAGATTGGTATATCTTTTGGAACCAGATGGCGGTACTGACAAAGCGTCAAACTATCTCGATTGACTCGCCCAATAATAAAAATGCCAAATTTATTATTGTTCGAAAATCCAACCAAGAACCAATTTCCGAGTTTGAAAGCTATTCATGTATTAAAAATCTAAATAACATTTATTTGCTATATCTGCGAATCAATGATTCAGAGATCTCTGCCACAAACCATTAAAAGTCAAAAAGAGCACATCGTTGCAGGAAACTGGGCATGTTAGCGCCGTTTACAGCCATCCAGCAATTCATATGCATGTATCGGATCACGACCCAGGATGTATAGTGCCCGTAATTTATTCACTATTTTATTTCTCTTTTTTGAAAATCACCAGGTGGCTTTTAGAAAACATCAATGCAAATGCTCTAAACAGATTTTCATGTGCTGTTGTCCAGCCATTTTCTGCTAAAAATCGCTGGGTCGGATTAAATTCCAATATTTTTACACCACTAAGGAGATTTTTTAATTTGAAATATGAAATATAATTTGGCAGGTGCTCCAATCCACGCAATTTCATTTCCAATCCGGGAGATATTTTTCCGTATGCTTGCCTCGATATCGTGTCGGTTAATTTTTTCGGGATAATCGGCAGGATTGGCAAATTCGTATGTGCTTCAATCGGATAAAATCGATTAGGACATTCTATCAATCCAATGCAGCCAGGTTTAAGCACTCTACACAGTTCTTTTATATACAATTCTAAATCGATTACATGTTCGAGGACATGGATAGACATGCAGACATCGAAATATTCATCCGGAAAGGGAAGTTCCTTGCCGTCAGTAAAAAATATATCAGACTTGCATTGCATTTTTGCTAAATCGCATAACTTCCGATCCACTTCTACCCCGATACCTCTCGCGCCGCGCGCTTCCAGTGCAAGAAGAAGGCCACCAGAACCACACCCGAAATCAAGCACGAGCGCATCATCTAAGGCAGCGTATCTCTCGATCCATCCCACCCAGTACGAAAATCGCTCAGGATTCAAATAACTCATTCGAATACTCTCGTAGCAGGGGCTATTTTTCAAGGGTCTCAAAAAATCATCGAGCGCCTCTAAATATTCGTCCATTTTTCCCATCGCCATCGCCTAGATTGTCAAAGTACTATCGCTTAACTACTTGTCTACGATCAGTGATCCGGTCAACGCACTTAAGATATTTTATTTGAAACAATCCTACCCGTTAATCGTATAATTCATAATTTAAGATTGATTTGAGCAGATTTAGTGCAGCCCTCTCTGGAATAAAATGGCATGCATCAAATATAGATTGTAGACGTATTTTTTCTCTTAACTCACTGTTCCTTATCAGCATGTCAAGCGCTTCAATGCATGCCGCCTTATTTTTTGTATCAACCAACAAGCCGTTGATTTCATTCCGGATATAATCTACACATCCACCATTCAAAGGAGCAATAACGGCTACACCACAAGCCATTGCTTCTAATGCCGTCAAACCCATAGCTTGATAAGTCGAAAAATCCACGAAGATGTCAAATTCGTTAAATAAATACGGCAAATTTTCTCGGCTTATAACACCTACATGATTAATTGACATATTGTTACTTATTCCCAATGAGGCAAACTCGGAATCAGAACATCCAAAGGTAACTATTTTAATTTTATCGTGGAAAATAGATTTTATATCTTTGAGAACATTTAGAGTAAAGCTGGGATTCCTTCTGGGAGTTGATGGCCTAATCATAGCACCTATGCAGACACAATTCGAGATATGCGATCTTATTCGAGGTCGGAATAAATTAATATCGACACTTGGTCCTATAACTTGGCAATCAACTGCTAGATTCTCCTTGACTATAGTTTTGGTCCAATTGGTTTTAGTTATCTTAGCCATCTTGGGAATCTTATTATATGAATCCCGTGCAAGCCCATACTCATAAGACTCCTTTGGGTAAAATAGTGGCTCAAAATCTTGAATATAATATGCAAGCATCGCCTTGCTTTTTGACAACGATTCAATCCAATACACAGAGTTATTAATAGTTGCCACAACTACATCGTAATTTAATCCAACAGTAGTGATGTCAGTAACCTGTCCGTAAATCACAGGAATGCCTATGTCAGGGAAATTTGCTTCGAACTTTTCCCTATGCTCCACGAGATTGAACAAGCTTACTTTTAATCCCATTTCAATTAGGGACTTAGCTTCTTGAAGAATAACATAAGCGCCACCCGATGGATTCATTACAGGAAGAACCACCAAGATTTTTTTATGCTTATATAAATCCCCACCATCCCTCAATAATCTATGTCGAGACCATAGAGCTTCTGCACGGGCTCTTATCCCAGCCATGACCCTATTATTCCGGCATTCTAAAACTCCTTCTGAGACTTCTTGGACACCATATTTACCATTTAGGGACTCACCTGCCCGCTCGCATAATTTATTCCTTTTTTCATTTGAATAGCTGCGTGACTGTGCATGGTAAATATAGACGTCATCGGCTATTGCCAACTCCCATTGCGCTTTTCTTGCTCGAATGCAATAGTCGTTTTCTTCGCCATACCCTTCTCCAAAAAGGTCCTCATCGAAATATCCGATTTCATTAATCAAAGAGCGCTTAATTAGCAAGCAGAAGCCATTTAAAAATGGGATTCGTGGATAACATCGACATGAATATTTCGAAATAAGCTTGCCCATCTCCTCGATAGATATATCATCAGGCAAATTATTTGATGCCCAATCGCCATTCGATTCGATCTTTGGGACCGATTGCCACGATGCAGTATTGGATAATGGACCAACGATCCCGATTCGTTCATCTGATTCAGCGCATTCAAGCATCCTATCGAGCCAATCAGCAGTTACGATAGTGTCACTATTCAACAGGACTACATAATTATTCTTTGAGCTTTTTAACCCTTGATTTGCTGCAAAAGTGTATCCCCTGGCAACATCATTTCTAATCAAGCAGGCATCATTTTCTCGCGCAAACTCTTCTAAAAAGGATGCAATGGCAACATCGCTACCATCATCTACTAATATGAGCGAATATACGGATGGAGTCTGTCTTATTATAGATTCGAGACAAGCCGTAACATCGTTTAATGCATTATGCACGCAAATTATGATATCTGTGGACCTGCCATAATGTTTCTTTACTTCTGCAGGTCTTTCCCTGCTTTGATAAAACGAAAACATTTGGTCCGCAAGAGTATCTCCTGTATAGGTCTTTTTCGAATCAATAGCATTATAGTATGCTTTTCTCATTCTGTATTCTTTCAATAAGGTGCTAACCCCATCATTTACCAGAATCCTTCCTGCTTTCAGCCCGAGATCATAGTTATTGCGTCTTTTGCTGCCTCGTGGCAGGATTCTCTCTACAAATCCATTATGAAATCCCATCATAGTTCGCCATAATATGCTACGGTTAATCTCCGCAATCTCGCATTCCAGAATTTTATTTCGGGCATTCAGATTACCGATTTGGTCATATAATACAATGGTGTTTATTTCTTGATCTCGAAGCGCCTGTTGGGCTTGCTGCAGTTGTTCTGATAATTGAGTGTTTTTAGATAGATCCAGTTCTCTAATAATCATATTAAAATCTACATTTGGTATTGGTTCATTGAACGAATTCTCTGATGGTATCGCCTCAAACACAAATTGGTAAACATCCGAATTTGGAAGAAACGATATGAGCTTTGTTAGATCCGGTGGTATTTTGCCCAAATCCATCCTAAGCTCAGTTGATCCTATAGGTATTTTAGTCTCCCGAAGATTTTTAATCTTATAGCCTAATTTATTAAAAATATCAAAAATATTTCTCTTTCCGAAGAATCTCAGATGAGTCTCATCCAGCAATCCCATTGGTGTGTATCTAAAGTCGCCGTTCAACAGATTCAAGAGCAAATCACCATGAGCAACATTGGGAAGAGACACAACTAGATATCCCCCCGGCTTCAGGTATTTTTTAACATTGGCTAGGAGGTGCCCCGGCCATTTCAAATGCTCTAGAATATCCCCCATTAAAATAACATCGATTGAAGCGGGATCTAAAATTGCATCCAGATCCAGCTCTTCCACATCCCCAATAATCATCGACTCGCAATAACGCCTAGCAATCTCGGCCGCTTCTTTGTCGATCTCTACGCCAATGACCTGGTTTCCTCGTTCTTTGAGAACCTTAGTGATATATCCCGTAGATGTGCCAATTTCCAGGACTCGCTTATTGCAGCCGGTAAGTTCAATGGCCAAACTGTGACTGCTGTTCATATTCTCCAAATCAATTTGAGATGGCTGGTATCTTTCGGATTTAAGTTCCCGTGAAAGATTTTGATTAGACATAGGTATATCCTTGCTTTTTCTGGATGCAGCAATTTTACTTTTTCTCGAAATGAATCTGCTAGATAAATCTCTTACGGTTCTTGGTACCTATCGAATCACAAATCTCAGCGGGGAATGGGAGTCTATAGCCACTAAATTACGCCAATCGAATAGGTTCGAGCTTTGCGATCATGGACGTCTACCTGTTAGTGCTTGACAAGAAATCCACTTTGAGAGACAGATTTAATGAGCGAATCCACAATAAAGTTATATTCCTATAAAAATAATATTATTTTTGTGGATCTTTACTGTTCACCTGACCCATCCATCTGTGTTGAGTGCTATCCCCCACATTTTATTGAAAAGTCAAATCGATCTAATACAAGGTTTCTGCTATAATATGGATCCCCGCGATCAATTACTGAACCCCATCTCGCCCTAAAATACTCAATCTCTCTTTGAAACCTTAATATTTTTTCAGGAGCGTCATCAGAGCCTCTGCTCATTGATTCATGATGATATAACATTGCGTAAGGCGTATATACCACAAGGTAGCCCCTTTTCCTAAGCCTTAAACAGTAATCTATGTCGTTTAGCGATATTGCCAGGTTTTTCTCGTCAAGCCCTCCAACCTCATTAAATAGAGATCTTTTGGTCATCATGCATGCCCCAGTCACTGCAGAGAAATCTCTGACCGTATTGATCACGCCGCAATACCCGTGGCTATCGGGATACCTACAATAATGGTGTCCGGCTATCGGAGGATCTCCGTAACCCAAGATGACGCCACAATGCTGAATGAGGCCATTTGGAAAGAGCAACTTGGCTCCGACGGCACCCACATCCGGCCTCTGGATGTGCTCGATCATGGCACTCAACCATTCTGGCGATATTACCTCAGTATCATTATTGAGAAATAAGATATACTCAGAATCGCAATTGGAAACGGCAAAATTATTTATTGCTGAATAGTTAAATGCATCATCGTAATGCAGTAATCTGATTCTTTTGGGACCATTTTTCAGCTCATCATAGTAGCAGAATGTCTCAGATTCCTTGCTCTGGTTGTCTACCAATACTATTTCGTAATTCTCATAGGTAGTTTTCGTGAAGATAGAATCGATGCACCTCTTCAATAAATCCTTCTTATCCTTGGTAGGAATTATTATCGAAACCCTCGGGTCACCTAAGATTTTGTACTTGATTCTGTAACTTCCTTGCCAGAGTCCATCTATGATTTCATCGAATTCGATGCCCCTGCGATACATCGCGTCTGCCAGCGCTTTCTTTGCAGCTTCGTATGCATAAGGTTTTGCTCGGCAAGAATTCGCAGTAGATGTCGAGATAGTCCGCCAGTGGTAAAGAATCTTAGGTATGTGAGCGATATTCGTTTCTTCAATGACTTCGGAGGCCCTCAGTAATAAATCATAATCTTGTGATCCGTTATACCCATCCTTAAAGCCACGAAGATCGTCTAATAATTTTTTCCTCAAAATGCTGATATGAATGGGATAATTGCAGGAAAGAAACATATCCGGGGACCAATCCGGCTTGAAAAATGGATTGCTTCGATTTCCGTCTTTATCGATCTTGTCTTCATCAGAATATATGAAGTCAAGTTCTTGTTTTTTATTTAGGATGCGAATTATCTCATAGAAAGTAAATGGTGCTATTGTATCATCATGATCCAAAAAACCAACAAATTCTCCATTTGCCAGCGTTAATGCCCGATTTGAGTTTGCTGCGATGCCACAATTCTGCTTAAGAAATACAACTTTGACTCTTGAATCCATTCTGGCATAATCCTCTAGAATTCCTCTGATCCAAGAAACAGTTGATCCGCCATCCGCTATGCAAAGCTCCCAATTATCATATGTTTGTGCGAGAACTGACTCAATGGCTTCTCGAAGGTATAATTCTCCTGTATTCCAAGTCGGCATTATGATGCTGATCTTAGGCATATAATCAAAATTTCCGCATCGCGAGGAGATGGCTCTTAACTCTGCATCGTGAGGCTCATTTGCCTCAATCCATCTCTTGTACTGCCCCTTAGACTTTAAATAATAGACAAATGATTTAGTGAAACTTCTCAAGCCATTTTCGGATAATATTTCATAACCCCGAAGACCGAGACGATAAATTTCCCACAATGTAGTCTCATTAGGCAACATATTGTCCATAGGATCAATTACTCAACAGTATTTGCGATTTATCAGATTTCGCACGCTTCTTTTAGGTTTCGTATAAGTGTTTAAACCTTCCTATTGCAATCATCTGTGGCGATTATCGTTATGAGAGCACACTTTAAAGTATTCGTTATCCCACACGCATCCATCTATTAGTGTATATTTAAAAGTATTCTTCCATGCAACATAATTAAAGCTTAGTTGATCTCTCCGGCTATTGTTCTTAATTTCGTACCACCAATCTTCGCAAAATCTAATTACTTCAGGAGACAATGTCCTGCGCACAATAAATCCGCTAGCTATTAGTCCATTATTTTTGGGATATCCCACTTCTTCATATCTCCTCACCTGCATATCCATTAAATCACAATCGTACTTTTTGAGTTCTTTGCAAATAGCGAGTTCCTCATAAATGCAATTGCGCTCTGGATGGGAAAAAATCGCCAGGTCTTGCTCGCTCAAAAATTGTTTAATTAATTTGTTGGTATTTATTTTTTTTAATATAATATTGCCGTCCATCCATATTGAATATTTATAGTCAGTCAAGAATCGATGGGGCAAAATTTTATATTTTCTTGATTCACGAACAGGATCATTGCCATCGACACATAGTCTTATGTCGAATTTATCCGATGACAATTTTGGATTATCCGTAAAGCAAACAAAATCACATCCACCCACATCTTCTGGCTCATTGAGCACATCATATTCACCAAATATAGCTGTATACACAACGATTTCAGGTCTTCGTGCACGCTTATTAATCACACGACACACATTTTTTATAATTTTATATAAATCGATTTTTCGTGCCCCCCATGTATTAATATTTATGTATATACAAATAGCTTTAAAGGCTTCGGTAATGTAATGGAAAAGAACACGAGACATAAGCGTTTTCACATAATATTTATATATTGTTAGTTGTTATACGTAAGCATTTATCTAGGACGAAGTAATAGCAAGCCGATATTTGACACATCATTGGTGCGAAAAAGCAGATTAAAAATAAAAGAATCATAATTACAGGTGAGCAGGATTTATTGGGCCTAACCTTGCCTGCCCGAATTTGGTAGGCACATCAAACAGGCTATTTCGATGCAATTGCCTCGATTTCAAAAAATAACCTCAAATATGCCCATTCATAGCCCATTCGCAAGGCAATATGTGCCCACAAAAAATATTGTAGCATCATGAAATCCAAAAATATAATATTCATGCTAAATAATGCGAAAAAAATAATTCATATACAGAATTATTCAAGTCGAATGAAAAATATTAACGAAAAATTATTGAAGCACCAAACGTTGCGCCCTCTCTTCAAGAAGCTAGTGCTTATAACGCAATAACCTCGTTATATAAATATGTCCACATGATTTATGCGAGGCTTAAGCATATCGATCTCTTGATGTATCCATACGAATTTCCACCTAAGTTATTTCGCTGCAAGCCCTTAGGGAAAACATGCCTAATTAAGAGAGGATTTTTGGCCAAACTATCCTTTTGCCTATCTCCCATTCATCATCCTCGCATACTCCGCCAGCACGCCCTCCGTCTCCCCCAGTGCCACCATCTGGCCGTGGTTCATGAGCAGGCACCGATTGCAGAGCTGCTTCACCGTGCCCAGAGAATGCGAGACCAGCAGTATCGTTTTTCCAGCCCTGCGAATCTCATCGATCTTTTGCCCGCACTTCTTCTGGAACGACTCGTCTCCCACAGACAGAACCTCGTCCACCAGCATAACATCAGGATTCGTCTGAATGGCCGTGGCGAAGGCCAGCCGCACATACATTCCCGAGGAGAAGTTGCGCAGCTTCATATTCTCGAAGCGCTTCAACTCTGAGAAGTCCATTATCTCCTCGTAGCGCTGGTCTACGTCCTTGCGGGTCAAGCCCATGATAGCTCCGTAGAGGTAGACATTATCCCTGGCCGACAGCTCCGGCTGGAAGCCCACACCAAGCTCCAGAAACGGCGCGATCTTCCCATTGATCCGGACCTTCCCGCTATCCGGATAGAGCACGCCCGCCAGCACCTTCAGAAGTGTGCTCTTGCCGCAGCCATTGGGTCCAATTACTCCGAAGGTCTCGCCATGCTTCACAGAGAAGCTCACGTTCTGCAGGGCGTTGAATTCCTCATATGAGCACGCCCCCCCGCGCACGAGGCCTATAAGGTGTTCATAGACGGTGATCTTCTTCTCTATCGGTATGCGGTACCTCTTGGAAATGTCCTCTACCAATATCGCACTGGAGTTCGGCCCTCTATTCCCATTGGGCCTCAAGACCGCTTTTGCAAGGTCGTCCAGCATTAGAGTTCCTCCGCAAATCGGCGCTCCAACTTCTTGAAGATCGCCGTGCCAAGGATCAGCAGGATACAGGCCGAGAGCAGGATATAGACCAGGCTTTCGGCAGAAGGCGTCTCAGCGTAAAGAAGTGATTTTCTGTAGATCTGCATGATCAGCGTCACAGGATTGAGCATGTAATAGAATAGGTACTTCTCCGGGACTGTGGATATGCTGTAGCAGACGGGAGATACAAAGAACCCTAGCTGCAACAGCACCTCCCAAATTTGATTTAGGTCCCTATAATAAACATAAAGCGCAGCCAGAGCTAGGCTGATCCCATAGACCATGACAAAGTACACTATGTGGACTGCCGGAAAGAAGAGGATGTTTGGCGAGATCTTAACTCCGAAGGCTAGAAGCAAAATCATGAGCACAAGAAACTCCAGCAGAGAGCTGATAAAGCTGGATAGAACGCTGCTCAGCACCAGCACCTGTCGTGGTATAAATATCTTTGTCACTAAGCTTGGCTTCCCCACAATGGCCCCCATAGAAGTCGTTGTACCGTTGGCCAGAAAACGCCAGCTTACTATGCCGATAAGAAGATAGAGCGCAAAATGCTCCTGGCTGTTTTTGAACACATTGTTGAAGACCAGGTAGAGCACGAGCATCATGAGAAGCGGATTGAGCAGAGACCAGGCAAATCCCAAAACCGAACTTTGGTATTTCACCTTCAGATCGCTGATGGTAAGTATCTTTATAAGTTCTCTATAATCGACTACCCACATTCTACTGCCTCTTAATGCTGCTCCAAGTCTTAACGAACCTGCATATATCGGCGTCGGATGCTCTGCGCAGGATGGATTTGCGCTTCGCAAGCATCCTCGGTACGCCCCTCAGAGCATCAAGCTTTGATTTAAGGATAACCCTTCCTTGACCCCGGAGCGCATAGTAGGGAATGACCGCCAGATTCCTAGCTAAAATGAACGGCACCGAAGTGATCAGCAGCCAAGCGGGAAAATCCTTCAAAGCATACCAGATCACATTCCTGTTTCCATAGTACACTGCAAGATCGGAGCCGGAGCCTGCCGTACCTCCATGCAGGTGATTGACTTTCGCCCGAGGAACATAAACACATTTCCATCCTGCCAGTTGAGCCCTAAAAGCAAGGTCTACATCCTCCATATACAAAAAAAAGTCCTCGTCGAAGAGCCCAATCTCATCGAGCATTCTCTTGCGATACAGCGCCGCACCGGCGCATGCGCCAAAGACATCTTCCTCGACATCATACTGGCCGTTATCTGGCTCGAACATGCCGCGATCCCAGGCTGCGCCGCTTCGAGAAACGCATATCCCTGCAGAGTTTATCCGGCCATCCGGAAATAGCATCTTGCTCGCGCACGTGCCCACCCTTGCATCGGACATTGGAATCATAAGATGCTCTAAGAGGCACCTGTCCGCCCTAGCATCATTATTAAAGGTGAGAACGAATTCGCCATTAGCTTCTCGAATTCCCGCATTTGTGCCTCCGGCAAAGCCCAGATTCGTCTCATTAATCACAAGCTTTGCCCAAGGATAGTAGTCTTGCAGATGCCCAACGCTTCCGTCCGTGGAGGCGTTATCCACTACGATCACCTCAAAGTCTCTAAAAGTCTGCTCTGCCAAGGACGTAAGGCAGTCATCCAGGTATCTTAGACCGTTATAGTTCAGGACAATTATGCTGATCATTGTCTTTCAGTTCCAGCTTCGAAATTTAGGCGCGAGAGCGATGGCGTACATTGAAGATATCTATTGAGACCACACTACTCCGATCATGCGTCTTTCTGGTGCTTATCTAAGACAAATATATAACGGATAACCCAAAAACATCTTTATCCCCAGGAAATAGAATTACACCGATGCATGGAGGTCCATATTCATCAGATCTCGATAAGGTATAAATTACTAGTGCCCCAACATTTCTAACCAATAATGGAACGATGACCATGCATGACTGGAGATCGGGGGCGCGAGTCTGCACGATAGTGCTGAACTATAATAATTTTTGGGACACTGTCGAAACCCTGAAGTCTGCGCAAAGAATGACCTACAAGAATAACCATCTTCTTCTGGTAGAGAACAGCACAAAAGAAGCGATTGTAAAAAAAATTCGGCTGCAATTTCCTGAATTAGAGATCAGAGAGAATGGAACGAATCTTGGATACGCCGGCGGAAATAATGTAGGCATTCTGTGGGCCATGGAAAGAGGCGCAGATTATATTTTTGTTTTGAATAACGATGTACTGCTCGAACCAGACGTCCTGGAAAAGCTCGTGGCCGCCATGGACTCAGATCCAGAGTGTGCCGCATGTCAGCCCCTTGTCACGTTCAATGATAATCGAGAGACAATCTGGTCAGCCGGGACTGAAATGTATTTCGGATATCCACGATTATACAAGAAAGGAGAAAAAATGAAAAGAAACGGCATTCGACAGCCGCCGTTCGGACTGGTCGGCTGCGCCCTTCTCTTTCGCGCAAGTGCTCTAAAAGAAATTGGCCTCTTTGACGAATCGCTCTTTCTCTTACAGGAAGAGACAGATTGGTGCATGAGAGCTGCGAAAATGGGCTTTCATTTCGCGGTGATCCATAATGCCGTTGTTCAACATAAAGTCTCAGAGACTTTGGGTATGTTCAGCAAGACTTACCTCTATTATATCGGAAGAAACTGGCTCTTGGTCGGGAAACGACACAACAGTCGATCGATTTTTGCATATATTTTCATAACGGAATTGGCAATAAGGGTGCCATATTATCTCTATCAACTGGCAATGAGAGGCCAATTATGGATGATAAAATTCTATCTAATTGGCCTTTTTGATGGCCTGCGCGAAGTCTCCGGAGAAAAAGCTCTGTGAGCCCATAAGCTAATAGATCTACCCAAAGATTGGGATGGCTGGCTCCAATTCCACTCAACTCATCATAGTAGGAGCAAGCGCGAAAGACATTTTGTATTCACACCAGTCGGTTCGTCGAAGACGTTGACGCAGCCAAATCGAGTATCTATTGATGGTATTTTGCATATTCCTACAGGTGTATTGCTATTCAGGTTAATAATTAACGTAATATGAATGAGGCCGGATGGCCATTGCTATCAAATAATTCAAATATATAATTCGATAACACAGGTATCGGAATGACTGAGATTCTCGTGATCGGAAGCGGCCTTTTGGGACGCGCGGTGGCTCTCGCGTCCAGGAATAGCTGTGAGACAGCGCTAACGTACAACTCCAATCCTCCGAAAATAAAAGGTTGCAAGACTTATCAGATGGATATTACCAAGAGTGTGAATCTTATCAGAAGCATTAAGCCGAATTACATAATCCTGACCGCTGCCATGACCAATGTGGATCAATGCGAGGTGAATCGAGAAGTGGCATGGGAGATTAATGCCCTTGGGCCAAAAAATGTCGCATTCGCTGCGCGGGACATCAGTGCTAAGCTGATCTACGTTTCCACAGATTATGTCTTTGACGGCCAGCATGGCATGTATAAAGAGAACGATGCAACCTCGCCCATCAACTACTATGGCGAGAGCAAGCTTGCAGGGGAGCGGTTTGTTCAAGAGATCCTAAAGGACTATGCAATTGCCAGAACATCCGTCCTCTTTGGCTGGAATCCGGCGAGGCCAAATTTCGTCACGTGGGCAGTGGATGAGATGAAGAAAGGAAAGCGAATCAATATCGTAAACGACCAATACACATCACCAACCCTTTCCACAAATCTGGCGGACATGATCATGAGCATAAGGGACCAGATAGGTGTGTTTCACACCGGCGGCTCGGAGAGAATCAACCGCTTTGACTTTTGCATCAAAATTTCCAAAGCCTTCGACTTGGACGAATCTCTGGTGTGTCCCATCACCTCTGATCAGTTGTGCTGGAAGGCAAAGCGTCCCAAGGATTCGTCCCTCGATATCTCAAAGGTATCCCGGTTCGCAAAACCTTTAAATGTCGATGATGGTTTGCATGACATGGCAAGGCAAGGAATGGTGGTGGAATGAAGGGTTTAGTGCTATCAGGTGGCTTTGGCACAAGGCTTCGGCCTTTGACCTATTCTCAACAAAAGCAGTTAATACCAGTGGCGAATAAACCAATTCTCTTCTATGCCATTGAGGATATAATTGCAGCAGGAGTGCACGATATCGGCATAATTGTCGGTCCGAATCGAGACCAAGTGGAGAAAACTGTCAAGAGCCGAATTTGGGATGCTAACATCGAATTCATTGATCAGGACGCCCCGCGTGGGCTGGCGCACACCGTGTTAATCTCCGAAGAATTCATAGATGGTGAGCCTTTTGTTATGTATTTGGGTGACAATCTCCTCTGCGATGGCATAGTCGATCATGCAGACCGCTTCAGAAGCTCTGGAGCCGATGCATCGATTTTGCTCACAGAAGTCACCCAGCCTGAAAGATTTGGCGTGGCTGAGCTGAACGAGCGAGGAGAAGTGGTCCGGCTGGTGGAAAAGCCAAAGATTCCGCCTTCCAACCTGGCCCTGGTCGGGGTTTATCTCTTCAAGCCTGTCATATTCGATGCAGTAAAGGACATCCGTCCTTCTTGGAGAAACGAGCTGGAGATAACGGACGCTATTCAGTGGCTCGTGGAGAAGGGCTATCATGTCCAGGCATCTGTTGTGAAAGGTTGGTGGAAAGATACGGGCATGCCGGATGATATTCTGAGCGCAAACAACCTCATATTGGATGAACTTGAGTCGTCGTGCTCAGGAGCTGTCATGGATGGGTCCATGATCCAAGGACGAGTTGCGATCGGTAAAGGAACTGTTCTAGAAAATGGATCCGTGGTCCGAGGACCGGCGATCATAGGTCGGGACTGCAAAATATCAAACTCCTACATCGGTCCCTTTACAAGCATTGGAGATGGCTGTGAGATCAACGACTCCGAGATTGAAGGCTCCATAGTGATGGACGGAACAAAGATCGACGTGCGGCGCAAGATTGTTGATAGCCTGATCGGTGCAAATGTCAGAATTTCTGAGAGCAGTAAAAAACCCCATGGATACAGGTTTGTGATCGGCGACAGCTCGGAGGTCAAGGTATGATCGAGGGAGTTAAAACTAAGAATCTCAGAGTAGTTCCAGATGAGCGTGGCTGGCTTATGGAGATCCTGAGATGTGATGATGAGATTTTCAAGAGTTTTGGACAGGTTTACCTGACTACTGCATACCCAGGAGTCGTAAAGGCCTGGCACTATCACAAGAAACAAACTGACAATTTTACTTGCATAAGAGGCATGATGAAGGTGGCCCTCTACGATGATCGTGAAGGCTCCAATACTTGTGGAGAGATCAACGAGTTTTTTGTGGGTGACAAAAATCCGGTGCTCATCAGTGTTCCTCCTTTGGTTTATCATGGTTTTAAAGCGGTAGGCGATGAGACCGCATACTTCCTCAGTGTGCCTACTTTGGCCTACAATTACAAAGAACCGGATGAGTTCAGGCTTCCACCGGATACGAATAAAATCCCTTATGACTGGCTGTTGACCCCAGGAAAAAGACATGGATGAGGCAGGATAATAACATGAGATTGCTGATTACGGGTGGTGCGGGCTTCATCGGCTGCAATTTTGTTAGGCATGTCCTGGAAGCACATCCTGGTTACGAGGTCGTCGTGCTCGACAAGCTAACCTACGCAGGAAGAAGAGAAAACCTTACAGATATTTTGAAAGAGATCACATTTGTCCATGGCGACATCTGCAATAGCGATGATGTCTATGATGCACTGAAGGGTTGCGACACCGTGGTGAACTTTGCAGCCGAAACGCATGTTGATAGATCAATCAACGATGCCGATGCCTTTGTCCGGACAAATGTTTTGGGCACTCATACGCTTCTTGAGGCTGCAAGGAAATTAAATCTGCAAAAATTTGTGCAAATTGGTACTGATGAAGTTTATGGAAGTGCAGAATCAGGCTCATTTATAGAGTCCGATCCACTTAATCCTTCCTCCCCGTATTCGGCTTCAAAAGCAGGCGCTGATCTTATGGCACATGCCTATTTTGCAACCTACGGACTTCCGGTTTCCATAACGAGAAGCTCAAACAACTTCGGGCCGTACCAATATCCGGAGAAGCTGATTCCCTTTTTCATCTTACGGGCTATGCGAGATGAAAAGCTTCCCGTTTACGGCTCTGGGCTTAATGTTCGTGATTGGCTTTATGTTCGGGACAACTGCTCAGCGATTGATATGGTTTTGCACAAAGGTCAGCCGGGTGAGATCTACAACATAGGTGCCGCCAATGAATTGACAAACTTAAATATCACGAAGATGATTCTATCGCATCTGAAGAAAACTGAGAGCTTGATTGAACATGTTACAGATCGTCTTGGTCATGACTTCAGGTATTCTATCAATTCCAGTAAGATTCGCGCCCTGGGATGGAAACCGGAGAGGAGTTTTGAGTCTGCCCTACAGGACACAGTCGACTGGTACATAAAAAATGAAGAATGGTGGTGCGGCCTGCTGTAGGCTGCATCATCAAAAATATTTTGTAATTGCATCTATGCCAGAAGAAAGGGTAATTTCAGCTTTAAAGGCAATCTCATTTTCTGCTTTGAATGTATCCGCCAAAGTATGCGTCACATAGTTTTTAATGGGATTCGATGCGTATTTTGGCTGTATATCGGTTCCAAGCTTCTCATTCAATATCCGGATCACATCATTGAAGCTGTACGCCTTTCCCGTCCCCACATTCAGGATGCCGTGATAGTCCGACTTCATGGCCAGCCGCAGCGCCCGCACCACATCTTTGACGTAGGTGAAGTCCCTCGTCTGCGATCCGTCCCCGAAAATAAGCGGCGTCTTGCCTTCCCTCATCTCCCACAGGAATTGCGAGACCATATTTGCGTACTGCTTCTTGGCCTCTTCCTTCGGCCCGTACACGGAGAAGAACCTCATGCCCGCCGAGTTTACATCGAATAGAATCTTGTAAAGCTCCGCCATTCTTTCCATGGCCAGCCGGGCCTCGGTGTAATAGTCCGCTACTTGAATCGTCATGTCCTCGCGATGAGGCGGCTGCAGGCCGTTGTAAAGAGATGAGGACGAAGCATAAACCACCCTGGCCCCGGACTTCCTGGCCAGCTCGAAGACTGCCGTGAAGCCGTTGAGTGCTTCTCCCACCAGATATGGATTTTTTTTATACATGGGCGAGGAGGACGGAATGCCGAGATGATAGATCCGCTCAGGGCAAAGGTCCATTCCGGGTAGATCGTTGCAGCTCGCCCGGATCACCTTCAAGCTGCCCTTCAATCCATCCAGGTTGCCGGGGCTTCCGGTGTGCATGTTGTCCAGAACCACCACATCTTCGCCTGCTGCCAAGAGTTCCTCCACCAGATTGGATCCTATGAATCCAGCGCCTCCCGTGACTAGTGTACTCATGTTTATCCGATGCCTAAAATCCAAGAACTTCTATATCCGTCTGTCGCAATTGCTTCGGCAGAGTTCAACTCAATTTTTATGGATGCCATCCATGCCGATTTATAAATCCCTTCGTCCCCGGCTACTTTTTCGGCCCATCCTCTCGCGCATCTCCGCCCTCCGTTCGTTCGCGCTCCTTGCAGGCCGACTTCACCAGCGCCCCGTCGATCGCCCTGCCGCAGTGCGGACAGACCATGCCCGCCCTCTCTTTTGCGTCTCTCCTGGCCTGCACCACCTCGGCAAAGCCCGAAGCCAGCATGCCGGTAGGAAGAGCAAAGAGGCCGATTCCCAGGATTACCACCACGGAGCCGATGAGCTTGCCAAGAGGCGTCACGGGAAACATGTCGCCGTAGCCAACCGTGGCCAGGGTGACGATGCCCCACCACATGGCCGCCGGGATGGAGGAGAATGCGTCCGGCTGGGCCTCATGCTCCGCCTCGTACATCAGGCTGGAGGAGATGATGAGCAGGATCATGATGGTAAAAAAGATCAGCCCCAGCTCATCCCTCTTCAGCCTCAGCACATCGATGAAGGTCTGCAGGGAATCCGAGTAGCGGGCCAGCTTCATCACCCGGAAGAGCCGGAAGAGGCGAACCGCCCGCACAAACCTCAACTCCGGGATGAAGAAGGGCAGGTAGAAGGGCAAAACGGCAAGGAGGTCTACCAGGGCCATGGGCGAGAATATGAACCGCAGCCTGCCGCGGACCGAACTGCCGTACTTGGGATCTTCCGTGCTTGTCCACAGGCGCAAAATATATTCGACCGAGAACACCGCGACGGAAAAAACATCAAACGCATGAAAGAGCGGAGCATAACGAACGTAGAGCCACTGCACCGTCTCCAGCACTACGGCTACCACATTTAAGACGATCAAGCTCATTATGAAGGGATCGAAGTACTTGCTGTCTCTATCCCCCGGCTCCAGGATGCCAAAGATGCGCTTCTTCAGGCTCAGTATCATCTCAACAGTCCGAGAGAGCTTTTCTGGATTTAAACATTCTTTTTGGCGCATTATTGCGCACTAAAATTATGCGCTAAAATTGCGCTCAAAATCGCGCACTCAAACTGCGCCGTCTACAAAAGGGCTTTAAAAAAAAAACGCATCAAATACGTGGTCAAGGGCCCTCGTTGTTGTTCTCGCATTCTTTTGCTTCCGCTTCCTCGCGACGCTTTTGCAGCTCGTCCACGAAGCCCGAGGTTAGAATGGACGTGGGAAGAGCGAAGGTGGCCACGCCGAGTATGATTATCAGCCCGCCCACTATTTTTCCGGCCACGGTAATCGGATAAAAATTCTCGCCGATGGTGGTCATGGTCAACACCGCCCACCACATGGTAGCAGGGATGCTGGGAAAGTGTTGGGGCTGGGCGTCATGCTCCAGAAAGTAAATCATCGTCGAGGAAAGGACCATAAAGAAAATAATGGCTGTGAAGCTCATGGCCAGCTCGTTCTTCTGGGCCTTTATGACATCCATTATGGTTTGCAGCGACTCGGAGTATCGGTGAAGCTTGAGCAGCCGGAATATCCACAGGATGCGCAGGCTGCGCAGGAGCTTGTGGTCCGTGGGAAATGCCAGGGTTATGTAGAGCGGCATGATGACCAGGAGATCGATGAGCGCCAGCGGTGTCAGAGCATACTTTAGCCTGCCGAGGATCGGACGCCGGTATCGCGGGTCCATGTCGCATGACCAGATTCGCAATAGGTACTCAATGGTGAATACTACTATCGAAATATCGGAGAAATAGTGGAAAAAAAGCTTGTTCGCCTCGTAGATGCTCTCCACCGTCTCCAGCATTACGGCAGCGACGTTGAGGACGACCAGCACCAGCAAAAAGATATTGACCTGCTCGGCCACCCGGTCGTTTTCTTCGGTTGCCTCCAGGATTTCGTACACTCTCAGCTTGATGCTCTTGGCCATTCGCGTCATGTTATGTCTATCTTAATATATACGAACTTGCCCTTTTTTTATAGAAAAGCAGGTAGAAGACCCAGGGGGCGGGATGAATGCCGTGCCTAATGATATTGAACTTGAGCGAAATCGATATCTAGTTAGGGATCCATAGATATTTCGATGGAGCAGGAACAGGGATGAAGACTGCCTACAAGTTCAGGATGTACCCTAACAAGCAACAAGAAGCTTCGTTAGACTTGACTCTTGATACTTGCAGGTATCTCTATAATCTGGCATTGGCGGATAGGAAGAACGCC
>Ga0074195_1002308_pt1 | contig 21950 bp, 21 predicted proteins | sample EPASupsiteHSE623_FD_64525 | JGI IMG/M metagenome (GOLD analysis project Ga0074195, IMG submission 64525) | Bioremediated contaminated groundwater from EPA Superfund site, New Mexico - Sample HSE6-23 | ecosystem: Environmental > Aquatic > Deep subsurface > Groundwater > Contaminated ...
TCCAGCTTTCAGGATATGTGGAAGAAATAGCCACCTTAAAGAGACGGCACGAGGTTGGATCATGAGAATAATTGTAAGGACATTTGCCAGCGTCAGGGAGATCCTTGGAAGGGACACCGAAGTGGAGCTGAAGGAGAGCTCGACCGTCAGGGATCTTCTGGAGTCGCTGGCCTCATCCAGCCCAAAGCTGAAGGAGACGGCCTTTGACGACTCAGGGAATCTGCTGGACTACGTGCTCCTGATGATTAACCGCAAGAGGATCGACCGTTTCTGCCTGGATGCTGAGCTAAAGGACGGAGACGAGGTGGCCATCTTTCCACCAGTGGCAGGAGGCTGAAAAGTTGATAAAGATCACGAAGGACGATTTCTCCATTGAAGAAGTCGTAAGAAGAGCGAAGCGTCCGGATGTGGGCGCTATAGTGACATTCCTTGGAACCGTCAGGGATGACGATATTTTAAAGATGGAGCTTGAGGCCTATAAGGAGGCTGCGCTGCCTGAGCTTGAGCGCATCAGGGATGAGGCATTTTCAAAGTTCGATCTTAAAAGCGTTGATATCATCCACCGCGTCGGCTCCCTTAACGTGGGCGACAACATCGCCCTCATAGTAGTATCTGCTGGACACAGAAGGGAGGCCTTCGAGGGATGCGCATACGTCTTAGAGGAGCTGAAGAGAAGGGCGCCGATCTGGAAGAAGGAGTTTAGAAAAGATGGCGAAAGGTGGGTAGGGCAATGACTGGTTTCGTAGTAGTGCTGTGCACTGCTCCTGTCGGCGGATCTGAGACGATCGCCAGGGCGCTTGTGGAGGAGAGGCTAGCTGCCTGCGTGAACGTCTCCCAGGTTAAGTCCTACTTCACATGGGAAGGAAAGCTATCTCAGGATAACGAGGAGCTGATGATCATAAAGACAGAGAGAAGGATGATCGAACCCTTAGAAAAGAGAATCAAGGAGCTTCACAGCTACCAGGTCCCGGAGATCATAGTGCTTCCAATCGTCAAGGGAGACGAAGCTTACCTGCGGTGGATCAGCGATTCGGTAGGTTAAGGATTTATCTTCAGAAGATCCCTAGAAGAGCATGGCCAGAGAGCTTTCCGAAAAAGACAGGGAGATCCTTCTAAAGCTTGTGCCGGAGCTGAAAGACCTTCTCAAGCATGGTATCGATCTCGATTACAGGAACATCCTTCCGCCTGTTGCCAACCACTACTCCCGCGATGAAAAGGACTTCGAGCAGAGGTTAAAACAGCTCTCAGTCGAGGAGATGCGCTACCTGGCAGATCTGGTTCTTGAAGGCAGTGAGAGCACGGGCTGCCTTTACCCCGAGTTTGCAGAGGTCTTCTTTGTCGTCGCCGGACAGAGGCTCTCTGAGGAAGTGGCAGACAAGCTTAGAGAGGCTTACGAATCGGGTGAAGGATGCTGCGGCTGAAAAGTGACCTTAAATCATATAGGTTTCTCTGTGTCTGCAGTGGTGAATCTTATGTGCGAAGACTGTAGTGACTGCATATTCTGCAAAATAGTAGCGGGCACTGCAGAAGCCCATCGCGTTTATGAGGACGACCTGAGCCTGGCCATTCTGGACATAAATCCCCTGGCAGAGGGCCACTGCTTAGTCATTCCCAAGAGGCACGTCCCCTGGTGGCACGACCTCACGCCAGAGGAGACGGAGAGCCTCTTTAGCGCCGCCAGGGCTGTAGCAGACAAGATTATGTCGGCCTTCAAGCCCGACTTCGTCTGCATGTACGCTCGCGGGCGAAGAATTCCGCACACGCACATCTTTCTGGTTCCGACCAAAAAGGGCGACCCGCTTGACAGGTTCTTCAACGCCCTTGAGGGATTCCAGGAGGCTCCGCCGGAGATGATGATGCTTAGAGAATCTATGAAAGAGACGGCAGAAAGGCTTGGATCGATAAAAGTGTAGACTACTAAAAGGAGATTCGCCCGGCCACCTGGGCCGGGCCTTAGATTTTTCAAAGTCATCAGAGGCTCTGCTTCTTCGACCTTTTTGCAGAGCTGTGGACTTCACCACGACTCCATGAGCATAAGGGAGATAGTTATTCCGCATTTTTTGGGGTAAAGCTTAAATAGTAATCCTTACACTAACTTGAAGTTAGTAATATTGAGTATAAGAAACAGGAGATATCAAGAATTTGGAAAGGGACAGCAGATATGGCTGCCAATCCAGAGAGGATCTGGGTTATGAAGCCGCGCACCAGAACAGATTAAAAAAATACTTAAGCTTTAGAGATGAATGAATAAATATATTGGAGGCTTTTAATGGCTGAAGAGCTTACACTTAAGGTCATAGAGGCGCGTCCTACCGATGTCGGAAGGGGCATCGCGCGCGTGGATCCCGCTGTATTTCGCGAGAAAGGCTGGCAGGCAGGCGACGTCATAAGCATTCAGGGAAAGAAGAGGACTGCAGCTCTTCTCTGGCCGGGATACCCAGACGACACCGGCACGGGAACCATACGCCTGGACGGAAACATCCGCAGAAACGCCGATGTCGGCATCGATGACCGCATTCCAGTAAAGATCATACAGGCGTCCCCTGCAGATACCGTGGTCTTCGCGCCCACAGTCCCCATGCGGATCACAGGCGCAGAGGACTACCTCAAGAGGTATCTTGAAGGCCGCGTCATCACCAGGGGAGACATCATCGAGATTGGCGTCATGGGCAGAAAGATAGAGCTCATGGCGACGAGAGTGGCTCCCTCCAGGGAGGCTGTGGTCATAGGAGACAAGACAAAGATAGGGATCTCCGAGAAGCCCGCCAAGGAAGAGAAGGCCGGGCCCAGGGTGACCTACGAGGATATCGGCGGCCTCTCAGCAGAGATCAAGAAAGTTCGTGAGATGATTGAGCTTCCCATGAAGCATCCAGAGCTCTTCGAGCGCCTGGGAGTTGAAGCTCCAAAAGGAGTCCTCCTCTACGGCCCGCCTGGAACCGGCAAGACGCTTCTCGCCAAGGCCCTGGCCTCTGAGACCAATGCTCACTTCGAGACCCTGAGCGGCCCTGAGATCATGTCCAAGTACTACGGCGAGTCGGAAGAGAAGCTGCGGCAGCTCTTCAAGACCGCTGAGGAGCAGGCGCCCTCCATCGTTCTCATAGACGAGATAGACTCCATCGCCCCCAAGCGCGAGGAGGTCACAGGAGAGGTAGAGCGCAGAGTGGTCGCTCAGCTTCTGGCGCTCATGGACGGCATGGAGGCCCGCGGCAAGGTGGTAGTCATCGGCGCCACGAACAGGCCAGATTCATTAGACCCCGCTTTAAGAAGGCCTGGGCGTTTCGACCGCGAGATTGAGATTGGAGTTCCGAACAGGCAGTCAAGGCTGGAGGTTTTGCAGATCCACACCAGGGGCATGCCGCTCTCCAAGGACGTGAACCAGGAGAAGCTGGCAGATGTCACCCACGGCTTCGTGGGAGCTGATCTAGCAGCCCTTGCGCGCGAGGCCGGCATGCGATCGCTAAGGCGCATCCTGCCGGAGCTAGACTTAGAGGTCGAGTCAATACCTGCAGAGATCCTGAACAAGATCGAGGTGACAAACGACGACTTCCTGGATGCGTTGAGGGAGATGGAGCCCTCGGCGATGAGAGAAGTAATGGTCGAGACCCCCAACGTGAGGTGGGATGACATCGGCGGCCTGGAGGATGTGAAGCAGCAGCTCGTTGAGTCTGTCGAGTGGCCGCTTACATATGCCAAGCTCTTCCAGCACATGGAAGCCGAGCCTCCCAAGGGAGTTCTCCTTTACGGCCCGCCCGGAACAGGAAAGACCTTGCTTGCCAAGGCTGTAGCCACAGAGAGCCAAGCCAACTTCATCAGCGTCAAAGGCCCCGAGTTCCTGAGCAAGTGGGTCGGCGAGTCAGAGAAGGCTGTTAGAGAGACATTTCGCAGGGCAAGACAGGCAGCACCTTCTGTCGTCTTCCTGGATGAGATCGACTCCATTGCGCCTGCCAGAGGCGGAAGCACCTCCGACTCCCATGTCACAGAGAGGGTGATCTCCCAGATCCTGACGGAGCTGGACGGCCTTGAGTCCCTGAACAGCGTAATAGTAATAGCCGCCACCAACAGGCCTGACATCATCGACCCCGCACTTCTCCGTCCCGGAAGGTTCGACCGGCTGATTGAGATAGGCATGCCGGATGAGAAGGCCAGGCTGCAGATCCTGAAGATCCATGCCGGCAAGAAGCCCCTAGCCGAGGACGTAAACCTTGAGGAGATCGCCAAGAAGACGGATAAGTACTCCGGAGCCGATCTCTCAGCCATAATCAATGAGGCTGTAATGCTGGCCATCAGGGAGTGCGTGCTAGGCGGAAAGTCCCAGGAGGAGGCCCAGATCTGCGAGTACAGAATCGAGAAGAGGCACTTCGACGAGGCCATGAAGAAGGTTCAGCCCACGGCCAGCGAGACCGATGTCTACAAGAGATTTGGCAGGGCTAAGGCCTACTAAGGGGCAAAGGCCTGCTATGGCTGGGGTCGCCTGGCCATACTATTTTTATTATTTTATGTTTTTTCTTCAGTCACTGCTGGCCTGTCCTTGAGGCTCTTGCCAATATACTTAGACTTAGTTTTACCACGGTCTTTTACATATAAATACCAGTAAGGCCCATGAGGTTTGCCTTTTTGACATCGACACCCTTTCTTTCCGCATCTCACATATTCTAACGAATATGTTGGATTGTTCAGCTCTGCAGGTCTAGGTCCCTCCCAGCGGTTCCAAACCCTCCAAATATTTATTTTTACAAACGGGGGCTCATCGAACTCCTGCAAATTATTTTCACAAAATTCTGAGACGTAACTTAAAATATAGTCTTTCTTCTCGAACCATTCACCTTGGATATTATCAGCTCTAAAACGCTCATGTATCTCTTGCTCTATTGTCTTTGCCTCAATAGCATCTTTACATTTTATATATCCCAAAATTTTTAATTTATCACAATTGCTAGATTGAAGAACGATCAAACGCTTCTTAAGATTCTTTTCAGTGAAGCCTATCTTTATGGCTTTGCTTTCAGCCTCTATAAAATAAACATACGCTGCCATTAATCCTACCTCAATCTACCTATCACTAAACAGATGAAATTAAGCTCACTATGCATCTTATCTGATCTCTTATGTAACTGAGCAATGGGTTTATTAGCTAATGTTATTTAAAATAGTCTGATGAGATCAATTACTGGAAAGAGGGGGCAAGACCAGGTCCGAGTATATCGGCCAGAGGTTGGTTGAGTCATGAGGAACTTCATTCTTTTGCTGCTGATCACGATCGCCTTAAGCGGCTGTGTATCACAGACCGAGAACGCTGCACAGGTCAGGGCAGCGACTACTATCATCCCTTTGGGGGAGTTCGTGAGCGCTGTAGGCGGTGAGCGAGTAGATGTTTCGGTCCTTGTACCCCCAGGCGCTGAACCCCATACCTTCGAGCCGTCTCCATCTCAAATAAGGCAGGTTGCGGATGCAGATATCTACTTCAAGAACGGTGTGGGCCTGGAGAGCTGGTTGGACAATATTATAGGGGTCAACCCACAAATGCTCGTAGTTGATACCTCCAGGAACGTCAGCCTTATAACCGATACAGTCGAAGCCGCGAGCGCTGATGTTTCTACGGCAATGGATGCGCACATATGGCTTTCGCCGCGCCGTGCCATGATCCAGGTCCAAAACATCTGTGACGGCCTGATAGCTGTGGACCCTGATGGAAGAGATTATTATATTAATAATAGGGACAGCTACATTGCGGAGCTGAGAGAGCTTGATGCCTACCTCAACTCGACCTTTGAAGGAACTGAGAAAAAGAAGTTCATAGTGCTCCACCCTGCATGGATCTACTTCGCCAGGGACTATGGCTTAGAGCAGATCGCAATCGAAGCCGAGGAGAAGGAGCCTGGGCCGAGATATCTGGCAGAGGTTGTGGATACTGCCAGGGCGAACAACATCACAACCGTCTTCGTCGAGCCCCAGTACAATCCGAAGATGGCTGAGGTGATAGCCGAGGAGATCGACGGAACTGTAGTCTCCATCGACGACCTGGCCCCGAACTACATCGATAACCTCAGAACTGTTGGAGAAAAGATTGCAAAGAGCTTAAAGTCATGACTGCCATTGTCTCAATCAAAAACCTTTGGGTCTTTCGAGACGGCCATCCCGTTCTTGAAGACATAAATATGAGTCTGGACGAGGGCGACTTCCTTGGACTCATAGGCCCAAACGGCGGCGGAAAATCAACACTGCTTAAAGTCATGCTCGGCCTGATCAAACCAGGCCGTGGAGAGGTCAGGATCTTCGGCCTGGAGCCTGCGGCAGCCAGGAGCTATGTAGGCTACGTGCCCCAGAAGACACTCTTCGATCCCAGCTTTCCCGTTACCGCCCTGGATGTGGTGCTCATGGGAAGATTCAGCCGCACAGGGCTCTTTAAGCGATATCGCAGTGAGGATCGCGAGGCTGCACTTTTTGCTTTGGAGGCAGTGGGGATGAAGGAGCTTATGAACCGCGAGATAGGCGCGCTCTCTGGTGGCGAGCAGCAGAGAGTGTTCGTTGCCAGGTCTTTAGTCTCTGAGCCCAGGCTCCTTCTCTTGGATGAGCCTACAGCTGGAGTGGATGCTGCTCAGCAGGCAGACTTCTACGAGCTTCTCTGCCGTCTGAACAGGAAGAAGGGCATAGCCATCATCCTCGTATCCCACGACATTACAGCCGTCTCCAAATACGTGAATAAAATTGCCTGTCTGAACCAGCGGCTCTTTTACCATGGCTCCAAGGAGCTGACAGCAGATGATATAGAGAAGGCCTACGGCTGTCCTGTAGAGATGATAGCCCACGGAACGCCCCACAGAGTGCTGAAAGAACATGATTGATCTCCTTTCATACGATTTCATGAGAAGTGCTCTTGCCGCAGGCATAGCTGCCTCAGTGCTCTGCGGGATCGTGGGAATATACGTAATATTAAACCGCATAGTCTTCATCAGCGACGGCATAGCTCATGCCGCCTTCGGGGGGATTGGACTCGGCTACCTCCTGAGCTTAGATCCCCTGATCTTCGGCGTCGTCTCTGCAGTGGTCACAGCTCTTGGCATCGGCGTGATCAGCTCTCGTACACGCGTCTCAGAGGATACTGCCATCGGGGTCTTCCTGGCTACAGGCATGGCTCTCGGAATCATGTTCATGAGCCTTGCCAGAGGATACGCTCGCGACCTCTTCGGCTACCTTTTCGGCAACATTTTAGCCGTAACCTGGCAGGACGTAGGCATAATTGTTGGCCTCACAGTGGCCGTTCTCTTTCTGGTGGTACTTCTCTACAAGGAGCTCCTGGTCATGAGCTTCGATCCCGTCTACGGCGAGGCGATTGGAGTTCCTGTCAGGCAGATGAAGCTTCTGCTCCTGTGCATGGTGGCCTTCAGCGTCGTGATGCTCATAAAAATAGTAGGAATAATCCTTCTCATCGCTCTACTTACAATCCCAGGAGCCATAAGCAGACAGCACGTGAAAGGTCTGCCTGGGATAATGGCCGGATCTATACTTTTGGGCGTGGTCTTCGTGACAGTAGGGCTCTTCCTCTCTTATCTCCTGGACGTGCCATCGGGTGCAACCATAATTTTGACTGCAGCTGCGACCTTCTTCCTGAGCACAGTGATCTCCAGATAGGCTTTATAGAAAGACAGAGCAAACTTTAAAGGTACAATGAGGTCTTCGATCTTCGTAGAATGCATTTTGATGCTGCTCTTGCTCTGCCAAAACTGTGCAGGTGTAGAGGAGCTGATATTCTTCGCCGACGATCACTACAAGGTCTTTGGCAGACCAGAGCTTCAGGCATCGGCCATCAATCCCATAATAGATCCCGGCAAAAGCTCCGTTCTCAGGATATCCCTTGCCAACAACGGCAGGGTAGAGGAGCTAATCCCCATAAATGGGAACGGATCTGAGAAGGATGTAGCTTTGGAGATTATGGAGGAGCAAAAAAGCGTCGATGCCCAAAACATCACCGCCCGTCTCTTTGGGGATGAGGACATTTCCGTCACATCAGGCCCCTATCACATCGATTCTCTTCCTGCAGGATCTGTAGCCCAGATGGAGTTCAACGTCTTTGCAGCCGAGGCTGCCAGCGGATGGCACGATCTTCTGATGAGCATCGACTATGAGCACCAGATGGACACAAGCGTCTTCGAGGGCGTCGCATCGCCGCTGTACTTGCCGGATAACTTAACCCAGGTCCTGAGAGTGAGGGCCCAGGAATCAGAGGGATCTATCAGGATACTAGGTGTGAAGTCAGACATATCTCCGGGAAGAAGCGGCATCATTTCGGCTGTAGTCAAGAACTCAGGGAAGGAGATCCTCAGGAACAGTACCCTTCGATTGCTGGCTGCATCTCCCTTCCATCCGGCAAAAGCAGACTGCAATCTGGGAGATATTATGCCGGGTGCAATGGCCGTTGCCGAGTTCAAGGTGGACGTGGACGGAGATGCCGGCCCCCAGGAGTACCGGCTGGCCTGCGAGGTTCTGCATGCTGATGGAAAGGCCGTGCTCTCTTTTCCCCTAACACTGGAGGCAGCTTCGGGCCCGAGATACCTTCTGCCGTTGGTTGCGATATTAGTCGTAATCGTATCTGCCGCAGCCTTCATTTTGATCAGAAATGGGCGCACAAGGACATTTAGCAGGCGCAGGCTCAAGAGGTAGGAATAAGAATGCAAGACAGGTCCATCGAGGCGAAGGGCATCTGCAAGAGCTACAAAAGCCTCTTTGGAGCCAGATCCACGGTTTTAAAGGATGTCTCCCTGGAGATTGATGCCGACGAGATCTTCGGGCTTCTCGGGCCTAACGGCTCGGGCAAGACTACGCTCATCTCCATCTTCTCAACGCTTATCTACCCGGATAGGGGAGAGCTCAGGGTTTTGGGCCTGGACGCCAGGAAGGAGAAGGATGCGATTCGCAATCAAATCAACATCAGCACTGCCAAGCCCAACTTCCCCTGGAGCCTCACAGTCAAGGAGAACCTAAGGCATTACGCAATGCTCTACGGCCAGCACGGAAGCGATCTCACCAGGGCCGTGAACGACGTCATCGATGCCTTCAAACTTGGAGAGTATGCAGATATGAAGTTTGAGGATCTATCTACCGGCTTAAAGCAGCGGCTCTCATTGGCCAAGGCGATGCTGAACAGTCCACGGCTTTTGTTCCTGGACGAGCCCACTACAGGCCTTGACCCCGAGATGGCAATTAAGACCAGACGGCTTGTGCGCCGCATACACGAGGAAGAGAAGATCTCTGTTATCATGTCCACGCACTACATGCCCGAGGCAGAGGTGCTCTGCGATAGGATAGCGTTTCTTCGCAAAGGCGAGATCGTGGCCCTGGACACGCCTCAGAATTTGAAGAACCAGCTACGCCTTGGAGAGAAGGTGATCGTTCTATACCAGGGGCGTGCGGATGTCCTGGAGCTGGAGAAGGTGCCTGGAGTGATGAGCCTAAAAAACCTGCCCGGAAGGGCTGAGATAGTAATGGACAGGAAGGCTGACAGCCTGGACAGAATCATCAAGATCTTCTCAGAAGCGCACATACAGGATATAAGCATTAAAGAGCCAGACCTGGAGGACGTATTCATTGAGCTGGCAAGGTGAGCTGAACAGATACATGGCCTCGGCCTACAAGAACTGGATAATCTCCAAGAGGAACGTGTTCACGCTCTTCGAACTCTTCTTCTGGCCCATGATCAGCCTGCTCTCAATCGGCCTTTTAACCCGGTTTTTAGAGGTGGACGAGACGATGGTCTCCTTCCTGATCGTCGGGGCCATTGCGCTCACCATTTTGCAGGTGGCACAGATCGATGTGGCCTACGTGCTCTTGTTCGACATGTGGTCCAAGAGCATAAAGAACACGTTCATAACTCCTGTAAAGAGCTACCATCTGATATTCGGCGCGCTGCTCTTCGGCGTTGTCAGGGGAACTTTTGTCTTCGCCATCCTAGTCCTGGTAAGCCGTTACCTCTTCGGGTTTCGCTTCATGGATGGTGGGATTTTCCCAGTCCTGGTTTTTCTGGCAGGGATCTTCTCCGTCGCGGCAGTCATCGGAATTACTGTATGCATATCCATCCTCACATTCGGCCAGAAAGCCGACGTGGCTGCATGGAGCCTCTCGGGCCTGATACTCCTCATAAGCGGAATATACTACCCTGTGGAGGTGCTGCCGCCAACCCTGCAGCTGCTTGCAAGAGCCATACCGCTCACATATTTCCTGGAGTACTACAGGTCAATATTTATCCCCGGCCCGCACAATTTAGCCCTGGGAACAGCCCTGGCAGCACTTTATCTGGCAGTAGGGCTGATCCTATTCGACAAATCGATAGAGAGAGCCAGGAGGACGGGTATCTTGCTTCGCCTCTCTGAGTAGCTGGCATCTTGAGGAGTAAGAGTGATCGAGGGAATGCTTGGCAGGGTCGAAGTGGGAGACCTTCAGCCCGTGAGAATTATGGCTGTGATCAACCTCAGCCGAGAGTCTTTTTACAAAGGATCTGTAGCCATGCCTGACAGGGCCCTGGCTCAGGCTTTGGCCATGCGTGACAAGGGCGCAGATCTCATAGATATAGGAGCCGTCTCAACCGCTCCCGGATCTCCTCCGATAAGCGAATCCCAGGAGCAAGAACGGCTCTTCCCCGCTTTAAAAGAGATCCTGGAGAATGTGAATATCGGCATATCAGTCGACACGCAGAGGGCAAGCATCGCCCGCAAGGCCCTTTCCTTGGGTGCTGACTGCATAAACGATGTATCCGGACACCTCGATCCTGGAATGGCAAAGGCTGTGGCAGATTATGATGGCTCGACGATCATCATGGCATCTAAACGGCGTCCGGGAGACCTTTTGACTCTGGATGAGATAATCCCAGTCTTAGGAGAGAGATCGCGAACTGCTGTCGCGGAAGGTATATCGCCAAACAAGATCTGCGTTGATCCAGGCGTTGGGAGATGGATACCTGAAAAGACTCCTGCGCATGACCTGGCGATCCTGGACGGCTTTTCTCGCTTAAGAGTGCTGGCCAGGCCTACGATGGCAGCAGTCTCAAGGAAGTCCTTCATCGGTGCCAGGCTCAACCAGCCAGATCCGGCACAGAGGCTTTGTGGATCTATTGCTGCTACGGCCATAGCTGTCTATAACGGCGCTCATGTAGTGAGGACACACGATGTCACTGCCAGCCAAGACGTCGTCAAGATGGCCCAGGCGATAAGGGGCAGGCCTCCGCAGATCGAAGAGGGTATTGAGGTTGAGGCTCTGGAGTGGACGGGCTTTGGTCGTGACCTGCTCGAGCCCCTGAGACAAATAGAGGTGGATGAGAGGGGAGCGGAGATACTTCTCAAGAAGGGAGCCTTCCGGGTTTTGATGGTCAGAGGCCTGACGTCCATGGAAGCGATCATAATCAAGCAGGAGATGCTGGCCCGGGGAGGGGATGCTGCAATCCCCAAGCTGGCACTCAGATGCGATCCAAGGCCCGAAGATGTCATCATCCTCGGCACTCTCGCTCAAGTATCAGGGCTGGTTAAAAATCTGAAGGCCCAGCCTTTCCGGCTGCCGGAGATAGGGAAGGCTATAGATACTGCGCTTGAGCTATTGGATGATCCTGGAAGGTACAGGTGATCTTCTTGGAGGTACTGGGGATAAAGACCGATCTGATCAAGATCGGCGACGATCTGGTTGAAGCCCTGGAGAAAGGGATGCAGATGGCAAGACAGGCGTTAGAAGATGGAGACATATTGGTAATATCCGAAAGCGCCCTTGCCACAGCAGAAGGCAGAGTGACAAACCTGGATGAGGTCTCTCCGGGAAAGCTCGCCTTTGATCTAGCTGCCAAATTCTCAAAGGACCCGCGAGAGATGGAGCTGATCTTAAAGGAGTCTGACGAGATCGTCGGAGGGATTCCCGGGGTCGTTTTGACACTGAAAGATGGATTCCTCTACCCAAATGCCGGCATAGACCACTCCAACGCCCCGCCTGGATATGTAGTCCTGTTTCCTGCAGATCCGCACAGATCTGCATCGGAGATTCGAAGGCGGATCTCATCCGGAAAGAGAATAGGAGTTATAATAGGAGACAGCAGAACTCACCCTTTGCGACTGGGCTGCGTTGGGGTCGCTTTGGCCTGCGACGGCCTGGAACCCGTGGAGGACGCCCGCGGCCAGAAAGATCTCTACGGCCGAGAGCTCTTAATCACCCGCAAGGCTGTTGCAGATAACATCGTCTCAGCTGCCCAGATCATCATGGGCGAGGGAGATGAAGGCATTCCTGCTGCAATCGTTCGTAACGCTCCAGTTACCATCAGCGATATGAGCTGCGATATTCCTAAGATTCCGCCGCGCGAGTGCATGTACATCGGGGCTTTGCAGGCCGGGCCCAGACCCTACACGGGCGGATACGATTCCCTGATAGAGAGAGCAAAGCAGGCCAGGGAGAATGCTTATGCACCCTACTCCAAGTTTCGGGTGGGAGCCGCCCTACTCTCCAGGAGCGGCAAGGTTTACTCTGCAGGAAATGTGGAAAACGCCTCCTCCGGGGCGGACATCTGTGCCGAGAGAGTGGCCGTGGCCAAGGCGGTAGCAGCAGGTGAGCATGACTTTGAAGCCATTGCCATAGTTGGCGATACCCCTAAGCCAATTGCCCCATGCGGGATATGCCGGCAGAGCCTGATTGAGTTCGGGAAAAACATCATAGTCATCATGGCGAACGTGAAGGGAGATGCCGTCGTAGCAACATCCTCAGAACTCCTGCCAATGGCCTTCACAGTAGAATGCCTTGAGGGAGAAGAGAACTAATTACAATTTATAATTATGATTATCTTTTAAGGGCAACCTTTATATTGCTTATCGTCAATTGTCGGAGCGGGTGTAGGATGTAATGAGATCAAGAATAGTTTTAAGCATCCTGGGCACTCTGCTCAAGATTCTAGGCGTTTTGATGCTGGTTCCTGGAATTGTTTCGACGATCTGCGATGAGCCTGCCGGGGTCGCCGCCTTTGCTCTGGCATCGATGCTAGCCATATCAACTGGAATACTTCTGAGACGTTTTGGTTCAGACGAGGATCTGGGCAATAAAGAGGCCTTTGCCGTCGTAGCTTTAGGATGGCTCTTTGCGGCCTTCTTTGGCGCGCTTCCCTTCATCTTCCAGGGGGTGGGCTTCGTTGACGCTTTATTCGAGTCCATCTCCGGCTTTTCGGCCACTGGAGCGACGATACTGACAGAGAAGAATCTGCAAGGCTATTACATCTTGAACTCCACAATGGCAGATCAAAGCCTTGCATCGAACCTGGCAGGAGTCTTTGCAGGCGCGGTTGCGGCTAACCTGACACAAAGCTACGTCAACTATTACGCCTCATCCGGCCCACACACGTACTACGGCCTTCTCTTCTGGAGATCTTTATCCCAGCTTGTAGGAGGCATGGGAATCATACTTCTGTACGTGGCCATACTGCCTCACTTGGGCGTTGCAGGCCGCCAGCTCTTCAAGGCAGAGGTGGTCGGACCCACCAAGGATACTATCACCCCAAGGGCAAAACAGACTGCAAGGATTCTCTGGGGCGTATACCTATTCTTTGTGGGAGTAATGATAGTATTGCTGATAGCTGCAGGAATGCCGATCTTCGATTCATTCTGCACTGCTTTCTCTGCCCTGGCAACAGGAGGCTTCTCACCGCGGGCAGACAGCATAGCGTTTTACAGCAGTGCGGCCATCGACATCGTAGTCACCCTCTTCGTCTTCCTGGGTGCGACCAGCTTCACGCTGCACTACCATGCTCTTTACAGCCGCAATATAAGAGGGTGGCTGAGAGACCCTGAACTGAAGTTCTTCGTCCTCATCTTAGGCGCTGCCACAGCCACCCTCATACTATTCGGCGGAATAGAAGGCGATCCTTTGACTCAGCTCAGGTTTGCGGCCTTCCAGGTGGTGTCTTTCATGGGAACCTGCGGCTTTGTGAACACTTTGACTTACGATTCATGGTCTACCGCCGCAAAGCTTGCCCTGATCATAATCATGCTAATCGGCGGATGTGCGGGCTCAACCTCTGGAGGAATCAAGGTGGCACGCCTGCAAATAGTCCTAAAGTATGCTTACAACGAGCTCTTCCAGCTGCTTCATCCCAGAGCCTTTTTGCCAGTAAGAGTGGGCAAAGACACCGTGGGCGAGGATGTACTTCGGCCCATACTATTCTACTCATTCTTCTACCTGGGCGTCTGGCTGGCGCTGTCTCTGATGCTGGCAATGGTTTCATCAGGCGACAGCAGAGTAGACCTGATGGTTGTAAGCTCGGGAGTAGCCTCATGCATGAGCGGTGTCGGTCCGGCCTTCGGCATAGTGGCCTTCGACTGGGCCCAGATATCTCTTTTAGGCAAGCTGATCGGCTTCTTCTGCATGTATATCGGCAGGCTGGAGCTATTACCCGTATTTTTGCTGTTTATTCCCGAACTATGGAGGAAATGATATGCGAATATTGATTGCCGGTGCCGGTGAAGTGGGTTTCCTCGTGGCCAGCGAGCTGTACAGGAAACATGATGTAACTGTCATTGATAGCGATCCTTTGGCCTGTGATAGGCTTTCTGAGATGGACGTGAAGGTCTGGCAGGGCAATGGTGCCAACGCCCAGCTGCTCATTGAAGCAGGCATCAAGAATGCAGATATCGTCCTGGCGTTGACTGGAAACGATGAGGTCAACATCCTCATCTGCATCATAGCCAGTCGCATGGGTGTTGGACAGACTATGGCCAGGGTCAGCAATCCTGAGTACACAGATCGGCCCGTACAGGACAGAAAGGAGATAGGCATAAGCTACATGATCTGCCCTGAGCTGGTGATGGCCGAAGAGATGGTGAGGGCTCTTTATTTCCCGTCGATGCTCATGAACAGAGAGCTGGCCGATGGAGAGGCAGGACTGATAGAGGTCAAGATAGACAGAGAGATGCCGCTGATCGGAAAGGTGGTGGGGACTGATCTTCCCGATGCCTGCAGGATCATGGCCGTAAATAGGACAGGTGAGATTTCTCTGCCCCAGGAGGGAGATGCACTTCTCCCAAACGACCGCGTCGTACTGATCTGCGATACCAAGTCCCTGCCGGATCTGAAATCCATGCTTCACGATGAGCCCAGGTCCAGCAAGGCCCTGATAGTAGGCGGTGGAATGGTTGGGTTCTACCTGGCACGCAGGCTGGAGACGATGGACTTCAATGTCAAGCTGATCGAGATAAGCACAGAGCGCTGCAGAGAGATCTCGGATGAGCTCAGGCACACCATGATCCTGAACAGCGATGGGACTGATATATCCCTGCTCACAGAAGAGGGAGCGGGCGATATGGATGTGGTCTTTGCAGTCACAGGCAAGGATGAGAAGAACCTCCTGTGCTCCCTGCTCGCAAGGCAGCTCGGCGCAAAGAAGATCTTCTCCCGGGTCAACAGGAGTTCCTTCATAAAGCTCTTCGAGATGGTGGGCGTGGACAGGGCTGTAAGCCCCGGCCAGGTGGCCACAGATGCAGTTCTCAGGCGCGTCATAGGCGACGGTGAGGCAATAACTCTCAGCGGCGAGAAGGTAGAGCTTGTGGATTTCATCGCCAGAGATGGGGCCAAGGTTATAGGCAAGAAGCTGTATCAAGAGCTTCCCAAAGGCGCCGTTCCCGGGTTGATCCTGAGAAACGGCAAGCCAGTGATGCCGGACAGCGAGTTCAAGGTAGAGGAAGGCGATCGCGTCTTCGTGATGTCGATGGCAACATCCGCCTCCAAGGTGAAGAAGCTTTTTGTATCCTGACCAACGCTGGGTTTCCAGGCATCGCCTTTGATAATTTTTCAGTTCTTCTGTCATCTGTTAACTTCAAAAGGCCTAAGAGATTGAGTATGGAGTGTGGCTTTAGGCGATCATAGATGATCTGAAGGACGATGCCTTTATGGCCCAGTTATGTGAGCTTATTCCCAAATCCTTTAACGCCGATTTCCTAAAGCGGTAAAAGGTACGAAAATCAAATCTTCTGTTAATAATATGGTGTGAATAATCACATTTTTTACTGGAAACTTTTATATCATAGGATGATAGGAATGGCGCTTCCTAGGTAGAATGAAACTAAGAATAGTCCTGGGGATAGTAGGCACTCTGCTCAAGATCTTAGGCGTACTGATGCTGGTGCCGGGAGTGGTTGCAACCATCTATAACGAGCCCAGCGGTATAGTGGCCTTTGCTCTGGCATCTCTCCTTGCCCTCTCTACAGGGGTAATCCTTAGGCGCTTTGGCTCTGATGAAGAGCTGGGCAACAAGGAGGCCTTTGCGATCGTTGCCTTCGGATGGCTATTGATAGCTTTTTTCGGCGCACTCCCATTCTTCTTCCAGGGGGTAGGCTTCATCGATTCTCTCTTCGAATCGGTCTCCGGATTTTCGACAACCGGAGCCACAATACTCAGTGAGAAAAATCAGCAGGGCTATTTCATAATAAACGCCACATCAGCTAACAGCAGCATAGCATCCGTGCTGGCAGATGCAATCACCAGCCGGCTGGCCGATGGTGCATCTTCGGCCGCAGCATCCAGCGAGGATACCTACTTCGGCCTTCTCTTCTGGAGGGCCTTCACCCAGCTGATAGGAGGCATGGGAATCATACTTCTGTACGTGGCCATCCTGCCCCACTTAGGAGTTGCAGGCCGCCAGCTCTTCAAGGCAGAGGTGGTCGGACCTACAAAGGATACGATCACTCCTAGGGCAAAGTATACCGCAAGGATTCTCTGGGGCGTATACCTCCTCTTTGTGGCGGCCATGATAGTATTGCTGGTAGCTGCAGGAATGCCGATCTTCGATTCATTCTGCACCGCATTCGCTGCCCTGGCGACGGGAGGATTCCAGCCTCGGGCGGACAGCATAGCGTTTTACAACAGCCCCTTAATCGACGCCATAGTCGTCATCTTCATCTTCCTGGGAGCGACAAGCTTCACCCTTCACTACCATGCGCTCCATCGCCGTGACATAAGAGGATGGCTGAGAGATCCTGAGCTTCGGTTCTTCGTCATCATCCTGGCAACAGCTACGGCCATTCTAGTCTTATTCGGAGGAATAGAGGGCGACCTTTTGACTCAGTTCAGGTTTGCGGCATTCCAGGTTGTATCCTTCATGGGAACCTGCGGCTTTGCGAACACTCTGACTTACAATTCATGGTCCACTGCTGCGAAATTAGCTCTAATCATGGTTATGCTGATCGGCGGATGTGCAGGTTCAACCTCTGGAGGAATCAAAGTTGTGAGGGTGCTCATAGACTTAAAGTATGCTCGCAGCGAGCTGTTCCATCTGCTCCATCCCAAAGCCGTTTTGACCATAAGAGTGGGCAAGATGACTGTAAAAGAGGATGTACTGCGGCCGATCATATTCTATTCCTTCTTGTATCTGGCCACTTTCTTTGCTCTCTCCCTGGCCCTGGCTATGGTCTCCGCTGGCAACCCGAAGGTGGATCTGCTTACTGCGACCTCGGGAGTTGCCGCATGCATGGGAGGCGTGGGTCCTGGATTTGGGGTTGTGGCCTTCGATTGGACTGGAATCTCTACAATGGGAAAGCTGATCGGCTTCTTCTGCATGTGGATAGGCAGGTTGGAAATGCTGCCAGTCTTCCTGCTCTTCCTCCCAGAACTCTGGAGAAAATGACTAAAGCCGGGCATTTTTTATACTTTAAGTACATCGAGAATCGTTCTACAGGTGCCTCTTAAGGTTTCTTATGAAATCTTATGAAAGAGGCATGAGGGACGATGAGATTCAGGGTATTTTTGCGCCTGTTCGGCTCGCTTCTAAAGCTCCTGGCGGTAGTGCTGCTGGTTCCAGGAGCCATCGCCGCATACTACGGAGAGACCAGGGGGGTGATCGCCTTTGCCTTGACATCGCTTCTGACTCTGGCCTCAGGAATTATCCTCGGCCGCCTGGGATCGGATGAGGAGATGGGCCACAAGGAGGGCTTTGCGCTAGTGGCTTTAGGTTGGCTGGGGGCTGCTTTTTTTGGCGCTCTGCCCTACATCTTTCTGGGGACAAGCGTGCTGAATGGCTTTTTTGAGTCCATGTCAGCCTTCACGACGACAGGAGCCTCCACGCTGACAGAGTACAATGCCGAAGGGTACTGGATAATAAACAGGACGCTTGCAGACCAGAGCCTGGCTTCGGCCTTAGAGTGGAGCCTAAACAGCCTTGCCGGAAACACAACCTTCGTGAACCTGAACATCAGGCCAAGCGCCGAGCAGACCTACTTCGGGCTGCTCTTCTGGCGGTCTTTTGCCCAGTGGCTGGGCGGCATGGGCATCATATTATTGTTCATTGCCATACTGCCAAGGCTTGGCGTCGCCGGCCGCCAGCTCTACAGGGCGGAGGTCCCCGGACCCGATAAGGACGCTCTGACACCGCGCATAAAGCAAACTGCGAGGATACTGTGGTGGGTGTACGTGCTTCTCACCGTTGCTGAGGTAGTTCTGCTAGTCGTGGCTGGCATGCCCCTCTACGACTCCTTATGTAACACCTTCTCTACTATGGCGACAGGCGGCTTCTCACCTCAAGCAGCCAGCATTGCGGCCTACAACAGCGTCCTCATCGATGCAATCATAGTGCTGTTCATGTTTCTAGCCGGCGCCAACTTTGCCCTGCACTACCGCATGCTCTACTTCAACAGAAAGATCCTGATAAGAGATCCCGAGTTCAGGCTCTATACGCTCATCATACTGGCGGCCACAGCTATAATCGTCCTCTGGGGCGGGATAGAAGGGGATATCTTCAATAAGATCCGGCTGGCGGTATTCCAGGTGGTATCCCTGATGACCACCACAGGCTTTGCAACGGCGAATTTCGACAATTGGACTGCTGCAGCCAAGCTCACAATCTTGCTGCTCATGTTCATAGGTGGCTGTGCAGGCTCTACGGGAGGAGCCATCAAAGTCGTGAGGGTTCTCCTGGTGCTAAAAAGTGGATACAGAGAGCTCTTCCAGGCACTGCACCCAAAGGCGGTGCTCTCAGTAAAGCTTGGCGGAGTCACAGTGAGGGATGAGATTTTGCGGCCCAGCAACATCTTCGTAGCTCTGTATATTGTCATCTTCGCTATGGCATCGCTACTGCTGGCCATAGCATCTTTAGGCGATCCGCGCATGGATATCACTACTATCATCTCGGCAGTGGCCACTACCCTGGGGAACGTCGGACCAGGCTTTGGCATGGTCGGACCGACTTTGAGCTTTGCCGAGGTCCATCCCCTGGGCAAGATAATACTCATGCTCTGCATGTGGATCGGCAGGCTGGAAGTCGTGACAGCTCTTGTGCTGCTGGTGCCCGAGTTCTGGAAGAAGTAAGCCACTATTATTAATATTTGTAAAGCTTTTTTCGATCATGCGCACTCGAATCGTCACCTTGAGCGAGGACACCTGCGGCATGATACCTGGGCTGCTGGCCGAGCATGGCCAATCCATCCTTCTGGAGGCAAGAGGAACGCGGCTCCTCTTCGACGCGGGCCAAAGCACCACTGCTGCCCATAATGCGGAAATTCTGAACATCGATCTTAAGGGCGTTCCCATTGTACTCAGCCACGGCCACTTCGACCATACTGGAGGGCTGGAGCATATTTTGAAGCTGACTGGTCCCACGCAGGTCTTTTGCCATCCCGATGCCTTCGCGCCCAAGTATGCTGAAAGGCAGGGAAGGCAGCTCTATATAGGCATGCGAAAGGGTCGAGAAGAGTATGAGCAGATGGGCGCAAGGTTCCAGGTATCCAGGAAGCCTCGAGAGCTGGCAGAGGGCATCTGGCTGACGGGCGAGATCCCCAGGATCACAGACTTTGAGGGGCCTGAGGAGGATCTGATTGTCCTGGATCCCGAAAAGAGGATTGATCCTCTGCAAGACGACCAGGCGCTGGTTCTGGATACGGACGAAGGGCTGCTCATAATGCTAGGGTGCGCCCACAGCGGCATGATAAACACCATAGAGCATGCCATGAAGATCACGGGCGAAAGCCGCATCTTCGGCGTAGTGGGGGGAACTCATTTGGGCTTCGGAGGCGTTAGAATGGAGAAGCTGGCCAGGACTGTAAAGGCCTTGAAAGGCTATGACCTAAAGCTCCTGGCTGTCTCCCACTGCACAGGCCTTCTGGCAGCATGCGAGCTGGCAGAGGAGTTCAAAGACAGATTCTTATTCAACAACGCCGGAACAGTAATTGAGATATGAAATCCCTCCTCTTCGATCCCTACTCCGGAGCATCTGGCGACATGATCATGGGCTGCCTCCTCGCCTTAGGAGCAGACGCAGATACCGTAAGGAAGGCCGTAGAGTCTGTGGGCTGCAGTCTGGAAATCTCCTGCGTTGAAAAAAGTCACATCGCGGCCACCAAGGCCAATGTCATCTCGGATAAGAGATTCCGGAGCCTGGAAGAGGCGAACTCCATCCTTCGAGGCTCCAGCCTGAGAGGGAACGCATTGGAGAACGCACTTCGTGCTATGGATATCCTAGCCTCTGCTGAGAGCAGCGTTCACGGCGTGCCAAAAGAGGAGGCCAGGTTCCACGAGGTAGGCTCCTTAGATGCTCTGGCTGACATCGCAGGAAGCTGCTGTGCGCTGCAGAGCCTGAGTGTCAAGAGGGTTTTATCCCTGCCCGTATCTGTCGGCGGCGGCTTTGTCTCCTCGCACCACGGCTGTCTCCCAGTTCCAGGACCTGCGGCCCTTGAGATCCTTCGCTCTTTTAAGATTCCCTGGAGGGGAGGGCCGGTAGACCAGGAGCTTCTCACGCCTACAGGTGCAGCCCTCCTGGCAGTTCTTGTGGACGAGTTCCTGTCAGAATATCCGTTGATCAGGGCTGAGAAGGTGGGCTACGGCGCAGGAAGCCGAGAGCTTACCATTCCCAATGCTTTACGAGGCATCGTAGGAGAGGCCGGGCGCGATCACAAAGACCGCGTGGTTCAGCTGGAGACAAATGTCGACGACGTGACCGGCGAGGTCCTGGGCAACCTCATCGAGCTTCTGATGGACGCAGGCGCCCTTGATGTATCGATTATGCCGGCGGTTATGAAGAAGGGCCGAGCCGGGAACGTGATCTCGGTCATTGCGAGGCATAGCGACCTTGACAGGCTTGCAGAGCTTATCATGAGGGAGACAGGCTCTTTGGGCTTGAGGGTGTTTCCAAGCCTGCACCGCCATGTGGCAGAGCGCGAGCAGAGGATGATCGAGGTGGAGATTAACGGCCTTATCCATCAAGCTGCAGTTAAGGTAAGCCGCTTTGAAGGCCGCATGCTGAACATCAAGCCCGAGTTCGAGGACTGCAAGAGGATAGCCAGAGAGACGGGACTGCCTCTACGAACAGTCATAAAAAAAGTAGAAGAGGAGGCTTGGAGAATTGAGGGTGCGTAGCCGTGCCATCCCTTTCTATATTATTTTCTATTATCCCTACCTCGCAAGCTCTCTCTTCGAACCATCTGTGTTATAACTATCGTATAATACTAATATAGTTTATATTGTAGTCCTTTCTTTTATATATACTTTTCGCGAATAATAATAGTAGTCAGCTGTAATCGTAAGCTTGATTAATCTATACTTCCCTGGGTGATCCTCTGATGCATCTTGATTCCTCTCTCAGGCTCTACACTCATGCAAAAGGGCTCCTTCCAGGCGGCGTAAGCAGCCCTGTTAGAGCCATCTCGCCCCATCCATTCTACACCGCCAGGGCAGAAGGTCCCTATTTATGGGATGCCGACGGCAACAGGTTCATCGATTACTGCCTGGCTTACGGCCCCATGATCCTGGGCCACCGCCATCCAGCCATAGAGAAGGCTGTAATTGATCAGCTCAAAAATGGCTGGCTCTATGGTACGCCTTCAGAGCTAGAGGTCAGGATGGCAGAGAGGATCTCCCGGCTTTACCCGAGTGTAGAGATGCTGCGCTTTGTGAGTACTGGGACCGAGGCCACAATGGCGGCTCTGCGCGTGGCGCGCGGGGCTACAGGCCGTGACAAGATC
>Ga0074195_1002309_pt1 | contig 21947 bp, 9 predicted proteins | sample EPASupsiteHSE623_FD_64525 | JGI IMG/M metagenome (GOLD analysis project Ga0074195, IMG submission 64525) | Bioremediated contaminated groundwater from EPA Superfund site, New Mexico - Sample HSE6-23 | ecosystem: Environmental > Aquatic > Deep subsurface > Groundwater > Contaminated ...
ATTACTATTTATGCCGGCGTAGCTCAGTGGTAGAGCGAGGTCTTCATAAGGCCGAGGTCGCTGGTTCGAATCCAGCCGTCGGCACAAGGTAGCTGATGAGAAAATTAGTTGATGAGTAATGAGCGAATGCGGGCGTAGTTGATTAATTTAGTTTTATTTGTTAATTTACTAATGTTCGATTTTCGTATTTTCTCATTACTCATCAGCTCATAACTGATGCGCTATGCCTGGGCTAGTAGTGTAACCTGGTTATCACGTCTCCCTGTCACGGAGAAGATTACGGGTTCAAATCCCGTCTGGCCCGCATAACGGTATATTCCGTAAAATTTAACACGGCCCCGCCTTCGGCGGGGCTTTGTTTTGGCCTAATTACCCCCCGATTTGCGATTAAATTCCACGGCGGCTTGAATTCCACGGCGAGGCGGCGGTCTTTAATTTTGCGGTTCAAACCTACTTTTAAGAGAAAATTTTGCATTTCGGCAAAATTTTCGCCGCAGGCCATATTTTGAGCCTGATTTGCGTCTAAAATCCACTTTCGGGTGAGTTCAAACCAACGATTGCCCCTCAAGCGAAGCTCGTCGATTTTTTCCTCAATATCTTTCTTTTCGCGCATTAGAGAATTCTTCTTTTCTTGGAATTCTTCGGTTTCAAACACGTTTTCCAAATAGGCGTCAGTCAGCTTATTTATTTTCTTTTTTACGGCGGAAAGCTCGGCTTTCAAGCCGCGGATCAAAAGGTCGGACGAATTGCGGTTTTTGTTTCTCCATTCATCCAGCATTTCCAAACACTTGTCCCGTTCCCAATCGTTCAAAGAAACGCTCTGGACGTAGCTTTTCACCTGTTCAACCAGTTCTTCCTGCCGCAAAAAGCTGCGCTGGGAGCAATTTTGCGTTTTGCTCTTTTTGGTACAACGGTAATACACAAATCTAAGGCCGCTTTTCTTGGTGTGCCGTTCAACGGTGATCGAATAACCGCACTCGCCGCAAACCGCAAAATTGCGAAAAGGAAGATTTTTTAAATCGTTACATTTGCGGGGTTTGCTCCGCCCGTGCAAAAGCTCCTGGTTTTGATCGTAGAGCTTTTTTGAGATCATCGGCTTGTGCGTTCCTTGATAAAGCTCGCCGCAATACATAAACATTCCGTAATAGAACGGGTTGGTTAATATCCGCTGGATCGTCGAGATCTGCAACGGCTTTCCGTGCAAGCCGGTTAAACCGTCGGCGTTCATTTTGGCTTGCATGCTGTATAAGGTATATTTGCCGGTGGCAAACGCTTTCAGAGAGCTTTTAACAAGGTTAAAAGTCCTTTTATCGGGCTCAATGGTATGGTTCCTCAATTCGTTTATATAGCCAAGCGGGGCAAGGCCCGGAAAAATATTGCGGCGCAATTTTTCGCGCAAGCCTCTTTTAACATTTTCGGACAGATTATCGACATAATACTTACTTTGGCCGAAGGCAATCGAAAGCATAAACTTTCCCTGCGGCGTAGGCTCGAACCAAAAAGTGGGGAAGCGCAAAGCCGTAATCTTGCCGGTATCGACAAGGTAGACGATGCGCCCGCCATCAATGGAGTTGCGGGCCAAGCGGTCGGGATGCCAAGCCAAAATGCCCGCGCCGTTTGATTCTTCGATCTTTTCAATTAATTCGGCAAATCTTTCCCGGCCCGGCTTTTTAGCCGTCTTGTTCTCGGTTATTTCCTCGATAATTTCCAATCCTTCCCGCTTCGCATATTCCCGCAACTCGAAAAGCTGGGCTTCAATGCTCATTACCTGATGATCCTCGTCATCCGTTGATTTACGGGCGTAAAGATAATAAGTGGGCATATCAAAATTATGTAACTTATAGTCTGTAGTCTTATTTTATACAATTGTTAAAATATAACAATAGAGTATGGAAGATATTCAATCTAAATTAGGGAAAAGAATCAGAGCCTTGAGGAACGCAAAAAACGTCTCGCAGGAGGCTCTTGCCCTACATTCTGGACTTCATAGGACGTACATCAGCGACATTGAAAGAGGGATTCGTAATGTATCCGTCAAAAATATCGAAAAAATCGCTAAAGCCTTAAATGTAAGTATTGCGGAAATATTCAATATGTAAAAACCGGGAGGTTACGGATAAAAATTATGGAAGATAAAATACCCCAAAGCACGATAGATTCAATTGCCAAATACATCAGCGATAGGAACTCCAAGTCATACAGTATTCCGGTTGTTGGCACCGAATCAAATATCGAAACACCGCAAATTTTTGAGATTTTGCCGTTTGATAAAATTGACGAAGGGCCAAGAAAATTTTATGCCATCGATGGCAGTGTCAATACTTGTTCTTTTTATAATGGAGTTTCGGTTGGCCTTTACCGGGCGGGATATGTTTGTTTTCAGTCAGGCAAACAGGTACGGATGAACAATCTCGATGATCCGCTGATTTTGGGTAAATCTTATGTGCCGAAAAATATCTTGGTAACCAATACCGAACATATAGAAGCCGTTTATGATGAACTTTTGAGCTTAGAGCCGGTCAAAAATTTCATTGATTTTTTAGGTGGAAAGCCGGAAAATATATTTCCTTTCGATCGTGAGCAACTATGTAGATCGTTCTCTAATATCCTTGCCTTTTGCCAAGAGGTGCTGGAATGGTCGCTGATTTACGAAGTAGCGAATCGTCCAGAAATCTGCGCCGGAGATTTTATATTGGTGGATGGAGATTTAAGATGTTTGCAAATCAAACAGGACGCAATCGTTAAACTCGGAAAATTCGTTAATGGAAAAAAGATTATTATGGTGGCAATAACCAAGAATTCTCCGATTAAAATGGAGCTTTCTTATACTTTGCGCCAGATTGACGATTATTTGCAGGATAAATTAAAACCGACATATCCTTTCAGTGAGAAAGACCCAAAACGGCAAAAGTTATGTTGCTGGTTTGAAGTTCCCGGTGCTATATTGATGAACGCTTACGGCAGTTCATCGGGCGCAATGTTCATAAAGAAGGCAACAACGGGTGGTCGTGGTGTGGGTTTATTTTTTGCGGCAAGATTGGATTACGTTGAAAAACTCCAAAATTACGATTGGGTTATTGCTGATTTAAACCTTTTTGACGCCATTCCAGGAATTGAGAATAAGGCAACGGATAAAGATGTCGAAAAATTGAAATTTATTTTTCAAGAACTAACGCGGTTGACGCAGGAGCATTACATATTGGGTTATCCCTTTCCACTTGTGGAGGCCCACAATTTTGTTACACTAAATTCAAGTTTCAAAGAAGAAATTATTAATCGGGTTAAACATTCTATGTATTCAACCCAGCGTATGGATAATGTTGACATAGAAAATATGTTTCTTGATATTCATTCAAGATTCTAAAAATCACACAAATATGACAGACCATACAGATTTCGGCGTTCTATATGGACAGAAAACAACAGAAGATGCCTTGCTCATTTATTCTTCTTATGAGGATGCAAAAGCAAGCCCTAAAATAGGCGATTTTATTGTTCTCACTCCAAAAAATGAAGATGGCCAGAAATTCTTAACCAGAGTGGAAGAAGAAGTCTATGACGAAGACCCGATTTTCCGCTCTCAAGACAAAACACTGGTCGCGGTTCACTACGCTCGCATCGCTGAAAGAGAGCTCTCGGAGAGGGACAAGCAAAAAATGTTTAGTTACACCTATAAAGTAAAGTTATTAGGTACTTTTTTGGATACGGGCCATTCGATCGATTTTACAACTGCGGTTAGGAAGCTACCCGTTGTCTCTTATCACGCGAGGCATTTATCGAAGACAGAAGTTGACGCAATTATTAACAAGCCAAACGCAAGTGGGGCAATAATTGGTAATATTTGTATTGGGGAGGAGATACACGAAGATAAGGGGAACATCTTATTTGATGTAAACAAATTGCGCGACAGTCGAACTATGGTTTTTGCGCAATCCGGGTTTGGAAAAACAAATCTTGTGAAAGTTCTTCTTTACCACGTCATAAACAATGAAAAATTTGGGAAATTGATTTTTGATTTAAACGGAGAATACGCAATTAAAAGTGGAAAGACTTTGGGTCTTGGAGATATTAACGAGCAAAAGATTAAAGATAATCTTGTCGTATATACAGATAAAACTTTACCCGAGGACTACAAGACGCACTTTCAATATGGAGGGAAGGTTGCTTTAAATATGTATCAAAGCCTTTCGGTGGGAGATGTTCTAAACTTTACTACTGGTTTTTCGGATGTCATGAAATCATTTTTGATCTATTTGAGTGATGGAGCGGGTGATTTTATGAAAAAAATTGAATCATACGTTACCGATCCAAGAAAGCTGCATACCGACTTTCCCGATTTTTGGGGCCAGGCAAAAGAAAATAAAGATGGGGAATTTAAAGATGAGGCAAAGGCTAGGCCAACAATAATGGGTATCCGAAAAAGAATAGGCTTTTTGCTGGACGAAAAAGGAGGCTTACATTCTTCGGCTTCAACATTAGATGACGACGTATGCAAATATCTTCGTCAAGGAAAAACTGTTGTCATTGATTTATCAATGAAAGACAGTACGGAATCAAGTATTATATCGACAGTCCTTGTGAGAAAAATTTTTGAAATCAACAAGGCAAGTTTTACAACAGCAGAAAAATTAGGAGATCCAATTCCTTGCGTAATTTTTGTAGAAGAAGCACAGAACGTTCTTTCTGAAGAATTTGTCAAAACTAATGCAAATCCATTTGTTCGTATAGCTAAAGAAGGAAGAAAATTCGGTATCGGCCTAGTAGCCATTACCCAAAGGCCATCGGCGATCTCTGAAGAAATTAGGACACAAACGGAGAACTTCTTCGCTTTTCATATGGGTAATTCAGACGATATAAAGGCATTGGTTAAATCCAATATTCACTACGATGGCGTTATATCAAAATTTATCCAAAGGGAAACTATAAAAGGTAACCTTTATATGGTTACCTCCGAGAGTGCATTTGTAGTGCCAATACGCGTTCTAGAGTTTGAGAAACTCGTTAATAGCAAGAAGTATTAATGAACACATTAACAACTTCGATAACGAAAAAATCTAACGATCAGAATAGCCAATTAGCGATACTCCACCTTCCCGTAAGCCATAGTAAAACCTCTTTAGAAGAAAAGGTTACTTTGTTGTTGACACAAGATTTAATTAGAATTGGTTGGCGTCTGAAAACCAATACTAATCAATCGTTTGAATTAGCTGCCCCTCCAATATACAGCAAGGAAGTAGTAAGGCAGGCGATGGCTTATTCGAGAAACGAGTTGTTAGAGCAGAATTGGGTTTGGATTCAAGATCATATTGATCTTGCGAGATCTAATCTTGCAAGTGGGTCGGATGTATTAAAGTCAAGAATTATTCCGCGGATCGAAGTGTGCGAAACAAAAGAGCAAAACGACCTTTTTCGATTTTTTCGGTATTATTGGAGTTCTCCTTCATCGGATTATGTTGGCAGGCGTATGAGACTGTTAATTAGAGATGATGGCTTGGAGGGAAGTCCAATAATCGGTATAGCGGCAATCGGAAGCAGTATTATACATATTTCTGAAAGAGACGCTTGGATTGGATGGGACATTAAGACTAGAACCAAAAACCTTATCAATATAATGGACGCCTACGTTGTCGGAGCCTTACCTCCATATAATGAATTATTGGGGGGCAAACTTATGGCGTATGTTCTTGCCTCAAACGAACTTCGCTCGCTCTATAAAAAAAAATACGCAAAAAAGGTTACAATAATAAAGAAAAGAAAGGGCTCGGATTTGGTTTTATTGTCTACGACGAGCTTATATGGTTCTAATAGCTCTCAATATGGAAGAATTAAATTTAGAAAATCATTACTTTATAAGCCCATAGGATTAACATCTGGATATGGTTCTCTGCATATTTCGAAAGGTACATTTGAGGCAATGCGCGAATTAGTAGCGGTAAACGGCTGGGATATTTCTAATAAATTTGGGATGGGCCCGAATTGGAGAATGCGGATTATCCGATCGGCTTGCGATATTTTAGGGCTGGATTCGGATGTCATTTTGCAACATTCTTTTAAAAGAGGTCTATTTGCCGTTCCATTAGCCACTAACTACAAATCGTTTTTAAACGGTAAATCTAAAAAGCCGATTTATCGCAATTTGCCACTCGCAAAATTAACAAGGTACTGGCAGAATAGATGGCTCTCAATGAGAAAGAAGAATCCGGAAATTCTTAAAAAGGTAAAAAGTTTTCTACCTGAAAATTTTAATATCGAAAAAACAATAATTTCCGAATAAACAGTTTTTTATTTAAAGACCGCCGCCTCGCCGTGGAATTCAAGCCGCCGTGGAATTTCATCGCAAATCGGGGGGAAATCCGGCCAAAACAAAGCCCCGCCGAAGGCGGGGCCGTGTTAAATTTTACGGAATATACCGTTATGCGGGATTTACTGAAAAAGGGTTTAACTTACTACCAGCAAAATCCTGAATGAGCTAATATTACCAAAAGCCAGCCCCAAATGCCAGTTTATGCCCCCGACTAAGCTTCGCTTGCCCCTCTCCGGCGTACCTCCGAGGGGACTGCGCTCGCAAAGGGGCAGCCGGGCTCGAATCGGGCTCTGGCCAACGCATTTTAGCCGCAGGTGGGGGTAAAAAGGAGGCGTTGGCCAAGGCTAAAAACTCGTCGTTGAGTCGTCGTTCTGGAACGACGAGTTTTTAGGAGCCCGATTCGATCCGGCCTGGTGGCAAATCCAAGCTCTGAGCTTCTGTCCGGCGCTGTTTCCCCTCCGTAGGCGGTGCTCCGCCTACTCCGGGCTTACAGGGAAACAGCGCCTCTGGTTTGTGGTTATCCCAAGGTTTGAGCCTTTGTCCGGCTGCCCTCGAAATGCCCGACTCCCTGCCTAAAGGTCAAGGCAAGCGGTAGCTCACGCCGGAAACCGCTCCCCCGCAAAAACCGCTTAACGATGCCTGCGCCGGAAACCGGCTACGCCATATATCAAGTACCGTTATCACGGACCTTGATATTTTCCGCCTCCGGCCTCTACGGTTTTTGCTCCTCCGCTTTTCCCGAAAGTCTTTTGCTCGTTCGCAAAAGCCTTTCCGAAAATTTCCGGCTCGGGTTCAACTCAAGAAGGCCGCCCGGCTTTTAAAAATCCCGCTTTGGGGCGGGACTTTTAAAACGCACTTTTCCTGTCGTCAAAGAGCGCAAGGCCGGGCGGCCTTCTTTCGCCAACTACGCTTCGGCGTTGCTCTTAATGTGCTTGAAGTCATCATCCGTTTCCTCGGCCAGCAAACCTTTGGCGCGTTCGGTACATTCCCGTTCAATTTCTTCCCTGTTCCGCACATAAGCCGCGCCAATCCCGATTTCTCTTGTAAGGGAATTGAAGGTTTCTTCATCCCATTGGTTGTCGGCGTAGCTCATAAACTCCCACGGACTGGGCACGGGCAAGGTGCAAATGCCGACGATGCCGTTTTCCGGCTTGTTGGCGATATAACAGCAACGCGGCGGAACTTCTTGTAATTGCTGGATGTTCAGCTCCCAGCCCGGAACGTGGCGGTAGATATGCGGATGTTCGTAATACGAGAACTGGCCGCGGGGCCGTTCTACGTATCCGGCGTGATAAAGCAGTTGCAACCTTGAGCGCACCGTCCGCGCCGTATAATCGGGGTGGAGGGTTAAAATCTGCTTTGTATCCAAGAACCGGTAAGAGGTCAAATCCTTCAATATCCGCATATCTACCGCGCCGATCCTGAATCTTGGCGGGGTCTGGCTTCTCTCGAATTTTTTGAATACGTGTTTTGGCACTTTGAGAATTTACGCTTATTGTAAAATGTCGCGCTTTCAGATATTTTATATAAATTTTCCGGGTAAATCCACTTATACCGGCCCGATTGCAGATGAACGATCAAGGATTTAACTTTCAAAAACTTGAAGCGGGCATACGTCTTTTTTCAGTTGAAAGTTCGCCCCTTTAAAACAAAAACCGCCAGAGACGGTTTGAGTGCGTTTAACTTTTCAATTGAATTTAGCCGGATTGAGCAGTGATCAACCTCCACCCCGACCGTATAATTTCCCTTTTGGGCGAATACGTCGATTCGCCCCTTTCGATCATGCCAAACTTCTTTTTCTGTCCGTGATTCATAACCAGATCGTAAAAAGTAATCTTTGATAAGCCATTGTATCTGCGAATGGTGTGGCGTATGGATTTTTAACAGATCAGAAACTAAATAATTCACTTGGCTTATAATCAATTATCCCATATTTCTCTTATTGAATCTTCTGTCAAAAGCTTCTTTTCATTGATTGATTGGCCTTTGCTAATAAAGTATATTTTTGATTTATCAAACAATATTTTGCCGCTTTCCGATTCGAGCTTTACCAAAAAAATTAAATGGTAAATAGGTGGTAAATTTTTAAGATTCCAACTATTGTTTTTAGTTGTCTTCACTTGAATAAACTTTGCCACTTCGCCTTTTATAGCAATCAAATCGTTTCCCGAATCTTTAATTGGGGGTGCCGCCTGAATGCCGAATTCCAACAATCGGAGTTGAATAAGTAATTCCCCAATTGTCCCAATTTTTACATTATCGGTTATTGGATTAGCCATCTTTATTTATTCTTTGAATTTTCCACTATTTCTATCTCCGCGGGCGTAAGATTATAAAGTTCGTAAACCATTTGATCTATTTTTTCTTCGTATTTTTGAATTTTTGATTCTTCTGCATTATTATCAGAGTTTCGAGTTTTACTCAATAACAAAATTTTGTCCACGAATTCATTAATTGATTTTATGCTTTCTTGATCGGGATTAATAATTTTTTCCGTTATAGGTAAGCTCTCCAAAAACTTTGAACGATACCTCAAATATCCGCCTCCCATATGCATTCCTGCATATAAAGTTTTATATATAAACGAAAGAAGGCGAGAATTCAAAATACCTGCCATAAAACTGATGCTTAATTCTGGTTTTAAAGATATTCCAAAATATACACCGCCTTGCGGAACCATATTTCCTTTATCTATTGTTGCGCTTATTTTAAGCGCATCTTCCATTATTAGAATTTTTTGCGAAATAATTTTTGCGTACCTATCGGAACTATCCGAAATTATTTTACTAAGATTCTTTTGAGATACGTAAGTACCTGATTTAATTGCGGAATATCTTGAAAATTGATATTGTTTTACTATTTCAAAATCTTGTTTTTCGTTTGATTCAAGCTTAGCGGGTATCCTAAGTCCTTCGCTAATACTAATTAATTTTGAAAACAAAAGTTTTGGCGAATAAAGTTTCTTAATCAAATCGAATGATTGTTGATCGGTGTTTATTGGGATTACGGAATTTGGCAAATTATTAATATCTGATGGTTTGGCAACGTAACTATTTGGAACTTGTCTTTCATTAAGAAAGTTTATATCTGTAACTTGTCTAACTATAATTTTCTTATTTATATTGGCTAATTTCACTAAAGAAGTAATAATTGGATAGTTAGATGCTTGATCAAAAATTTTTAGTTTCGAAGTGCTTAATATTTCTTGGATATGCATCACATCGAGCATGATTTTGCGTAAAGTCATGGCCGAATCTGCCGCACAAAATTTGTTTGGCGAAATAAAAATGCAAAAGCCTTTTTCGTTCAATAGAAAATATTCTTTCTCAAAGAATAGATAATAGAGATCGTATTTTCCTAGTGCCGTCGAGAATAATTGTTTATAGGCGATCTTAAGCGATTCATCAATCTCATCAACTCTTACATAAGGAGGGTTTGCAATAATAATATCGAACCCTTTTTTATCTTCAAAAACATCAACAAACTCAAGCTTCCATATAAAAAATGGTTTTTCTTTTTTTGGATTGTGAAGGTTCGCTAAAACTTCCTTAATTTTTTCCTCGGCTAAAAATTTACTTCCCCAAGAAGCAAGGTATTTCTCCCTGCTCTTTTGATCAAGCATATCCGCTTTTGCTTCTTCATTCCGCCTTTTGGCAGCAAGATCTTTTTGTTTTTTCTCCAAGGCCGAGCGAACTAGCCAATCTTTTATATCGTTAATTTCTTTTCGCTTGTTCTTTTTTTGTTCGTCATCGTGAATATTAAAATATTCTTTTAGTTTTATTTTTAACTCTGCGATTTTATGTTGCTTTCTTGCGTCAATAAGCAAGGTTTTTTGTTCGCTTTCTTCACCGTTATAAAATTTAACGCCTTCAAATTCTTCAAGAAGTGAATTTCCACACATTAAACGATAGTCCAGGTTCGGCAGAGGCTCTATCTCCTCTAATTCATAATCAACAACCAAAGACAGCCATAACCTAAGCTTGGCAATTTCAATCGCGCCGGGGTCAATATCAACACCATAAATACAGTTTTGTATAGTTTCTTTTTTCAATTCGTATTCTGTTTTTCTATCAAGATTTTCCGAATGAAGCATACGCAAGAGTATGCGTAAACGAACGATTTCGTTCAACATTCCAACTAAAAACGCGCCTGACCCACAAGCAGGATCGCAAACTTTTACATTTTTTAAAAGTTCATCAAGTCTAACCACTTCCCCCTCAAAAGCAGCGATTGCCTTATTCTCGCCATCACGCATAAACCTTACATAATGTTCCGCTTTTTCTCGCCCGATATTGGAATTTGAATCGAGGTAATTTATCAGACTTTCTTGGCACATATAATATACAATCTCTCGCGGGGTATAATAAGTACCTTTGCCTTTGCGCAAATTTTCTGGCAACAAATTTTCGAAAACCTTACCAAGCATTTCCGGGTCAACCGCGATTTCCTTATCATCCGGGCTTTCTTCTTCGACGGTAAAATTATATCTGTCGAAAACTTCAAAAATATCCTCAAAAATTTTATTGTTGAGATAAATCAAGCTATTTTCCCAGTCATATTCGGCCTCAAACAAACCACCATTCAAAAAAGGTATGCGGCAATTAAAATCCTTAGAGAAGCTTGGATCGGTTGAATTGCGGCGCGAATTATTCAAAGCATTATAGAACAGCTTCTCGAGATAATCATTGAAAAAGTTAGCTTCTTTTTTGACTGATTCCTTGAACAAATCGCTAATGAAATTTTTATTGCCTTCGCCCCATTTCCCGCCGGACGGAACACCAATCCAACCTTTTTTTTGAACAAAATACAGAAAAACTATTTGGCCAAGTAATTTTTTAGCAAAATCTTCCGTATTGATATTATTTTTTGAAGCTTCGAAAATGAAAGTATGGTTTCCGGCTAATTCTTTTACCAAGCTATCGAAAAGCTTGCGATATTCCAAATAGAATTCTTTAGTAACTTTTTCAACGGAAAAAGCGTCTTTGATTTTTTCAAGGGTAGCAAAATCAGTACTGCCAACTTCTCGCAAGAATGTTTTGTTCTTGAACTCTTTACTGACAAAATAGGTATATCTTCGGAAATTGCTCCATTCCCGTTTTGAACCGATTGCTTCGGGATAGATTAAGCTAAAGCGAAAATTTCCGATTGAATCGAAAAAGATAAAAATCCCGGAAGAATAAGATGATAAATCTTTTAATATTCTTTTCGCTTTCTTGAATTGGTTCTTTTTCCCAGAACGCTCGCTTAGACTTTTAATTGAATTTGATCCAATTATTACCAACTTTTCCGTTGGGGAGAATTCAATCTGTCCGATTTTTCTAAAATCATTAAAATCATCGTCATTATAGGATGATAATTTTTCCGTACTAGGGCGAAAATTTCCCTGCGACCTCATTTTCAAATTAAAAAACTCTGAAAATTTTTCAATTTGAAAATCGTTTATTATTTCTTCAAGAATTGAGCGAGGCATAGGATCGTTATTCAGCATTTTCAATTGCGACTATCACTTCACTTTGCATATTACCAAGATTCCGTTTGATTTTATTCAAGTAATTTCCCCCCAAATCCGCTTTCAATTTAGTAAATTCATCTTCAATCTTTTTCAAATCCGATTCAGAACTATTTTCTGTCTTCAAGGTTGCAATCCGACGCAAAGTAAAGTCTGAAAGAGTTTTGTAGTCAATAATATCCTCAAGCAAGGTTCTGGCGAAAGATAAATGCCTGTCAAAATTCTGCGGCGGGTTGTTTAAAAGAGTATTTAAATTATTCCGAGCGCGGACTTCTAAACTGACTTCCCCGACAACTTGCCTTGTTTGGTATTTATAATCTTTTATTTTCTGATAATTCATCCAAAAATTTAAGCTTAGCTCTTTTCTTTTTTCCGATTGGTTGCATTCTATCTCATGATAAATATCTTCAAAGGACGGTTCTGTAACCGTTTGACCATCTTTTGTGTTTCGAATATAAAATCCAAGCCCTTTTTTGATAAAAACGGAAAGAGAATATTCATTCCCTTCTTTTGCCACTTTAACGCGGGAAGGCATTTCTTTTATTCTTTCGATAATATTGGCGTTTTGCCGGGTTATGCCATCAAAGGCAAGGCGGATTTTTGTTTGGAAGCTTTCTACTTCCGCTTCTTCGGGATTCGTCATTATCCTTTGGAAAAGCTTGGCGGCGGTTGGTTCTTCGTCTGGCTCAAAGATTTTCGAATCCTCTCCAAGGGTATTATGTATCAAGAACATTTTCTGTGCGGCGATCTCGCGGCTTTTAACAAATTCCGATCCCTTTACCGTTGGGAAAAAATTATAAATAAATAGTGCGTCAAAGACTTTTTTCCCAATACGGTTTATCCTGCCGACGCGCTGAATCACTCTGGTTGGATTCCACGGTATATCGTAATTGATAACCGCACCGGCTCGATTAAGGTTAAACCCCTCCGAAATTTTATCCGTAGCTAAAAGGATTTGAAAATTATCTTTTTGAATTTTGCAACTGGCATCAAAATTTTCTATAATTTCGGCAATTTTGGCATTGTTTAAGCCCTCGGCGATAGAAAGCAGTTTCCCAGGGAAAACGCTTTCTAATTTATCCTCCAAGTATTTGGCCGTATCCGAATATTCGGTAAATATAACAATTTTTCTTTGAGGTTCAGAAATCGGCCGTTCTTCGGTTAATATACTTTTTATTTCATCGGCCAAGCAGTTAAATTTAGGATCGTTTTCTACTAAATTTAATTCTCTAAGTTTGGCGAGCAATTCACCAAAAAGTTTCCTATCGGATTCAATATCGGCTAAAAATTGTTCTTTTAGTTTGAACTTATTTACCTCGTAAATTTTGTATGATTTCGGATAATTGCCTTCTCCCAGTTTTTGCTCATATTCTTTAAGGTATTCCTCGATCTCATCAGCATCAGATTCGTAAATCTTATCCATCAACTTTCTGTCCAAGATAAATTTATTACCGGAATTTTCTATAAATTTCTGAACTTTGCCCGTTATCTGATAGAAATTTTCTATACTGCGATAAAAAGCTCCGAATGAGCTTTCGAAACGTTTAACCAACAATCTTCTCATGAAATCGAACAGGTTTGATTGCATCAAAAACTCCCTGTTTTTTTCCATGTCTTTTTCATCTGCTTCCCGTTTACCAGTTTCATAAAAAAACGGCCGGTAAATAGCACCTGTAAATCTTCTTCCGCCATCATTATCGCCGAAATAAGTTTTTGTTATGCTATCGTAAAAATCCGATTGTTCTTCTGTAAGCTCAAACAATAATTCCTTAGGGTCTTTTACCTCCGATAATTCATAAACTTCTTTAGAATAAACCGGATCTCGTTTTAGATCGATTCTATTTCGCCGAATAAGAACGGGTTCTATCACTTGGCGGATACTGCCCGAAAGAGCTCTTGCCCTTTCTTTGATTTTGTTGGGATCAATTTTCTCATCGCCAAACAATGAAACATAATCAGATAAAGCGCGATTTCTTTTCCTGCTGTCCGTTGATTGGTAATTTTTTCGAATACTCGAAAGTTTTTTGAAACTGCTATTATATGCTCTAAATCTACCCGTCAAATCATCATCCAAGCTTATTTTTGATTTTCCCGGGACTACAAATAATTTTAAAAGAGAAAAAATGTCAGCGGGCGTGTTATTGAATGGTGTCGCGGAAAGCAAAATTACGATTTTATCCCGGCAAATATTGCTTAACACCTCGTAAGCTTCGGTATCTTGGTTTCTAAACCGGTGGACTTCATCAATTATAATTACTTCAAACTCATTGTTTTGCTTAATAAGCTCCAATGTTTTTTGCAAATTTTCAAGCCCGCAAGGCCTTATTTCCCAATCAAAAAGCTCGAAATCCTCTTTATATTTTTCCCACCCGGATTTTTTGTTATCGTCGCCCATCAACCCGGGAGGACAAATTATGATCCCTCTTTTCCCAAGGCTTTTAGCGATCAGGCAAGCAATGATACTTTTGCCCAAACCAACTACATCCGAAACAATCAATCCATTCGGAGTGTCGGGGTTGTTAATTATAGTTAATGCTTGAGAAACGGCATCCAATTGATATTGATAGGGTTTATATCCTTTCCTTGAGAGTATTTCTTTTATGCTTTCTTTGATTTTTTGCTGACTTTGGACATCCAAGTAATTTTTCAAAACGAAAGCAAACGCTTCGAACGGCGAAATATCCGCGATCAATGTTTTTTTCTCAACCAAATCTACTAATCGATTTCTGTATTGGACAACTTCAGTAACAGGAATAGCGGTTTTCCATAGTTTTTCGAAATATTCATTGGCTCCTTCGGTTCCGTGATCGCTGATCTCAACATTAAATTCATTTTGAGCTGATAACCCAGAGCGTGTTAAATTGCTGCTTCCAGTTACGAAAACAGATTTTTTCAAAGATTTTAGCTCGTCTTTAATATTGAAAATATAAAGCTTTGCGTGATTCGGTTCTAGTGTTTTTCGGATTCTTAATTTGTCATCCTTTATGAGGTTTAAATAATATTTTACTCTCTTATAAAATTCTTCTGTATCAAATTCGTCAGAATTAATTGATTTTGTGATCGAATCAAAAAATTTCTCAATTTTTTCCCGTTCCGTTAACTCACGATTTTGATCTTCATACTCAATCAACCCATACAAGGTTTTATCCACATTCAAACCGACCAAAACATCGATTCGAATCTGCGGATTGTTTTTTATTTCTTCATACAACTCATCTATTCCCGAAAAATAAAAAAATCCTACAAGAAATCTTAGTTCTTTGCTATTTTTTATAAGCTCTACGAGCCTTTGCTTGAGCTGATTGCTCTTTTCGTTCGTGATAAATGATAAATCGTCAGACATCTTTTTTCGAATATTTTAGACGTAATAAGTTTATTTTAACCAAAAATCAATAAGCCCGGTATCTTATTTAAGATAGCTCTTTTTGAGCCATATTTCAATTTTTTGACGAAGCCCGAGGCTTCGTCAGATTTATTTATATTTTTTAATGCGAAATACCCCCCCTTTACCCCCACCTTGCGGCTAAAATGCGTTGGCCTGCCCCAATTCGGGCCCGGCTGCCCCTTTGCGAGCGCAGTCCCCTCGGAGGTACGCCGGAGAGGGGCAAGCGAAGCTTAGTCGGGGGCATAAACTGGCATTTGGGGCTGGCTTTTGGTAATATTAGCTCATTCAGGATTTTGCTGGTAGTAAGTTAAACCCTTTTTCAGTAAATCCCGCATAACGGTATATTCCGTAAAATTTAACACGGCCCCGCCTTCGGCGGGGCTTTGTTTTGGCCGGATTTCCCCCCGATTTGCGATGAAATTCCACGGCGGCTTGAATTCCACGGCGAGGCGGCGGTCTTTAAATAAAAAACTGTTTATTCGGAAATTATTGTTTTTTCGATATTAAAATTTTCAGGTAGAAAACTTTTTACCTTTTTAAGAATTTCCGGATTCTTCTTTCTCATTGAGAGCCATCTATTCTGCCAGTACCTTGTTAATTTTGCGAGTGGCAAATTGCGATAAATCGGCTTTTTAGATTTACCGTTTAAAAACGATTTGTAGTTAGTGGCTAATGGAACGGCAAATAGACCTCTTTTAAAAGAATGTTGCAAAATGACATCCGAATCCAGCCCTAAAATATCGCAAGCCGATCGGATAATCCGCATTCTCCAATTCGGGCCCATCCCAAATTTATTAGAAATATCCCAGCCGTTTACCGCTACTAATTCGCGCATTGCCTCAAATGTACCTTTCGAAATATGCAGAGAACCATATCCAGATGTTAATCCTATGGGCTTATAAAGTAATGATTTTCTAAATTTAATTCTTCCATATTGAGAGCTATTAGAACCATATAAGCTCGTCGTAGACAATAAAACCAAATCCGAGCCCTTTCTTTTCTTTATTATTGTAACCTTTTTTGCGTATTTTTTTTTATAGAGCGAGCGAAGTTCGTTTGAGGCAAGAACATACGCCATAAGTTTGCCCCCCAATAATTCATTATATGGAGGTAAGGCTCCGACAACGTAGGCGTCCATTATATTGATAAGGTTTTTGGTTCTAGTCTTAATGTCCCATCCAATCCAAGCGTCTCTTTCAGAAATATGTATAATACTGCTTCCGATTGCCGCTATACCGATTATTGGACTTCCCTCCAAGCCATCATCTCTAATTAACAGTCTCATACGCCTGCCAACATAATCCGATGAAGGAGAACTCCAATAATACCGAAAAAATCGAAAAAGGTCGTTTTGCTCTTTTGTTTCGCACACTTCGATCCGCGGAATAATTCTTGACTTTAATACATCCGACCCACTTGCAAGATTAGATCTCGCAAGATCAATATGATCTTGAATCCAAACCCAATTCTGCTCTAACAACTCGTTTCTCGAATAAGCCATCGCCTGCCTTACTACTTCCTTGCTGTATATTGGAGGGGCAGCTAATTCAAACGATTGATTAGTATTGGTTTTCAGACGCCAACCAATTCTAATTAAATCTTGTGTCAACAACAAAGTAACCTTTTCTTCTAAAGAGGTTTTACTATGGCTTACGGGAAGGTGGAGTATCGCTAATTGGCTATTCTGATCGTTAGATTTTTTCGTTATCGAAGTTGTTAATGTGTTCATTAATACTTCTTGCTATTAACGAGTTTCTCAAACTCTAGAACGCGTATTGGCACTACAAATGCACTCTCGGAGGTAACCATATAAAGGTTACCTTTTATAGTTTCCCTTTGGATAAATTTTGATATAACGCCATCGTAGTGAATATTGGATTTAACCAATGCCTTTATATCGTCTGAATTACCCATATGAAAAGCGAAGAAGTTCTCCGTTTGTGTCCTAATTTCTTCAGAGATCGCCGATGGCCTTTGGGTAATGGCTACTAGGCCGATACCGAATTTTCTTCCTTCTTTAGCTATACGAACAAATGGATTTGCATTAGTTTTGACAAATTCTTCAGAAAGAACGTTCTGTGCTTCTTCTACAAAAATTACGCAAGGAATTGGATCTCCTAATTTTTCTGCTGTTGTAAAACTTGCCTTGTTGATTTCAAAAATTTTTCTCACAAGGACTGTCGATATAATACTTGATTCCGTACTGTCTTTCATTGATAAATCAATGACAACAGTTTTTCCTTGACGAAGATATTTGCATACGTCGTCATCTAATGTTGAAGCCGAAGAATGTAAGCCTCCTTTTTCGTCCAGCAAAAAGCCTATTCTTTTTCGGATACCCATTATTGTTGGCCTAGCCTTTGCCTCATCTTTAAATTCCCCATCTTTATTTTCTTTTGCCTGGCCCCAAAAATCGGGAAAGTCGGTATGCAGCTTTCTTGGATCGGTAACGTATGATTCAATTTTTTTCATAAAATCACCCGCTCCATCACTCAAATAGATCAAAAATGATTTCATGACATCCGAAAAACCAGTAGTAAAGTTTAGAACATCTCCCACCGAAAGGCTTTGATACATATTTAAAGCAACCTTCCCTCCATATTGAAAGTGCGTCTTGTAGTCCTCGGGTAAAGTTTTATCTGTATATACGACAAGATTATCTTTAATCTTTTGCTCGTTAATATCTCCAAGACCCAAAGTCTTTCCACTTTTAATTGCGTATTCTCCGTTTAAATCAAAAATCAATTTCCCAAATTTTTCATTGTTTATGACGTGGTAAAGAAGAACTTTCACAAGATTTGTTTTTCCAAACCCGGATTGCGCAAAAACCATAGTTCGACTGTCGCGCAATTTGTTTACATCAAATAAGATGTTCCCCTTATCTTCGTGTATCTCCTCCCCAATACAAATATTACCAATTATTGCCCCACTTGCGTTTGGCTTGTTAATAATTGCGTCAACTTCTGTCTTCGATAAATGCCTCGCGTGATAAGAGACAACGGGTAGCTTCCTAACCGCAGTTGTAAAATCGATCGAATGGCCCGTATCCAAAAAAGTACCTAATAACTTTACTTTATAGGTGTAACTAAACATTTTTTGCTTGTCCCTCTCCGAGAGCTCTCTTTCAGCGATGCGAGCGTAGTGAACCGCGACCAGTGTTTTGTCTTGAGAGCGGAAAATCGGGTCTTCGTCATAGACTTCTTCTTCCACTCTGGTTAAGAATTTCTGGCCATCTTCATTTTTTGGAGTGAGAACAATAAAATCGCCTATTTTAGGGCTTGCTTTTGCATCCTCATAAGAAGAATAAATGAGCAAGGCATCTTCTGTTGTTTTCTGTCCATATAGAACGCCGAAATCTGTATGGTCTGTCATATTTGTGTGATTTTTAGAATCTTGAATGAATATCAAGAAACATATTTTCTATGTCAACATTATCCATACGCTGGGTTGAATACATAGAATGTTTAACCCGATTAATAATTTCTTCTTTGAAACTTGAATTTAGTGTAACAAAATTGTGGGCCTCCACAAGTGGAAAGGGATAACCCAATATGTAATGCTCCTGCGTCAACCGCGTTAGTTCTTGAAAAATAAATTTCAATTTTTCGACATCTTTATCCGTTGCCTTATTCTCAATTCCTGGAATGGCGTCAAAAAGGTTTAAATCAGCAATAACCCAATCGTAATTTTGGAGTTTTTCAACGTAATCCAATCTTGCCGCAAAAAATAAACCCACACCACGACCACCCGTTGTTGCCTTCTTTATGAACATTGCGCCCGATGAACTGCCGTAAGCGTTCATCAATATAGCACCGGGAACTTCAAACCAGCAACATAACTTTTGCCGTTTTGGGTCTTTCTCACTGAAAGGATATGTCGGTTTTAATTTATCCTGCAAATAATCGTCAATCTGGCGCAAAGTATAAGAAAGCTCCATTTTAATCGGAGAATTCTTGGTTATTGCCACCATAATAATCTTTTTTCCATTAACGAATTTTCCGAGTTTAACGATTGCGTCCTGTTTGATTTGCAAACATCTTAAATCTCCATCCACCAATATAAAATCTCCGGCGCAGATTTCTGGACGATTCGCTACTTCGTAAATCAGCGACCATTCCAGCACCTCTTGGCAAAAGGCAAGGATATTAGAGAACGATCTACATAGTTGCTCACGATCGAAAGGAAATATATTTTCCGGCTTTCCACCTAAAAAATCAATGAAATTTTTGACCGGCTCTAAGCTCAAAAGTTCATCATAAACGGCTTCTATATGTTCGGTATTGGTTACCAAGATATTTTTCGGCACATAAGATTTACCCAAAATCAGCGGATCATCGAGATTGTTCATCCGTACCTGTTTGCCTGACTGAAAACAAACATATCCCGCCCGGTAAAGGCCAACCGAAACTCCATTATAAAAAGAACAAGTATTGACACTGCCATCGATGGCATAAAATTTTCTTGGCCCTTCGTCAATTTTATCAAACGGCAAAATCTCAAAAATTTGCGGTGTTTCGATATTTGATTCGGTGCCAACAACCGGAATACTGTATGACTTGGAGTTCCTATCGCTGATGTATTTGGCAATTGAATCTATCGTGCTTTGGGGTATTTTATCTTCCATAATTTTTATCCGTAACCTCCCGGTTTTTACATATTGAATATTTCCGCAATACTTACATTTAAGGCTTTAGCGATTTTTTCGATATTTTTGACGGATACATTACGAATCCCTCTTTCAATGTCGCTGATGTACGTCCTATGAAGTCCAGAATGTAGGGCAAGAGCCTCCTGCGAGACGTTTTTTGCGTTCCTCAAGGCTCTGATTCTTTTCCCTAATTTAGATTGAATATCTTCCATACTCTATTGTTATATTTTAACAATTGTATAAAATAAGACTACAGACTATAAGTTACATAATTTTGATATGCCCACTTATTATCTTTACGCCCGTAAATCAACGGATGACGAGGATCATCAGGTAATGAGCATTGAAGCCCAGCTTTTCGAGTTGCGGGAATATGCGAAGCGGGAAGGATTGGAAATTATCGAGGAAATAACCGAGAACAAGACGGCTAAAAAGCCGGGCCGGGAAAGATTTGCCGAATTAATTGAAAAGATCGAAGAATCAAACGGCGCGGGCATTTTGGCTTGGCATCCCGACCGCTTGGCCCGCAACTCCATTGATGGCGGGCGCATCGTCTACCTTGTCGATACCGGCAAGATTACGGCTTTGCGCTTCCCCACTTTTTGGTTCGAGCCTACGCCGCAGGGAAAGTTTATGCTTTCGATTGCCTTCGGCCAAAGTAAGTATTATGTCGATAATCTGTCCGAAAATGTTAAAAGAGGCTTGCGCGAAAAATTGCGCCGCAATATTTTTCCGGGCCTTGCCCCGCTTGGCTATATAAACGAATTGAGGAACCATACCATTGAGCCCGATAAAAGGACTTTTAACCTTGTTAAAAGCTCTCTGAAAGCGTTTGCCACCGGCAAATATACCTTATACAGCATGCAAGCCAAAATGAACGCCGACGGTTTAACCGGCTTGCACGGAAAGCCGTTGCAGATCTCGACGATCCAGCGGATATTAACCAACCCGTTCTATTACGGAATGTTTATGTATTGCGGCGAGCTTTATCAAGGAACGCACAAGCCGATGATCTCAAAAAAGCTCTACGATCAAAACCAGGAGCTTTTGCACGGGCGGAGCAAACCCCGCAAATGTAACGATTTAAAAAATCTTCCTTTTCGCAATTTTGCGGTTTGCGGCGAGTGCGGTTATTCGATCACCGTTGAACGGCACACCAAGAAAAGCGGCCTTAGATTTGTGTATTACCGTTGTACCAAAAAGAGCAAAACGCAAAATTGCTCCCAGCGCAGCTTTTTGCGGCAGGAAGAACTGGTTGAACAGGTGAAAAGCTACGTCCAGAGCGTTTCTTTGAACGATTGGGAACGGGACAAGTGTTTGGAAATGCTGGATGAATGGAGAAACAAAAACCGCAATTCGTCCGACCTTTTGATCCGCGGCTTGAAAGCCGAGCTTTCCGCCGTAAAAAAGAAAATAAATAAGCTGACTGACGCCTATTTGGAAAACGTGTTTGAAACCGAAGAATTCCAAGAAAAGAAGAATTCTCTAATGCGCGAAAAGAAAGATATTGAGGAAAAAATCGACGAGCTTCGCTTGAGGGGCAATCGTTGGTTTGAACTCACCCGAAAGTGGATTTTAGACGCAAATCAGGCTCAAAATATGGCCTGCGGCGAAAATTTTGCCGAAATGCAAAATTTTCTCTTAAAAGTAGGTTTGAACCGCAAAATTAAAGACCGCCGCCTCGCCGTGGAATTCAAGCCGCCGTGGAATTTAATCGCAAATCGGGGGGTAATTAGGCCAAAACAAAGCCCCGCCGAAGGCGGGGCCGTGTTAAATTTTACGGAATATACCGTTATGCGGGCCAGACGGGATTTGAACCCGTAATCTTCTCCGTGACAGGGAGACGTGATAACCAGGTTACACTACTAGCCCAGGCATAGCGCATCAGTTATGAGCTGATGAGTAATGAGAAAATACGAAAATCGAACATTAGTAAATTAACAAATAAAACTAAATTAATCAACTACGCCCGCATTCGCTCATTACTCATCAACTAATTTTCTCATCAGCTACCTTGTGCCGACGGCTGGATTCGAACCAGCGACCTCGGCCTTATGAAGACCTCGCTCTACCACTGAGCTACGCCGGCATAAATAGTAAT
>Ga0074195_1002310_pt1 | contig 21931 bp, 14 predicted proteins | sample EPASupsiteHSE623_FD_64525 | JGI IMG/M metagenome (GOLD analysis project Ga0074195, IMG submission 64525) | Bioremediated contaminated groundwater from EPA Superfund site, New Mexico - Sample HSE6-23 | ecosystem: Environmental > Aquatic > Deep subsurface > Groundwater > Contaminated ...
TATCGCCCTAACAATCTTTTCTGTATTTTTCTTTTCTGCAGCAGCACAGCAAGATACTGCCGCGGGCTGGTTCCAAAAAGGACTGGATCTGGGCAGCAACGGGTCCTTTGAGGAATCGGCTCAGGCATTTGACCAGGCCAAAATGGGCCATCAGGATGAAGCTCTGAAAGCTTCTGACCGTGCCCTGGAGATATCCCCGGATTATTCGCTGGCTTTGGAGTGGAAAGGCGACGCCCTCATGGATCAGGGAAAGTATGAGGATGCGCTCATTGCCTATGAGAAAGCTATCGGAGCAGACACGATCTTCCCGGAGCTCTGGTATAAGAAAGGCCTTGCTCTGAAGGCACTTGGCAGTAACTCGGAAGCAGATGTCGCCTTCGCTAAGACTAAAGAGCTAGGGTATCAGGAATGACTCCTACTCATTTTTCAGAGCTTAATGGAGGTCTGTAAATGAAAACACGATTCGCTTTCGCTTTGTTAGCGATAGCTATGCTCTGCACCTTAGCTGGAGCTCAGGAGAACACCTCAGGATACTGGATAGAAAGAGCAGAGGAGCTTTCACAGAACAGCTCTTTTGTAGAGGCATCCAATGCCTACGAAAAAGCCCTTCAAATCGAACCTGATAATGCAACCATCTGGCATAGCCTGGGTTTCGAACTCATTACAATAGGCAAAGAAAATGAGTCCACCAGGGCGCTTGAGAAAGCGCTCAGCCTCTTGAATGAAAGCCTGGCGAAAAATCCGCAGGATGCAGATCTCTGGAACCAGAAAGGCTTGGTTCTGATGTCGCTTGGCAGGCCAAACGAATGCTAAAAGGCACGACTGAAGGCCCTGGATCTATTCAATCAAACCATAGAGAAGGACCCGAAAAATGCCAGCGCCTGGCTGAGCAAGGCTGAGATCCTGGCCTACATGGGTCAGAATGATGAGGCACTGAAGGCTTACGACATGGCCATCGATCTTGAGCCTGAAGAATACGGCGTCATGAACAGGAAAGCCGAATTCCTCAGCATTCTGGGAAGGCACAATGAATCTGTAGTTGCCTATGACCAGGCGATGGAGAGGATACCGGCTAACGATACTTTGACTCTTGGGTGGACATGGAGCGGCAAGGGATCTGCCCTCTATTTTGCCGGCAGAAGCGAAGAGGCTCTGGAGGCTTTTAGCAAAGCAGCAGATCTGCATTCCAGTGATATCTATAACTGGCGCATGTTGGGAGATATCGCCTCTGAGCTTGGTAGGATTAACGAGTCTCTGGCAGCCTATGATCAGGTAATCAAGTTGGATCCCAAGAATATTCAGGCCTTGAGTTCCAAGGCATCGGAGCTGGCTGAAGTGAAGAGATACAACGAGTCGCTGGAGGCTTACAATAAGCTTCTGCAGATAGACCCAACGTCCGGCACTGCCTGGATGGCTAAGGGAGATATTCTTGAAAGCATGGGCAATCACGATGATGCCCTGGATTCCTACCAGGAGGCGGAAAAGATCTCCTCTGAGGCGGTGAAAGGCGATGCCAATGATACAAGCGCCTGGCTGGATGATGGCAAGGCCTTGGTTAAATTGGGCAGTTACGATGATGCCCTGAGAGCTTACGATGGCGCTATCAACAGCAGCTCGTCATATCTTGGAGATACACAGAAATCGGAAGCCTGGACTGGCAAGGGAAATGCTTTGCAGGCACAAAATAAGAGCGAGGAAGCTCTGGAGGCCTACAACAAGGCAATAGATCTGAGCCCTACAAATGTCGATGCCTGGAAGGGCAGGGGAGAAGCTCAGACGGCTATGGGATTGGCTGGTGGAGCAAGTTCATCGTTGCATGTGGCCAGGGCGCTCTCTAGCAACATATGGTAGCTGTTGTATGAACGATGTTTTGGCATGAAGAAGGTGAAGAAGATGAAACGAGTACAAATCGATTGTAAACTGTCGAGATTGTATACGAGAACGAAGTTCGTTCTCGTCCTGATAGCCCTGGCTACATTGTGGGCTTCTGCTCTGGCGCAGGATGAGACTGCAGACACCTGGTATAAAAAAGGCCTGGATCTGATGGAAAACGAGTCCTATGAAGAAGCCCTAAAGGCATATGACAGCGCCATAGAGCTCGATCCAGAGAATGCTAGAATCTGGATGGGCAAAGGGGATACCCAGATACGAATGGGTAACTTCAACGAATCCCGGAAAACCTACGAAAATGCGTTGAATCTCACCAATAAATCCTTAGATGCAAACCAGCTGGATGCAAAAGGCTGGCTTGTGAAAGGAGATCTCCTTGAGAAGCTGTACAGGTATGATGAGGCCCTCGAATCCTATAACAGGTCACTGGAGATAGATCCTAAAGACAAAGAAGCCTGGCTGAACAAGGGCAAGGCTTTGGATACGTCCACATATCGACTGCAGGGAACAGAGTGCATCAGAGCTTTTGAAGATGCCATCATTGCCTACAATGAGGCCATTGAGATTGACCCAAGTTACGGAAATGCCTGGATGAACAAGGGCTATTCCCTCCATTCTCTGGCCAGATTCAACAAAAATCTCAGCGAATATAACGAGTCGCTGAAGGCTTTTGACACGGCTATCGAGCTGATACCGTCTAATGATACTGGGAACCTCGCTCTGGCCTGGGACGGTAGGGCTATTGCTCTCACGGGCATGGGCAATATCCTTGATGACATGGGAATGAAAGAGGAGGCAAAAGGAACGTGGGAGGAGGCGTTAAGCGATTATGGCAAGGCCATAGAGCTTGATCAAAACTTCACCGGGCTTGAGGCCCGGCTATACAGCGCCGGTATCCTAGCTGAGCTGGGCATGTATAACGAATCCCTTGCTGCCTACGATAATGCTATTGAGACTGCATCAAATCATCCGTATGATAACGATTCCATATACGTTGCCCTTCTTCTTACTGGCAAGGGCGACGTTCTGGAAAAGATGGGTGATCACCAGGATGCTCTCAAAGCATTCGACAAGGCCATCGAGCTAGATTCCACAAGTGCAGAGGCCTGGAAGGGCAGAGGAGATGCTCTAAATAATTCAGGCAGATACAACGAAGCCGTTAAAGCCTATGATAAGGCCATCGAGGCCGGAGAGCCCTACGGCCTTCCCTTCAAAGCCACGCTCTGGAACAGCAAGGGACTGGCTCTGCAGGCACTGGGCAACAGTTCAGAGGCAAACGCCGCCTTTTCAGAGGCCAAAAAGCTGGGGTATGAAGGATGACCTCATTCATTTTTGTGAGGTTAAAGGAGGTCTGTAAATGAAAGCAGTGTTTGCCATCGCTCTGATAGCGATAGCTATGGTCTGCGCCTGTGCTGTGGCGCAGGAGGAAACGGCAGAGGATTGGTCCAAGAAGGGCCAGGAGCTGAGGATGAACGGCTCCCTGGAGGAAGCATTAGGTGCCCTGGACAAGGCCATTACGCTTGACTCAGGGAATGCAGATGCCTGGCAGTACAAGGCCCTTACTCTAAGGGACCTTGAGAGGTTCAATGAGTCCCTGGAGGCTTTCCAGAGGGCCCTGGAGCTGGACCCTCAGGATGACCAGGCCAGGACTGAGATGGCTGGGCTGCTCATGGTCATGGGAAGGAGCTATGAGGCAGCGTCCGTGCTGGATTCGTCTCCTGACCATGTCCCACAGAGCCCTCAGGAAAGGCTGGACCAGTCTATAGTATGGCGGCTCAGGGGAAAGGTCCTGGTGGAGAAGGGCAGCTACGATGAGGCCCTCGAAGCCTATGACAGGGCGATAGAGCTTGGAGACGGCCAGCCTGTTGGCGAAGCTACAGCATGGATGGGTAAGGGCAGCCTTCTCATGAGGCTGGAGCGCTATGAGGACGCCCTCCTGGCCTTTGACAGTGCCCTACAATCAGACTACCCTGATAAAGATGGTGAAGGCAAGCCGAGGCAAACCCTGGTAGGAAGCGAGGCCTGGCTTGGCAGGGGAGAGTCCCTGGATGCTCTGGGCAGGCACGGTGAGGCTGTCGAGGCTTACAACAGGTCGGTTCAGTCCTTCGATATCGACCTGGCCATAACCCCAGATGCTCCCAAGCTCTGGAAGGAGAAGGCAGACGTCCTGGAGAGCCTGGGCAGGCACGATGAAGCTGTGCCGGCCTATGAGAGGGCGGTCGAGCTGTTCAGAAGCGAGATCACTACCCAAACCGGACACTCTAACGGCTGGAGATACTGGTGGATGGGCGATGCTCTCCAGACTATAGGCCGGACAGATGAGGCACACGCAGCTTTTGCAAAGGCAAAGGAGCTGGGGTATCAGGAATGACCTCCGCATCTTTTCTGAGATTAAAGGAGGATTGTAAATGAAAACAAGATTTGCTATCACTCTGTTAACAGTTGCTACGCTCTGCACCTGTGCTTTGATACTTCCCTTTTGCGCTTCAGCACAGTGTGGTGATTGTGATGATAAAAATCCCTGCACAAAAGATTATTGTGGAGCAAATGGCTGCGTCCATGAGCCGATAGACTGTGGCAATGATAGAACCAGCCCTCCTGCTACAACCACTCCACCGGAGATAACGAGTCCTGCTACAACCACTCCACCGGAGATAACGAGTCCTGCTACAACCACTCCACCGGAGATAACGAGTCCTGCTACAACCACTCCACCGGAAATAACGAGTCCTGCTACAACCACTCCACCGGAGATAACGAGTCCTGCTACAACCACTCCACCGGAGATAACGAGTCCTGCTACAACCACTCCACCGGAGATAACGAGTCCTGCTACAACCACTCCCCCGGAGATAACGAGTCCTGCTACAACCACTCCCCCGGAGATAACGAGTCCTGCTACAACCACTCCACCGGAGATAACGAGTCCTGCTACAACCACTCAGCCGGAGATAACGAGTCCTGCTACAACCACTCCACCGGAGATAACGAATCCAGCTACAACCACTCAGCCGGAGATAACGAGTCCTGCTACAACCACTCCACCGGAGATAACGAATCCAGCTACAACCACTCAGCCGGAGATAACGAATCCAGCTGCAACCACTCAGCCGGAGATAACGAATCCAGCTGCAACCACTCAGCCGGAGATAACGAATCCAGCTGCAACCACTCAGCCGGAGATAATGAATCCAGCTGCAGCCACTCAGCCGGAGATAACAAGTCCTGAAATCGCCAGCATCCAAACTACAAACAGTACCCAAGCGAATACAGGTGAGACCAGAGTAACCGGCTTTTCGATGGATAGCAGTGAATCGAGCAAATCCGGGACATCTCTCAATAGCAATGCTTCGGAGACAACTGGGATTTTAGAAAATAATTTGGCATCAAATACTTCGCACATAAATGGCCTAACCAGTGCAACAGAATTTGGATTCACCAATTCCACTGAATCCAGCAATCAGAGTACTGAAAATCTACCAAAAATGAACGTTAATGCCTCATTTGTAGAATCAATGCAGACAAAAGAGAATTCGTCAATTCTGCAAAACCCAGAAATCCCTATGAACAACACCAATGAATCCATTGTGGGAAATGAGTCCTCAGCCCTCCGGCATTTCTGTGATGATGGCAATACCTGCACCACGGATACCTGGAATGGAAATGAATGTGTTCATGCTCCTGTAAACTGCGATGATGGCAATCCGTGCACAGTCGATTCCTGCGAGAATGGGGTATGTATTCATAAGCAGAAAGACTGCGATGATCAAAATGAGAGCACAATAGACTATTGTTTGAATGGAGTGTGCGTCCATTCTTTAAAGAGATGCGATGACGGCAACGCCTGCACCATAGATACCTGGAATGGAAACGAATGCGTTCACACTCCAGGAAATTGTGATGATGGCAATCCATGTACCGCCGACTCTTGCGAGAACGGGGTATGCACTCATACGCAAAAGAACTGCGACGATGGCAATTCGTGCACAATCGACTCCTGCGAGAACGGGGTGTGCACTCATGAACAAAAGAACTGCAACGACGGCAATCCGTGCACAGTCGACTCCTGTGCGAATGGAGAATGCATACATAGGCAAAAGAACTGCGATGATGGAAATGCTTGCACCATTGATGCCTGTGACGGCCGGGGTAACTGTGTGCATCTGTGGAGGAACTGCGATGATGGAAATCCATGCACAATAGATGCGTGTGACGCTTATTGGGGCTGTATTCATACCCCCGTGGTCTGCGGAGCGGGAAAGACGTGTGTTAACGGCGTCTGTCAGGCGGTCTCAAGTCCCAGCGTTGCCCCGAGCAGCTACACGATTCCGCCTGGGTCAACCATAAATTTGCCCTGGGGAACATCAGTCACAGCAATTGGCTCCGCAAAAGTGGAGAACGGAATTGCATATGCTACTAGATCGCCCCTTAAATTCTCAAGACAGCTCGGTTATGATCAGGCCGTTTCAGCGGCCCAGAGCATAAGTCAAGCGACTGAGAGTGCAGAGATGGTGGGCCTCACCTGGCAGAGCAATCCCTTCAGCGTGACTCTGATCAAGCCGGATGGGAGCATTTTATCTCCGGATGGCGACCGCCAGAATATAAAACATGTCACCGGCACGAACTACGACTATTACTTCCTCAGAAACTCTGCAAAGGGCATATGGAATATCGAGATTAGGCCTATAAATTCGGGTACTAGAGGCGATGGCTTCTCATTGATCACAGGACGTGTGGCAGGAGCCGCTTCAGTCAATGAAGGTGGTTTGTAAATGAAAGCAAGATTTGCTTTTTTTGTGTTAGCGGTATCTATGCTTTGCACCTGCGTCCTGGCGCAAGAAAAAACGGCGGAGGACTGGCTGAAAGAGGGTCGGAGTCTGATGTTGAGTGGCTCTATGTCTTTCGATCCGGCAGCCAATGCTTTCAACGAATCCATTCAATTAGAGCCTAAGAACATCGATGCCTGGCTGGATTTTGCACAGGTCCTAATCTATATGGGCCAGAAGAATGAGTCCCTGGAAGCCTTCCAGAAGGCTCTCAGCTTTGCAAATGAAACATTGAAGCAGAATCCCAATGACGCAGCCGTTTGGCAGAGCCAAGGCCTGGCTCTGGCCTGCCTCGGCAGGGATGATGAGGCCACCAGATCCTTTGAAAAGTCAGTCGAGATCCTGAATCAGAGCATTGATGAGAATCCCAAAGACGCCGAAGCCTGGTGGCTCAAGGCCGACAACCTGGATATCCTGGGCCAGAGTCAGTCGGCTCTAGAGGCCTACGATAAGGTAATTGAGCTGAACTCCTCCAAGGCGATTGGCGCCTGGATAAGAAAGTCCGATATTCTTCTGGGACAGATGGGCAGGTATGACGAATCCGTAAGGGCTTTTGATAAAGCTACCGACCTGATGGCCGTCAATTCTAATGCTACTACACTATCGCATGCATTTTTCTCAGAGGAGAATGGGTCGTCCACCGTTCTAAATACGTGGACAAGCGGAGGCCGGATCCTCAGGGTAAGCTTTGGCAGGTATAACTATTCAGCTCAGGATTATGACCGATTCCTGAAGGTGGATTCAGACTACATCAAAACCTTTGCAAGCAAGCGCGGCACCATCACACCTCAGGGCAAACTTTTGGGCAAGTACAATAACTCCCTCTACAGTTGGGAGCCCAACGCCGAGCAATATGCTCGGCCCCAGCCGGAGTGGAATACACTGGGTTTCCAGTTGAAATGGGGCCATGCGTTTCAGTATGACGAGGGTGCCACCGAAGTCGCTGCTCAGGTCTACGATAGAGCCATTCAAATCGATTCCAACAGCTCAGAGGCCTGGACGGGCAAGGGCGTTGCCCTTCTGGCTCAGGGCAAGAACGGTGAAGCTTTAAGTGTCTTGGATAAGGCGCTGGAGCTGGATCCAGAAAATGCGGATGCTTGGAGCTATAAGGGCAACGCACTATCCAGCATGGACAGGATCGACGAATCAGTCAGGGCCTATGAGAGGGCCATATATCTCTACGACGAAAAGATCAAAAATAACTCCCTGCAAGCAGAAGCCTGGGACGGCAAAGGCATTGCCCTCGAAAACCTGGGCCTGGCAAAAAATGATCTGAGCAGGTACGATGAAGCCCTCAAAGCATACAACAAAGCCATAGAGATCGATCCGCAGGATGCAGAAGCCTGGTACGACAAAGGCTACGCTCTTAGCACCTTGGCCAGATTCAGGCATGAGCCTGAGAAGTACAATGAGTCTCTCCAGGCCTTCGACGAGGCCATTTACCTGAAGCCGAGGTTTGCTCTGGCCTGGGTGGCCAAGGGCTCCGTCTTCCTTGATCAGCAGAGGTATGAAGATGCCCTGCAGGCTTACGACAAAGCCTTGTATATAAATTCCGGGCTGCAAAGTGCTCAATCAGGCAGGGGAGCGGCTTTGGAAAAGCTGGGAAGACGGAATGAATCTGCAAAGTCCTATGAAATAACCCTCATGAACTTGGACATGGATATTCAGGCTGCCAATTCCAGTCAGGTGCTGTCAGAGGTCTGGTATAAGAAAGGCTCGATTCTCCAAGCGCAGGGAATGTATGAGGAGGCCCAAAAGGCGCTGCATAATGCCACTAATGCCGATCCGAAGAACGTAATGGCCTGGGTGACCAAAGGCGATGTTTTCAGATGGCAGGCCAAATACGACGATTCTTTGCAGGCCTACGAAAAAGCCATTGAGAATCTCCCAAGCAACTCCACATGGCAACTGTCAGATGCCTGGTCATCTAAGGGCGATGTTCTCGAGGAAGCAGGCAGAACTGATGAGGCCATCAGCGCTTTTGATAAAGCCATTTTGATCGATTCACAAAACAATTATCCCTGGCTGGCAAAAGGCGATATATTCAACCAGACGGGCAAGCAGGAAGAGGCAGTCAAAGCTTACGACAAGGCCATCCAGATCGCTCAATCTTCGCCATCATTCCTGGCCAAGCAAGTATTGGCCAAAGCCTGGTACAACAAGGGCCAGGCACTGAAGGCTCTGGACCGCAAATCCGAGGCAGATGCAGCTTTCGCAAAGGCCAAGGAATTGGGATATAGAAAGTAATTCTACATTTTAAATTTTTTGGTTCATCAAAAAGAGGTGACTGAATTGAGTAATCAAAACGGAGTGGGGAAAAGACAGATGAATCTGAGGTCCAGGGCCATCATAGGTCTCTCATTGCTGGCTATGGCAGCGCTGTGCACCTGCGCCTTGGCGCAGGAAAACACGACTGAGTACTGGACAATGGTAGGATCTGACCTGGCCATGAATGAGAGCAATTACCAAGGAGCGCTGGACGCATTTGAAAAAGCCATCCAGATAGACCCAGAGAACATGGGTGCATGGGATCGTAAGGCTCTGATTCACTATGTCTTAAGCAAGCAGGCTTATCTAAGAGTTCTTAGCCTGAGCGAGAAGAGGCTGGAGAATAATCCACAGGACGCACGTGCATGGCGGTCTCATGCAGCTGCTCTGCAAAGTTTGGACAGGATTGAAGAGTCCAACCAGTCTCTTGAGAAAGCCGTCGAGATCTACGATCAGGAGACACGAGAAAACCCTGGCAATGTTACTGCCTGGTTCTATAAAGCAGAGGTCTCGGTCAACCAGACCGATGCTCTCGCAGCCTACGAGAAAGTGATCGAGCTGAACGGCTCAATGAAGATCGCTGCCATGATCACCAAGGGCAACATTCTCTTAAACCTCGGTAAATCTGACGAGGCCATTGCAACCATCGACAAAGCGATTCAATTGGACCCGAAGAATCCACAGGCATGGACAGAGAAAGCCCTGGCTAGTTACGTCCTTGGAAAGCACAATGAGTCGCTAGCAGCTTATGAAAAGGTAATCGAGCTGGAGCCAGAATTTGCTCCCGCCTGGATCTGGAAGGGCAAAGGCGATGCTCTCAAGACCCTGGGCAGGCAGAGCGAGGCGGATGCGGCTTATGCCAGGGCCGAGGAGCTGGACATTGACAGCTCGGCTCCGGTGCAGGAGAACGCTGCACAGGATTGGTTTGAAAGCCCAAGGAATGAATCTCTTAACGATTCACTGCATGTCTATGATCAAGCACTGGTTCAGAATCCTAAAAACGCCGACGCTTGGCTGGGAAAAGCCGATGTTCTCTTTGCCCTATGTGGTGTTCTGCGCCAGCCTGAAAAGCTCAATGAATCCCTTCAGGCTTACGATAAAGCGATTGGGCTTATCCCGGTGAACTCAACTCAAGAGCTGGCAAAAGCTTGGAGTCGCAAGGCCTTCGCTCTGGCCAATCTCGCAGACCTCAGGGGCCATGACGAGAATTTGTATGATGAGGCCATCAAAGCATACGACAGAGCCATCGAACTGGACCCGGAGAATGCAGATGCGGAAATTGGCAAAAGCGCTGTTCTAGCAACTCGTCTCAACAGAACGGATGAGGCATTAGCGGGATCTAATCGAGCCGTTGAACTCAGCTCAGATGAACCTTCTCCCAAGATAAAAGCCTTGGAGATTAGCGTACTCTCCCTGCTGAAGTCCGGAAAGTATGATGAGGCCAATCGGACCTGTGATAGGATTCTTGAGATTTCTCTGCAAAATTCAAGTGACACTTCTTTTGCCTGGCAAAGCAAAGGCAACGCTCAGCAAGGCATGAAAAGATACGCAGAGGCCATTGGTTATTATGATAAGGCCCTTGTGAGCTATCCTGAGGACAAAGGCAAATTGCTCACATCCGGTATCTGGCAGGATAAGGGCGACGCTCTGGAGGCCATGGGCAGGCATGAGGAGGCCATAGATGCCTATGAGAAGGACATCAATGCCTATCCTTACGATGCTCCTGCATGGCATAAGAAAGGCGAAATCTTGAAGGGGCTAGGTCAGGATTTCGAGGCTCAGATGTCGTTTCATTTAGCAGAGTTGCTGGGGTATGATAGCCAGTCCAATGATTTCATGAGAGGTGACTGAATTGAAAGAATGTAGAGTGGGGAAAAGACACATAACTTCTGGATCGTGCGCTGCCATGGCCTTCGCCTTTATGGCGCTGGCAGTGCTCTGCGTCTCTGCATTGGCACAGGAAAATACAGCCGAGGATTGGTACAGGAGAGGCAATGATCTGGAAGGAAATGGATCTTATGAAGACGCAGTCAATGCCTACGATAAGGCCCTCGAGCTGAATCCTAAATATGCAGCCGCGTGGTGCGACAAAGGCCGTGCGCTCTCCAGGATGGCCATATTTCCCAATAGCACCGGAAAATACAATGAATCTCTCAAAGCCTTCGATAAAGCCACAGAGCTGGATCCGCAGAATTCAACGATCTGGGCCTTTAAGGGGCAGGCTCTCTCAAGCATGGCCACTTTCACCGGCAATGAGAGCATTTACAATGATTCTTTGCAAGCTCTGGACAAAGCCCTTCAGATAGATCCGAAGAATCCCCAAGCCTGGGATTTCAAAGGCTCAACGCTCATGGCCATGCGGAGAAACAATGAATCCGTGGAGGCCTTCGACCGAGCCATCCAGAATATCGGAAGATATCAGGGCAACCAGACCGAAGAGCTATCCGGGCTCTGGCTGACCAGAGCCGTTGTACTTCAGCAGGCTGGACATATGGATGAGGCTCTTTTATCCTTCGACAAATCCGTTCAGATAGTTCCGGAAAACTACGATGCCCGGATGATGCGAGGTCGTGTTCTTTTCAACCTCGGCGAGTACAACCGGTCCATCGAAGACTATGAGGCGGCATCCGACGCCGGACGAAGCCCATCCGCATTAGCAAATGCCTGGATAGAGAAGGCGAATACCTTGATGAAATTGGGCCGATACGAAGAGGCCGAGGCAATCTATAACAAGACCGCTGAACTGAACTATTCATCAGATGCTTTTGATACCGGCTCGCATTATTTAGCCAGGAGCTGGCAGGGCGAAGGCAATGCTCAGGCCAAGCTGGGAAGGTACAACGAGTCCCTGGCGGCCTTTGATAGGGCCATTGCACTGGAGCCGCATTTCGCCTACGAGATCTGGAGTGACAAGGGCCTCGCTCTCATGGATATGGGGAGGAACGATGAAGCCCTCCAAGCCTATGACGAGGCTACTGATGCAACATCTGAGACAGATTCTCCTCGTGCCTGGGTAGGCAAAGGCAATGTGCTTGACAAAATGGACAAACACGATGAAGCCGTGAAAGCCTACAATGAAGCAATTAAGATCTGTGATGAGGCTCTTGAATTGTATCCATTAAATGGAGACGCCTGGTATTACAAAGGCACTGCGCTGAAGGCTCTGGGACGCAACTCTGAGGCGGATGCCGCCTTTGCCAAGGCAGACAATCGGTGGTTCAGCAGTTAATCGCATCAAATTTTTGAGGGTTAAAAAAAGACTGTAAAGAGGTTTGTAAATGAAAGCAGTATTTGCCATCGCTTTGTTAGCTGTAGCTATGCTCTGCGCCTCTGCCCTGGCGCAGGAGGAGACTGCAGATTCCTGGTATAAAAAAGGCCAGGAACTGATGGAGAACGAGTCCTACCAGGAAGCACTAAGCTCCTACGACGAGGGACTGAAGACGGACCAGCAGAATGCCTCTGCCTGGCACTATCGGGGATTGGCTCTTGCAGGCATGGGCTACGGAGTAGAGGCCAACCAGTCACTTCAGAAGGCCATGGAGCTTCTCGACCAAAGTATCCAGGAGGACCCGAAAGACATTGAAGCCTTATGGCTGAAGGCAGAGGGCATTGATCTCCTGGGGAAGAGTGAGGATGCTCTTGAGGCCTACGGCATAGTAGCTGATCTGAACTCATCGCATGCTCTGGGAGCGATGATAAGGGAGTCTGACATCCTGGCGGCTCTTGGAAGGTACAACCAATCTGCGCAGGCCTTTGGCAGGGCCATGGCCCTGGTCCCTGCAAATCGATCCCAATCGCAGCTAGGATTCCAGCGGCAGAGGGAGAACACCTTCCTATTCACAAAAGCCTGGCTCATCAACGGCCAGATCCACAGGGTCTCTAACGGATTGTATAATCTCACTTCAAAGTCTTTCGACGAGATCGAGCAGATCAACTCCGACTTTGTGGCAGCCTTGCAGCTCAAAGGCAAAGCAATCGATGCTAACCGGCATGGCGGCTCCCTCACGGCATCGAGCCTCAACTGGGATGCATATGACTTCAACATACCCAAGACGCTGGCTTTGGCTTGGCCTCCCTTCCTGACCATTACCAGAATCAATCCCACGGGAGACGAGTTCATCGAGATCTCCAACGACCTGAAGGAGACCACAAACCTTCAGAACTGGAGCCTGAAGGTCGAAAGCTCAAATATAACGTTGCCTGAGCATTCCCTTTTGCCAGGAAAAGCAGTCAGGATTCATCTAGGAAGCGGCCAGAAGAATGAGACCGATCTCTTCCTGAACAGCAACCTGGAGCTGAATGACACGGTAGGAAATGTCTCCCTGAGAGATGGCTCGGGAGAGGACGTAGCTTTGCTGAATTACTGGACCAAGCTGGAAGGCTCAATTGGCTCCTCAATCATGGCCAAAGGAAATTTCGAGTATCCTGGGCCTGATGCTGAGAATAGAGAGTTGCTGCCGGAGAACACGTCCCCCTCATGGATTGAAAAGGGCCTGCAGCTCTACAAGAATGAGTCCTACGAGGAGGCTGCAGCTGCCTTCGACAGGGCAATTGAGCTGGAACCGGAGAACCTCAATGCCTGGCTCCACAAGAGCGTGGCCATGACGACACTGGGCATGAAGATCACCGGAGGCGGCATGAACCTTGGCGCTGAAGATCGAGAGGCATCCAGCATGGCCGCCTTCGGCGAAGCTATGGCAGCGAACGACAGGGCCGTGGAGATCGCTCCGGAGAATGCCACCGTCTGGATTTACAAAGCTGGCAACCTGGACCAGATAGGCTCCTTCACCATTAACTTGAGCCTTTTAAATGAGTCCCTGAAGGCTTACGACCGTGCTTTGGAGCTTGACCCTAACAATGCCGACGCCTGGCATGGCAAGGGCGTCGCCCTGGTTCACCTCAGCCAGTATCTAGGGGATACAAGCAGGTACGAAGAGGCTCTCCGGTACTATGACAGAGCCCTGGAGCTGGACCCTCAGACAGAAGGAGTCCTGCAGAATAAGGCCAGCATCCTCGCTGCACTGGGAAGGCAGAACGAATCTGCTAAGGCTTACGCTCAAGTGATCGAGGCGGCCAACACCTCCGCAGAGCAGTCCAGCGCTTGGCACTCCAAGGGCGACGCCCTCATGAGTCAGGGAAAGTACAGAGAGGCCGTCGATGCCTATAATAGGGCAGTAGAGATCGATCCCAAAGACCGCTGGACCTGGATGATGATGGCCTTTGCCACAGATCAGATCGGCTGGTACAACAGATCCCTGGAGGCTTATAATGCAGTCCTCGCCCTGGATGCCAACAGTTCCTCAGCTATGTATGGAAAGGCAGATGCACTTTATGGACTGCGCAGATTCAACGAGTCGCTGCAGGCATTTGATGCGGCACTAAAGGCCAATCCCGAGAGAAGTTCGAGCTGGAAGGGCAAGGGAGATGCGCTCAAAGCCCTGAACAGGACCGACGGGGCCTCATCAGCTTACGAGATGGCTCTAAACCTGAGCGAGACCGCCATCAGGATCGATGCAAACAGCAGCGATCCATGGATCGAAAAGGGCGAGGCCCTTCGAGGCCTCGGACGCTTTGATGAGGCGCTTTTAGCTTACGAGAAGGCCATCGAGCTGCCTCCAGTGCACTTCCCTGCCTGGCAGAAGAAAGGGGACCTCCTGATGGAGATGGGCCGGTACGATGAGGCCCTCACAACCTATGAAAAGGCCATCGAGATGGACCTGACCTTCCCACGGCTCTGGTACAGCAAGGGGCTGGCCCTGTGGGCTCTGGATAGAAATTCAGAAGCTGAGGAGGCCTTTGCCAAAGCCAATGATCTGGGCTATGCAGACACTATCATAGCACAGGATAACACTGCAGATTCATGGTATAGAAAATCTCAAGAGCTGTTCAACAACGTCTCATTGGATGAATCCGTTCAGGCGTTAGATGAGGCCCTGCAGATGGACCCTGGGAATGCTACCCTTTGGCAAACCAAAGGCTCCATCTTAGCTCTAATGGATAAGAAGGATAAGGCTAACAGCGCTTTTCAAAGGGCAGACCAGATTCTAAATCAGAGCATAAAGAGATGCCCAGAGGATGTAGCAGCGCTAATGTCTAAGGCCCGAGTACTGCAAGGCATGGGCAAGAGCGACGAGGCCATCAAAGCCGTTGATAGGGCTATAGAGCTCGATCCGGAAAGCATCGAGGTCAGATTGCTCAAAGCCGAGACGTTGATCCTTGCAGGAAGATACAACGAATCAGTAGAGGTGTACGACCAAACCATTGAGGTGGTGCCTGCCAACGACACCAGTATGCTTGCCTTTATCTTGGGCAGCAAGGGCATGTCCCTTTATGATGCTGGAAGATACGAAGAGGCAGTTATTGCCTATGATAGGGCTATAGAGGTGTCCTCAGACCAATCTTCTGATTATCTACTTGCCTTGTCAAATAACAAGGGACTGGCCCTGCTAAAGCTGGGCAAACCGCAAGAAGCTCTCGATATCTTCAATAAGACAGCCGTGATGGCTCCAGTTCATTTCGGAGATGAGTACGCCAAGGGCCTTGCGTTCAGAGCTTTGGGCAGGTACGACGAGGCTATTTCGGCTTTCAATAAATCTATTGAGCGTTTTCCCGATAATCCACTGATCTGGAAGGATAAGGGCGAGGCATTGAAAGCCTTAGGACGTCAGGCCGAGGCAGATACGGCTTATGCCAAAGCCCAAAAGCTGGGGTATCAGGTATGACCTCCGTCAATCTTTTTTCACGTATCCGATCTGAAGAGACGGCAGTGTCCGAAGACTGAACAGGAAAAGATAGAAAAGGCGGTGTCTGAGATTGACTAATAGCGGTAGCTGTTTATTGGCAGCCTTGCTGGCATTCCTCTTTGTCGTATCAGCGGCGGCCTCCGATGATCTCTCCGGGCGCTGGAAGATATGCTATGTTGTTCAGAGCGGCAGCCCTGACGATGGGCTTGCCGAAGGCAGCGTGGTCTCCCTGAACGAAAAAGATTCCACTCTGCAGGGCAGGGCGACCCTGGGCAGCCGTGGCGACGGCTACCTGATTGGTTGCTGCGAGGGCATCGTCGTTCGAGCAGCCATCACCTTCCGCCATAATCCGGCCATTTTCGTCCGGCTGACCGGCTCTTGCACAGACGGCGAGCTGCGGGGCAGCTTCACCGCCACCTCTTGTGAAGGCGACTTCTGGCACGGCAACTTCAAAGCCATCCAGTTGACCACGGGAACGGGAGAGATCATCAATCCCGACACCGGAGCTGATCCCGTGAGCTTCACACCCACAGATGCTGACCTACTTCCTGAGCCAACCGAATACCTGAACCCGGAGGCGAACTGGAGCGCACAGCAGGAGAGTGGTGTGAGGGAGATCTTCGTCATCAGCTATCAAAGAAATACAATCCTCATGGTCCAGAACAAGCCCTTCATCTGGCAGTGGTGGTTGTAACAAGGTTTACGAGGCCGTTGGCGTTTGACAAGGCCATCGAGATGAATCCATGATTGGCTCAGTTCCACAATTGGCTCAGTCTCGGCCAGAGGACCTGCACATATGGTAAATGGAAAAATACAAAGGCCACAAAGAAGAGCGATCAGTCTCATGCCACTGGATGGCCTCCTGGCATGAGGCGGAAAGGTGCGTGATGTACAACTTGGAAACTGCAAGAAGCTTCAAGAGAAGAGGTGCAGCGTGATCACGCATCCTGGCGCTGAAAGGTCATGGGTGAAGGCTACTAAAAATCATCACGGGAATCGAATGCATGGGATTCATTTCTGCAGTATGAATCGATTTAATCATTTGTTATCGCTTTTCAGTAGCTCAAGTGCGCGACCCCGCAGAAGGATGAGACAAAAAAAACTGCATGTGGTTCGACGAGGCCGGCGCTATGAAGATCTCGGACCCTAAGAGACTGAAAGGCCTGAATTCTGAGATCAAGCGGCTGGAAGCGCTGATCGAGCACGACACCCCGATCCTGGCCCGGCTCCGGTCCATGGTGGGCGATCGTTCCGTCTCTGAGGTCCTGGATGAGGCAAAGATCCAGTTCGCCGAGAACAGGATCCTCGGGATCAGGGCGGAGCTAGACCACGCCCTCAAGCTGCAGGTCGCCCAGGCTATTGGCATCGATGCCGACCATATAGTCCTGGGCGATCATCTGTTTTACCAGGCGGGCCGGGAGACTGTGGGTGAGGTCCTGAAGAGCGAGGAGTTCACGAAGCTGCAGATGGCGGCGGATAAGCAGATCGGCGAATTGAGGAAAACCATAACGGAGCGAGGCGCATTGCGTGACCTGGTCAATGGCACGCTCTCTGAACTCAGGATGGAGGCTCAACGGATCGCATTCGACCCGGACCAGCTCACCCGCTAGCCTCCTGACCGGTCCATCGTTGGCAGCGCGGGCGGCGGGCTCGTCCAGGATGTCGAGCCCTCCAGGCAGAAACAGACGGGGCTGGTGAGCGAATACGGCAATCTGGTGATTGATGGAAAGCTGATCAAGCCCTGCCACCTCTATGCTATTGAGCGGACCGAGGCTGCACTGAAAGCGATAGAGGCCGGATTGCTGGTTGACCACGGCTTTGTCATTCCGAGCGGCTGGATAAGCACGCCGGATGGGCGCGTCGTCAAGCGCTGAAGCTAGGCCCCTCCTTTTTTCGTTGTTGGGGCTGATGGAGCTGGGCCAAAAATGTCATAGAACTAGAGCTGCGCATATACATAATTAGGCTATTTCGCCATCCTTTTGAAGCCTTAAAGGGTTCCATCTTCCTCCCTTCGAAAAAGTTCTATGACATTTTGCTGAATTTTTAAAAAGTGTCATAGAACCAAATGCATCATATGGATTACTCAACAATTGTGCCTTATTCGTGAGGGCGTGTGTGGCCCTACCCCTGCAATCCTCAAAAAGTTCTATGACATTTTCATGCATCCGTTGAAAGTGTCATAGGACTATGCCGGAGCATACGCATAATTCGGCCATATTACCAGATCCTTGAATGCTTGTGAGGTTCTGTCCCGCGTTCTCTCCAAAAGTTCTATGACATTTCGAAGGCTTTAAATAAAATGTCATAGAACAATCATACATGCACGCTACAAACGCCGGGGAGAAGCGGAAGGGATTGAAGAAGGCAGCCATTGCTCTGACCAGGGAGGCGGAGGCAGCGATGAATGCAGCTGAGAATTCGCCTGGAGCCGGAGAGAAGGCACGCAAATTGCAGGCTGAAGCGGATAAGCTGAAGGCAGAAGCGGAGGCACTGAAGGGAGCTGCCAGGCTGGAGGATCTCACTGTATGGAAGATGGCGAAAGAGAAGAACACCAAGAAGGGACCCCGAGAGTATGCCTACTGGATGATATCCTGGCGTGAGGGCGGTAAGGTGCGCAATGTCCATCTAGGGAGCTGTGAGAAGTTATCCCGCGAGGATGCGCTGCAGAAGGCGAGAAAGATGAAGGCAGAGGCGCTGGGGATAAGCACCTCAACGTAATTTTGTGATATCAATTTGGGCAGCTATGAAAATATCATAGATTTTTTTGCGTGGATGAGCCGATCTCACAAGGTCCGCTCTTCTACAAGGGTCCGGCCATGCCATGTAAGGAGAAGATGAGCATTGAAACCCGCTCCACACTCGCAGGGCTGGAGGTTGCGGGCCGAGGTCGAATTTTAGACTATTCAGCGTCTTTGCAGCATGATTATTTTATTTAACGATATGTATATGCCCCTAACAGTCTAAAATGCAGCCCTCTCCTGGTCGGCCTGCCCCTATTCAGCATGTCTCGGCAACTCGGCATTTACTGGCATATTAACAGTAAAAACTCCTACGCATCACAAGGCGTAAACATATGAGTTTCGACGCAATAAATTGAAAGTTCAGATTTCAGAAAAGAGGATTACAGATAAGATAAAAGCAATCTATTACGCTATAGAACAAATTAACCAAAAATATCAAAATAATTATTCTTATATAATTTAAGATCCGTACTACCCCACCTGGCAAAAATCGGCCTGAATAATCCTTGATACAGGACAGTCATGTAATGAGGAGGATTATTACACCCAGGCTTAAATACCCAGAATTCTCATTGGGACGCATGGCCAAAAAGCCAAAAGGAGAGGTCGCTGCAGCGGATTGCCTAGTTGCTGGCTCCGCTGAGCCCTGAGGAGAAGCTATGGGGATCAATACCAACTTGCTTAACCGCATCGCGCGAGAGAATACTAAATACGGATTCAATGCAAAGGAGATCGAGGAGTTCATCACCATACCCCGCAGCCAATTTCGATGCCGACAAAAGAAGGCCAATAAAATTATCGAAGGCATAATTAAACGGCATGGGAAAGGCGAGCTTGTGCGGTACCTTGACCGGCTTGCTACCGTTGAATATAATATTCGTGAGATTGAACCATGGGTTAGAGATCACGATGTGCATGCATTGCTCACCTTCCTCTTGGGCGTATTCATAAACGAGCACTTTCTCAACCAGATCGTCGACCCATTTCAGTGGAAGCTTGCCGGTCTCTTCCACGATGTGGGTTACCCAGCTGAGATTGCCAATAATATTCTCAAGCGCTACACGGACCAACTCAAAATCAGCGGTCAAGATGATACAAGACTCGCTTACTTCCGCGTCGCCCCCGTTGATTTAGATGTACTGACGAACGATGTCAAATCTCTCGACCTCATACAAAAAGAGCTGAATAATTGGGGGCTAACAGTTGATGCGAAAAATGTGTGTACCAACATGGTCGAGTCCAGAAAAATGTGCCACGGCATAATTAGTTCCTTGTCCGTTCTCTACATGATTGACCTGCTGTACCAGCAAGAAAAATGGGACCAGAGGGACTTCGAGAATGATGTTGTTCCAGCGTGCGCCGCAATATTCGTGCATAATCTACCGACACGGTGTTTCGAGTCGGCTAAACTTGACCAAAATCGCGCAGCATTGCCGTACCTTCTGCGTCTTTCAGACTGTCTACAGGATTGGGAGAGGCCGTCAGCTGAAAATCATGAAGGTCTTTCAGATAGTGGTTTTGATATTGACGCACAAGATGGGAGATTGATTTTCAAAGTCGCTTATCCAAACCGAAGACATAAGATCATGAAAGAAATTGAATCAGTGATTTCAGACCCGAATAACAACATTGAGATTACAGTCTAATAGAAGGATTGAGGTTATAGTCTTATAGAAAGCCAGGAAGAGGATGGTCGAAGCCGGAGATTGCATAAAAAGGGATGCATGCGGGGGGATGAAAACCCCGCGCTTTAATCGATTAGGGTTCCTCTCGTAGGTATGCTAATAAAAACCGTTACAGCCTATGTTTATTATCGGGGATCATCTGTTCGACAGATACTTTATTACCATGCAACATCTTTACATATCTTCTAAAATCTTCTGTACGTTTGTCTCCAAATTTCTGCTTTTCGCCCACGGGTTTCGATATTTCCTGCTTTTTTACATAGCGTTCTTGCTTTTTCTGCTCACAAATATCCCTAATATTCGGTTCGAATTTGGAATACGGATCGCCCAGATGAGCCACATTACGATGATGTTCAATGCATAGCGAAATTAAGTTATCCCTCAAGAAATCCCTATCATGTCTCTGACCCATGTCTAGCTGGTTGTAAGGCTTAATGTCGTGAGTTTCTATTTTATCTGGAATTTCCCCGCAATATTCACATTCAGGGTGACTTTTCTTATACTCCCACGAAGTTTCGCACCATTCTTGCGTGCGTTTGGATCCCATGCACTTATCAAGATAAGCCTTTCGCCATTCTTGGTTTATCTCCATGAGAATCTCTTCGAGTAGGTTGCCACTGTTCTTTGTTTTTTCTTCTTTATTTTTTTTAATTTCAATAGGCTGAGATGTGGTTTTCTCCTTAATATCGGAACAATTAATTATAACAGGGTCGCAGTCTTCCTTTAATGCCTGATCGAGGCTGATATTGAAGTTCTTATTCAGCTTTTCCAGCCCGGACGCAGGTGATTCTCTGAACAAACCCTTATTTGAATCCATAATTCATAAACTCTTATGCTTAGTTTATGAACATTTCCAGAGAGCTTGGATATATGGGCTGATTCCACTCCAATTAGTGTGTGTAACTTGTTACCCATCTTCTCCCTTTTTAATACCCTTTGAGCCACATGATATTATTATATAGGGCATTTTTCCGGCTCAAACCCCCTGATGGTACGCTCTGGATCATGCAGCATATTCTACCAGCTACCGCTATCGAAAAATCGATATCGTGCAATCGTCGAAAGAGATTTGCTAAGAGTATAGGGATGGGCAGTTGGACAGAAGACGATTTGGGCCAATTTTGAACGTCTGCATAAAATACTATGAATAACTTGCATGATCTGGCGCGCATCTTAAGAGTAGACATTTACGGCTCAAGTACCGGAAAGAAGCAGAAAGCCCTGCATAGAGTGCCAGGGAGCCTGGTCAATGGTGGATGGCAGCAGAAAGCGCGACCAAGATTCTGCCCAAGGCCCCCAAGGCCCTGCGGAGATTGAGGCATGTGTAGGCGCGGCTAATCCCCTGGCTGCGGCACGTTCGCCAGGTAGTTCTTTCATAACTCTTCTTTGTCGATATGACCATAGATATTTGATGCGCCTCTCTTCTGACATCGCCCGCAGCTCCTAGATGAACTCACGCGCCATGCTGGCGCTGCGAATGTGGGCAGTGAACCCGCGTCGGCAGCAATGTGGCCCGAAGCGCTTCTCAAGGGGAGCTCCAGGAGTGTGCATGTGCCTTCGGTTAGCAGATCATTTATGTCATAATCATTATAGATTTTTATTAATTTATCGATTGCAATAGTCAATTAAATAAGATTTATATAGAATATGTCATACCTCATATAATTTGAGGGGATTAGCATGCCAAATGGGGTATCACGGTTTGGGAAAGGTATTGTTGAGCAAGAGCTTACCAGTATGTTTGAACCCAAATGGATTAGAGCTACGGCAAAGGAAAG
>Ga0074195_1002311_pt1 | contig 21915 bp, 15 predicted proteins | sample EPASupsiteHSE623_FD_64525 | JGI IMG/M metagenome (GOLD analysis project Ga0074195, IMG submission 64525) | Bioremediated contaminated groundwater from EPA Superfund site, New Mexico - Sample HSE6-23 | ecosystem: Environmental > Aquatic > Deep subsurface > Groundwater > Contaminated ...
AGGGATTTGAAAGCAAAAATCATCAGAACTCCTCGCGATCCAGATATCACCTTCTCGGATGATCCATTGCGCATGATGCGTGCCATCCGTTTTGCCAGTCAGCTCGATTTCATGATCGAGCCAACCTGTCTTGATGCAATCAGGCGGAATGCCGAACGGATTTCCATCGTCTCCATGGAACGGGTATCCGATGAATTTAACCTGATCATCCAATCACAGGTTCCATCCAGGGGATTCAAACTTTTGGATGAAACCGGTATTCTCAAGCTGATATTTCCTGAATTCTGTGAACTTAAAGGGGCTGAAATCATCGAGGGAAAAGGACATAAGGACAATTTCTGCCACACGCTGGCTGTACTCGACAATGTGGCGGCCGTATCCGACAACCTCTGGCTACGGTGGGCGGCGATTCTCCATGATATCGCCAAGCCGCTGACGAAAAAATTTATCCAGGGAACAGGTTGGACTTTCCATGCCCATGAATTCCGGGGCGCAAAAATGGTTCCCCACATTTTCAGAAAACTGAAGCTCCCGCTCAACGAAAAGATGAAATATGTCGAAAAGCTGGTATTGCTTCATCTCAGGCCGATTGTCCTCGCCGAAGATGTGGTGACTGACTCGGCAGTCCGCCGGCTTCTTTTTGAGGCGGGTGATGACATCGATGACCTGATGCTGCTTTGCAATGCAGATATCACTTCAAAAAATCCCCATAAAGTGAAGCGTTTCATCAACAACTTCAATGTTGTGCGACAGAAACTCAAGGAAATTGAAGAGAAGGATCAGCTGCGTAACTGGCAGCCACCCATCACCGGCGAGGTAATCATGCAAACATTCGGAATTCCTCCGTCGAAATCTGTGGGGATCATCAAGGATGCCATAACGGAGGCTATCCTCGAAGGCATTATTCCCAATGATTATGATGCAGCATTCCAACTAATGATAAAAGAAGGCGAAAAACTTGGACTGCACAGGAGAGATACCTGAACCTTTTTTGAATTTTGTAATCGGAATTTTATATTTTTGACCCGGATTAATATCAGGAAAAACCATGTTGATTTACCGTTTTCGAATTACCTGTGAAGAGTATGACGGATTTCTCAGGGAAATTGAAATTCAACCGAATCAGACTTTCCTTGATTTTCATCATATCCTGATGGAATCGGCTGAGCTGTTTCATTGTGACCGTGCCTCTTTTTTTATGACCGACAAGAAGTATAAAAAGGACAAGGAGATTACCCTGAAGTCGGAAAAACGCCAGATTCGCAAATACGATGATGATCTGGACCGCGTCGTTACTGATTTTGTGACCCTCCCGCTGATGAAGGCTGCCAAACTGAAAGATTATATCGAAGATCCGCATCAGAAAATGATCTACGAGTATATCGGTCGGGAGCATTTTTCATTTCATATCGAACTTTTTAAGATTTTCCAGTCCGATGGCATGCCCTCTTATCCAAGGTGTATAAAGCGGATTGCAGAACTTCCCAAAAAAGCAGAACAGCCTGCACCATTGCCAGGCGCAACTTCCACGCCAAGGGTGGTTATTCCGAAAGTTGCTGTTCCCAAAGTCCCATTGCCGAAAATGGAAGAGCTGGCAAAATTTGATGATATCGTTGAAGACGAGCACGAACTGGCTGCCATCGAAGATGAGCTAGGTGGCCTTATCGGGGAGGCTGAGGAGGAAGAACATGTTTTCGAATCTCAGGAAGCAGGGTCTGACAGTAATGATGATTATACTTTTGGCGCTCAGGAAGAGGCGGACGAGGAAGATAAACTGGATCACATAGAGGACTACGAAGATATTGAAAGCCTGGATAAACGGCTCTCAGGCTATGACCGCGATTCAGATGAGTATTGATGACAGGCTGCTTTTGGTTGTTGCAGGCCCTACTGCATCAGGCAAAACAGCTTTGGGAATCCGGCTTGCACAGCATTTGAATACCCACATTATTTCTGCTGATTCGCGACAGTTTTATCGCGAAATGAAGATAGGAACAGCAGCGCCCTCTTCCGGAGAACTGCAAAGTGTACCGCACCACTTCATTCATCAGTTATCCATTCAGGAAACCTACAACGTGTCCCGTTATGAATCAGAGGTTCTTGATTTACTGGATCAGCTGTTTAAAAATCACCGTGTCGCAATTATGGTGGGCGGTTCAGGACTTTATATTAATGCTGTTTGTCATGGGATTGATCTGCTGCCCGATCCTGAACCGGAAATAAGGCTGGATTTGAAGAAAATCCTGGAAAAGTCGGGGATCACAGCGCTTCAGGATGAATTGATGCAGGTTGATCCGGGTTATGCTGACACCGTTGACCTTGCTAACCCGGCACGGTTGATAAGGGCCATTGAAATCTACAGGTCCACCGGGGTGCCCTATTCTATGTTAAGGACAAATAGACCAAAAATACGACCCTTCAGGATAGTGAAAATCGGGCTTGACCTTCCGCGGGAGATGCTGAATCAACGGATTAACAGCAGGGTGGATGAAATGATTGATCATGGATTGGTCGATGAAGCAAGGCAATTATATCCCATGAGGCATCTCAATGCATTGAATACCGTTGGATATAAAGAATTATTTGATTACTTCGAAGGTAAGGTCAGCCTGGATCACGCGATAGAAAAAATTAAAACCAACAGCCGCAGGTATGCAAAACGGCAACTGACCTGGTTTAGGAAAGATCACGAAATCAAATGGGTCGGCCCGGAAGATATAATGCAGGTGCTGCAATTGCTGGATGCTGGTTAATGCGTACCTTTGTACCGAGAATTTTACTGGTTTAAACTGCCCTGATTATCGGTATTTGCCTGCCAGTTTCTGATTTGATGCTTGATGATTAAAAAAGAACCGGACCTTTCCATTGTTATCCCTTTTTATCGTGGCATGCGATTTCTGCCCAGGCTCCTTAACTCCCTGAATAGCAGCCTCAATTTTTCCATCAGTTCATTGTTGGTCGAGATCATTGTTGTAATCGACAGTGTTGAAACGGAAGTTGACCAGGTCAGGATTGTTGGAAACCCCATGTTCGACAAAAATGATTCAGTTTCTTTCACTATAGTGAAAAATGACCGGAACCTGGGAGTAGCCATGTCGCGGAATGTTGGAAAAAAAATGGCTTCAGGTAAATTTATCACATTTATTGACCAGGATGACTATGTAGATTTAGGCTATTTTAAAGCGCTTCAGAGCAACCTGTCAGATAAATATGATTTTTTTCTATTGAATGGGATATTGTCCTATGAAACAAATAATTTCAAACGGGCCATTTTTATATACCGATACCGGATCAACTTCGGCATCATTGCCAAGTCGAATTTCCTGATAACTCCTGGTATTATGGTGATGAACCGTCGTTCCATTACACATGATTTCAGACAGGTTTCATCAAAACGGGCAGGTAGCGACGACTGGGCATTTTACCTGGAACTGCTGTCAGGGAAACAAAAAAAATATAAATATATCATGGACCATGTTTTCTATTATGTGGTTCACGAACACAATTTTCATCACTCCAAACTGAATTTTCTGCTTTCACAAATAAGGACCATTCAGCATTTTCAAAAGTTTTCACCGCATAATCTGACTTTAGGTTTAAAGGTCCTTTCCCTGAAATTCAGGTTAAAGCTGAATTTATCGATGATAACCTGGGAAGGATTTAATGCCAGTGATATGGCAGGCTTTTTGGCACTGGCTTACATCGAATTGACCAGCATAAATAATATAATCTGGCTGTTCCTGCTAAAGAGATCAAAACGCAGACTGAAGGTGGTTAAATCCTGAATTGATTAATCTGGTCTGAGCGATTGGGGGTGTTTTTTTTGCACACTCAAACTGACGAAGAATTAGGAGAAATTACATGGTCTATCTTACGGTGGTATTCTATGAGTCCCTCGATTGGATTTTGCAGGATCCGTCCGATCCTGATTCCCTCATCTGCCGCCAGTTGCTTTAAGATATCCTGGTAATAAAAAGCAATCGATCCGATAAAAGAAACTGGTAATGTTTTGTAATTATCATACTGCCTGATCTGGGCATCGAAAAATGCAAGAAATGAATCACTGATCATCCGGTGCAAATATGGATGTTCCTTTCGGGTAAACATAAATTCACTGAAGGAGGCCAGAAATCTGTTGGGAAATGGACGGTTATATATGGAATTGAGGATATCTTCAAGGGAATAGTTGTACGTTGCATCAAATTCACGCCGGATATCCAAAGGTAGCTTACGCTTCAGATAGGCCCCCATGAACATTTTGCCCAGGTATGAACCCGCACCTTCATCGCCATAAAGATAACCCAGTGAGTCAACTTTTGAATGTGGTCTGGTGCCGTCAAAATAACAGGAATTGCAACCGGTTCCAAGTATGCAGGCAATTCCCTCAGCAGTGCCGAACAGGGCCCGTGCAGCTCCTAAAATATCATGATAGATATTCACGTTCGCTTTTCTGAAATAGTGCAGGATGGAATCACGGATCATGCTGTTGTTGTATTCGGTAGAACATCCTGCACCATAAAAATGCACATCCCTGATGTTATCTGCAACAACAAAGGGCACAAGGTCAGCTTTCATCACAGCCTCGACACTTTCAGAATTATGAAAATAGGGATTTAATCCACCTGTTCCGATGGTTTGTTTTACCTGGCCATTTTCAAGTAATACCCAGGTAGTCTTTGTTGATCCGCTGTCAGCAATCAGTATCATATTTTATTTTTTTTCGACATCAATACAGTCGCAAAAAGAGGAGAGGAGTGATTATTTGTTTCTCAATCCCTTGGTTTCTTTCAGATAAGCCTTTACCGTTCCGACGATAATTTTAGCCTCAATATATACCGGAACTTTATTTGCATCGTCAGTAACCCATACCAGCACATCCTCGTTGCCCCTGAAAATAGTCCCCTGCACCATTTTTGCAGCGAATTTGATACAGTTATATTTCTTCCCATTTGTAGCCACCACCACCTCTTTCCCGATATACCGGATAAAAATATCATAATATCCGTCATCGATCAGCACAGTCACCTGTTTTTTTGCATCCGGCTTCATGTCGCTGAAATCAAGGGTCCGCGTAAAATATACAGCCGACAGCATATCGAACGAACACGGTCGTAGCGGCAACGTATCGGTGCGCTGAGGATTGTTATTGCTTTTGGTGTTGCTGATCACCTTCTGGCCTGCATGATCGAATTTCAGGGTGTTCAGCAGGGTATAACCACCTTCATAAATGTATCGCCTGAATTCCATTGATCGGAACGTCTCGGGATCGACCCATGAATCATAGTAATCCCGCACCTTAAATAGGATATCGTAGGATGCGAACGTTTTTCCTGTGCTTTTAAAATGCCAGGAGGGTTTGCCCAGGAAATTTTCCCTGATCACTGAAAACGTCACCAGCCCTGCATCAACCCAAACAGGGCCCCAATTATAAGAGATTGTATAACTGATCTGTTCGCCGTCGCCGAACGCCATGTTCGAAGTATTGCATTGTGCATAAACTTGCGGTGTGAACCATACCATGAGTAGTGCAAGCTTATAGCTTAATCTCCAATGCGCAAGTGCCAGTAGTCTAGTCGTCAAGGGTTCTTTTTCAGTTGCCGTTAGTTCTTTTTCCATGCCAGATGTAATACACAGGGATTCCAAGAATAACGATAATAAGTCCCGGCCAGGTATATTCCGGTTTATAAATAAATAAAATGATCATTACAGCAAAAGCCAGGAGGATATATAATATCGGTATAACAGGATACCCGAACGCTTTGTAAGGCCGCTCCATTTCAGGCCGGTTTTTTCTAAGGAGGAATATCCCGAAGATGGTCAAAGAATAGAAGATAAGTACAGCAAATACAACGTAATCAAGCAATTGACCATAGGTCCCCGAAAGGCAGAGTAATCCTGCCCATACACCCTGGATGACCAGGCCGGTTGAAGGTACACCTTTTTTATTCAGGATTCCGACTTTTTTAAAAAAGATGCGATCGGCTGCCATGGCATAATAAACACGGGCTCCGGCCAGGATGAGGCCGTTATTGCATCCGAAGGTGGAAATTACAATGAACGCAGCCATAATCAATACGGCATAATTGCCAAAGATGCCGGAAATGGCAGCAGTCGCCAACCGGTCGTTCAGGGCATATTGAATGCCCCTCGCTGCAATGTCAGTTCCAGCCGGCTCGCCACGAACGGGAAGGACCATGATATATACAACATTCGCAAGGAGATACAGGATGGTTACGGCCAGAGTCCCGAGAAACAGGCTGAGCGGGATGTTCTTCCTGGGATTGATTACCTCACCGGCGGTGAAAGTGATATTGTTCCACGCATCCGATGAAAAAAGACTGCCGACCATGGCCATTCCGATCGCCGCCACCAGTGCCATGCCTGAAAGTGGAATATCCACCCCGCCTGCTCCCTCCTGGACCGGGTTCCAGAAAATCATATTGTTCAGGTTGATCGAATTGCTGTTCGTGGCAAACCCCAATCCAATTAATATGAACAGGACCAACAGGATAAACTTGCCGGATGTAAATGCATTCTGAATCTTTTTACCCTCCTGGATACCCTTGGTGTTGATCCAGGTTAACAATGCAATGGATCCGATAGCCACTAGTTGCACCGGGCCAAATTTCACAAATCCAAGGTTGAAATGATTCATTGTGAAAAATCCAAAATCAAATGGACCGGCTTTGATGAAATCAAGGCTGAACCATACGACGGATTCTGAGATCCAAGGAATGAGTACCCCCGAATATTTCGCGAAAGCCATGGCAACTGCCGCTATGGTCCCGGTTTGTATGACCAGGAAAAGGGTCCAGCCGTAAAGGAACCCGGTCAGCGGGTTATAGGCCTCCTTCAGATAAACGTACTGCCCCCCGGCTTTTGGAAACATACCCGCCAACTCCCCATAACTCAGAGCAGCAAATATGGTCATGAATCCGGTAATGATCCACACGGCCATCAGCCAGCCCGGTGACCCAACCATCCGGGCAATATCGGCGCTGACAATGAATATCCCTGAACCGATCATGGATCCCACCACAATGGCCGTTGAATCAAAAAGGTTTAGTCTTCTTTGAAAACTATGTTCTTCTACCATAGGTCCATAATATTGTTGTTTCTATGCGCTGTCTGAAATTCCTGAGTCATGAATCATGCAAATTGTCCCGCAATTTAGACGAAATTTTAATAAGCACGGCAATTGTCTGTAGAAAGTATTGCAGCCTTGTCCGTTCTCTGGTAAAATAAATCTGTCGAATACAACAGGGAAGGAAATATATGATCTGCTCAATGCCAAGGGACAGCTCATTTGGTCAGGTATGAAAATGGAACATCAGGATTTTTCCGCATTGACGTGCGGAATATATTTCCTTAAGGTTAGAGATCAATATTATACACAAACAATTAAGTTCATTAATCATTAATTGAATCTGGGGCCAATGGCCACTTACCTTGTCTTTTGAATGCTTTTTTGCCGGAATATACCTAATGTTGAGTATACACTTTTTCCATACTTTTGCAGTTGGTAATGTCACCTGCAAAACTTTTCCATTGATAGACAATTACAATTTATTTTTCCAATTCAAAGATAAATTTCTCCCTGGTGGATTTAAGGGGATTGATTACCAGGACCCGTTACTGCTGAAGATAGAAGAAATGACTGAAGCCAATAACCAGTTTTTCTTCATAGCTGACCTTCTTCAATTGAAAATTATTTTCATGAGCCGGCGCAGTATTAAGATGTTGGGTATGGAACCCGAAAAAGTCGACCCAAGTGTTTTTTATACTTCAACACATCCGGATGATCTTTTACGGCATAACAAAGCACGGACAAAATTGTTCAACCTCGGGCAGGACCTGTTTATAGAGAAAAAAGGGTTTAAAATTCTTTCGACAGATTTCAGAACCAAACACGTAAAGGATTATTATAGCAATATCCTTGTTCAGTGTTATTTGTTTTTTTCCGATGTTCCTTATCAAACGGTATTTCTACTTCAGGTTTGTACTGATATTTCCTGGTTTAAAAAATTGGACCACAGCTATCATTATTATCTCGGGAATGACCTTTCATTCTTTCGATATCCTGATAAAGAAATGCTGTTGACTGGCAATATTTTCTCGAAAAAAGAATTTGTTATTATCGAACTTCTTGGACAGGGATTTAGCACTAACCAGATCGCCGGTAAGTTATTTTTAAGCACGCATACCATCAATACCCACCGCAGAAATATTCTGAAAAAAACGAGTAAGGCTTCGACCCATGAATTAATTTTAGATCTCAAGGCGAAGGGCATGCTTTGATAAGTTTAACTGAAGCAATTTGCAAAAATACCCAACAATAGGTATGTTCCTGGAATCTAATTGAATGTGATTTAGGTGTTTCCTGTAAAGATCTCCCGGAAGGAACACAATACGATGCAAACACGACACTTGATACACAGACCAGGAAAGTGAAAATTGTGATAGAAAATTCCGGCTTTAAAAATGGTGTGGGGCACTAAGACTTGTTCAGCTTCTAAGGTATGCTGAGTGAATGGTTGCTTATTAGGACCAGCAGATTCTTACCTTCCTAATTCAAATTAAGAAAAAAATATGCTCCATTCAGCACGGAGGCAAAAGTTACCCACAACAGGTAAGGAATATTGATATATGCTGCCAATGGATTTAGTTTGTAAAAACGGAAAATCATAACAGCGATGGCAAACCATAAGACAACGATGTCGATTAATGCAACACCTATCATTTTGAAATAGAAGAAGCAAAAGCTCCAGGCGAAATTCAAAAGTAGTTGGACCATAAAGATTAAAATGGCCTGATTGCGTTCTCTGCCTGACTCAAGTTTCCAGATCAGGAACAAAGAGATACCTAAGACGATGTAAAGTGTTGTCCAGACCGGCCCAAACACCCAATTGGGCGGATTGAACGAGGGTTTGTTGAGCAAGGCATACCAGCCGGGTATTGCTTTAGCTGTAAATAAACCTGCAATTGCTCCGATCCCCAGTGGTAATAACAGTGAGACTAGAAATTTTCCTGTTTGAATTGCCTTCATGATAACTATGCTATGTCTAAATCCCTTTTTTATACTGCATCTTTGCAGGATTGCCAAAGCAATCATGGTTTGATGTCGTTATACTGATCAATTGAGCTCGGTTTTATTTGCAAACTTAATCAACATAAAATACCGACTCAATTTTTAAGCAAATATAACTGTGTAATAGCTTCTTTCAAAGTTGTTTTGGGTATCCATGTAGGAAACTCCTTTCGATGGAAGAATTCACCATGCATTTTATCTGTGTCAACCCGGGGTTTTTCCACCTGGGATCTTACTTAATGGTGAATCTTTGAGAAAAAGATAGGAATGAAAAAGGAAGTAAATATAATTAAATGCAAGAAAGAATAACTTTGCTTAAGATATTCCAGGGTATAATAAAGGTTAAAGATAGGGCAGTTAACTTGTGGGGGCAATTTTTGATTTTTTGAAAATAGGATTATCTTTGGAAAACGACAGTTAATGTAGACAACTAATAGGATAATAAATATTGATGAGTACTTAATTCTAGAGCTGATTAGCGGCACTTCATTATAACCTTATTACATTATTAACCTTGCTTAGACCTCTACGAGAGTTGCTCTAAGATGAAAACAATTAACTATGAAGACAAAAAATCTACTCAAAAAAATCATTTCATTGGCCCTGATTCTGATACTGATTGCGACCGTGGTCGTTTCCTGCAGGAAAAAGGACACTGAATACATACCTGTCCCACCGGGACCCTCCAACCCCGCCACACCAGATGTATTCTCCAATAAGCCAATCCGCATGTTGTCGGATTATGAAATCGCCAATCAGGCCGACTTTCCGGGGCACATCCTTCACCGGCTTGGGAAAGGACTTGTCGGAGGCGAAGAACCGGAATCCGAAAATCCATTTAAAGACGTCGGGGAAACCCTCTGGGAAATCTATGACTACGAACATACGGAGCATGAATTTGCGGAAATTAACCAGGGATTGAAAGACCTGACAAGCCAGATAACCATTTTAATCAACACCATAAACAGTATGGGTCAGCACCTTAGTATTCAGATTGACGACCTAACGGCATTTATCTCATCCGGCGATCTCAACACCCAGATTGGTTATGTGAAAACTGCCATGGGCGCCGGAACAGAAGATCAGTTCATGTTTTACCCGAAAACCGGGGCAGCGTGGGAGGCTGATTCTTTGAATCCCGCCCTGATTGTGCAAATGGACACGCTTCGTAACTATGTGCATAAATATGCAAATGCCGTCTATCATAACCAGACATCAAATTCAATGATAAATATCATTGAGCAAATGAATGAAGATTTGTGCCCGACCCTGGATTCCGGTGATAATGCCTTGCTGGCCTACGCCAAAACAGTGGTTTCCTTAACCAACGGGAAAATTCAAGACTCAACGGATGCCATGCATGCATATCTGTTGGTTGAAAGCTACTTTCTCACCGTCGTAAATTACCAGTTGCAGGCTGCCACAATCATGTTAAATGCCTGCAATCTGTTGGATCCAACCGGAATTCTCGGCTACGATACATCTTTCCTGAACAGTGATGTTATCCCACAAATCAAAGAGGAAGTCGATGTTTTTATCTCAGCAGTTGATTATTTGGTTGCAAACATAGGAGATTACAGGAACCAGGCACGGTTTATAAGCGATATGCAGTATGCGAATGCAGGTCTTGCCCCGGACGAGATTTTTATTAATGTCCTGGCACGGTCACAGTTTATTGCCAACCTGTTGTATGATGCAATGGGCCTCCCATACCCGGTGATGTGCGGTCATATCCTTACACCATACCATTATGGGAATAATCCGACGGGATCGCTGTCTGTAACCATAGGATCAAGTTCCATAAGCGCTCTCCCTGACCAGATATTAAGCCAGTTGCCCTATACCTATTGGGACAATACAACCTGCCATCCTGACCAGACCTGGAATTCATACCGCTTTGGCAATCTTGGAATCCCTGACCCGGGCTGGCCTGCGGGAAATCAGCCCCTCGTGATCAGTAATACCGGTGGTCAGACACCCTGGGTGCATTACGCACCTATTAAGGTCAGCGTTACACTGCTATACCATAATCCAAAGAATCCAAACCAAACTTCCACAACACAAACCACTGAATGTACGATGGAGTTTGCCTATTTTTCTGCTAACTGGCAATGGGGCTACCTGCTTCTATCAAACTCTTCGACGCAATCCGGATGGAAAAAGACAACCGATGGCGGCGCTTTTGATTTTGAATCCTTTAACAGTTCATTGGTGGGAAGTACCATGGGTGTCCCATTCGCTGCATCCGGCAAGGGCGCAAATCTTAGTTACCAGACGACCGGTATTTCATTTACTTACCCAAATACGACAACCGGAAGCATGCAGGCAAAAGGTACCACTGATAAAACGAAAGATTATTATGTCATCGTGGATGGCAACTGGATTGGTGTGACGACCGGGAGTGAATTACCTCCGTTGAGTGGAAACATTCAGGGCTGGGCTTCCTATAACGTTTTATATGGTATGCAAGGCAGTGGGGGCGTTGATCTTACGGTTAATATCGGCACAACCCGCCCAAAAGAAAATCATTACAGTTGGACCGGTGATGACTATTACACTGTTGGCGGTGATGTGGTAAGAACCAATTTTCATGACCTGCAGGGCGTCTTGAACCAGGGATTTGGAGCTTCCCAAAACCTGCAACCAAATACCAGTTACCAGCCGGGCGTTCAGTATTACTACCAAACCGCAAATCTTGCGAGTGCCGTTTCTGCCAGCATATCCTTAAACCAGGCCTATCAGTTTGTTTACGGTGGATACTTCAACGTACCATAAGCAAGAAGATTACTCCAGTCAGACCACCTGTATTATTTTTCCGGCGAAAAGTGGTAAGGTTGAATATACTACCGGATATGATGAGGGAATACAATTTCCGTTGATCCTAACCCTGCAAATTCTCATCTGCGTAATGCCAGCATGATGAATACGCCCAAAAAGGTTGAATTGGTATATTAAAAAAACTCCCCACCGGTTTGGTGAGGAGTTCAGTTTTTTACGTAAAATCAGAAATTTTGATTGTTAATTGTTTCGCAAATTATTTTGATTCCGCCTGTAATTAACTCACAATCAATTATATATTAAATTTTGTAGCGGGGACGAGAGTTGAACTCGTGACCTCCGGGTTATGAATCCGACGCTCTAACCAACTGAGCTACCCCGCCAGAATTTAAGGGTGCAAAGATATAATAAATGTTGATAGGTTTTTATCTTTCGGTCAACTTTTCAGAGGCTAAATCCTTCTTTTCAGCCGGAATCGTTTTATTTCGGCTAATTCCTTGCCTTCATTTTTGATTGCGAAATGGAACATTAGTGAATTTCACGCATATAGCTCCAGCCAATGAGGAATATTGGCACTCCAGCTGCTCAACTTGTATATGGCATCAGCGTTTTGATTGCATTTTTCCTTTTCCTGTGAAAGATGCTCAATGCAATATAATAATTCATCTCCGGATTTTCGGGGTAATCCGATTTTTCGGAAATAAATTCCTGATTCTTCAAGATCCCCGTAAGGAAGCCAGTCTCCAGTGATAAGCAAATTGCCGGCAAACATGTGTTCCTGGGTAGATGCCGAAAAACTGTCACTCTTCTGTACCTGGATCAGAATATCGGTTGCCTTACGCAAATGTGCGTTTTCCTCATCCGAAAGAAAATATTCAATCGCGGCATGCGGATATGGGAAACGGGTAAGGGCTTCCTTAAGTTTATTGCGGTATTCGGGTTCCGTACCATAGGTCATCGGCACGAGGAAAAAAAGATCTTCCCTGCGTTGTAAAAGTCCAGGATTAGATGAAATTGATTCGAGAACGGGAATATGCTGCTGGATGGAATCATAATTATAGCCGATGCAGATAATGATTTTTCCGTGTGGAAGTTGGAGATGCTCCCGGCTGACCGATTGAGGCGTTTTTTTTATCCTTTCCAACTGGTCAAGTGAATTGAATCCGAAGCGGCAAATTGTCATCTGCTCCGGCCTCAGGTCAAAGAGTTGCCTGATCGCATTCAGCGCTATATTGTTATTGGATGTAATGATATCAGCCGATTGATATACAGGCTTGAACAATCGTTTTTTCCATTCAGCCAATTGATAGAAATCGCTGCCGAAAACGGTCAGGATAAGCCTGGGCGCTGCTTTTCGAAGTGCAATTCTGGCGACCATCAAATCCTGGATGCAGTAAAGAACATGTACAACATCATAAGCAGCCCGCCGGCTTCTTAAAAATTGCATTAAATACCATGGGCGCAACCATCGGATGGACTTGCCCTTCCTATGGATGTGGCCGGAACCGATGATGCCATGAATATGATCGTATGGCATGGAACCGGGTTTACGGTTTGACAGAAAGGTCGCGAAGAGATCCATGTTGATTGAGGATCCGAAATGCCTCCGCAATTGCAGCGCATAGTTTTGAACGTAAATGCTGTTTGGATCACCAATTAAAAGGAGTCGCTTCATGTTGCGTTTAAGTGAGTGCCTTGATCCGGTAATAGTGAATCCTTACCCGATCCAGATTGTTTTAATATTGACGAACTCTTTGATGCCATAATGGGCAAGCTCCCTGCCATATCCCGATTTTTTAATCCCTCCAAAGGGCAGTCTTGGATCTGATTTGGTCATGCCATTGACAAACATAGCACCGGTATCAATCTGGCGGGCAATTTTCTCCCCCCGCTGCAGGTCACGGGTCCAGATACAGCCACCAAGACCGAAATCGGAGTCGTTGGCAATCCGGATAGCCTCCGCCTCATCATGCACTGTGATAAGCGATACAACCGGCCCAAAGGTCTCCTGCGAATACACAGGCATGCCTTCCCTTACATCAGCGAGGATGGTAGGGGCATAGTAGCAGCCTGCCCTTTCGGGTCGTTTACCTCCGGTTACAAGCCTGGCTCCGGCAGCGATGGAGGTGTTAACCTGCTTTTCAATTTCATCGACTAAATCGGGGCGTGCCATTGGACCAACCTGCGTTTCAGGATGAGCAGGATCACCAATCCGAAGTGATTCAAAGGCGGTTTTTAATCGCGTTTCAAATTGGCCGGCGATTGAATCCATCACAATAAACCTTTTTGCAGCAATACAGCTTTGTCCCTGGTTTAACATGCGCGCCGTGACAGCTGTTTTTACTGCGGCCTCCATATCCGCGTCATGCAGTACAATGAATGGATCGGATCCGCCCAGTTCAAGTACAGTTTTCTTCAGATATTTACCGGCCAGAGAGGCCACCTGGCTTCCTGCAAATTCACTTCCGGTCAGGGTGGCTGCAGCAATGAGCGGATTTGCAATTACCCCCTCAACTCCTTTGGATGGAATCAAGAGCGTCCTGAAAAGGTTGGCCGGAAATCCGGCTTCACGGAAAATCTCTTCGATAACCAGCGCACATCCTGGTACATTGGAAGCATGTTTGAGCACCGCTGCATTCCCTGCCATCAGTGCAGGTGCGGCAAACCGGAAAACCTGCCAGAAGGGGAAATTCCAGGGCATCACGGCCAAAACCACACCGATGGGTTGAAAAGTTACAAAACTGCGGCTGGCATCTGTTGGGATTACCTCATCCTGCAATAGGTCCATCGCATGGTCGGCATAATAATCGCAAACCCAGGCGCATTTTTCAACCTCAGCAATCGACTCCCTTGAAAGTTTGCCCATCTCAAGGGTCATTAAACCGGCATACTGCTCTTTCCTGTCACGAAGGATATTTGCAGCATTTTTCATCAGCATGGCCCTGGATGGAAAAGTGGTGGCTTTCCATCGTGACCATTCCTGATAAACTTCCGAAATGATTTGCTGAACCTCCTGTTCGGCATGTTCCCGGTATTCCCGGATAATATCGCCAGTAGTTGGATTAATGCTTTTCATGGTTTTTATCTGTGTTTATGGTACATCCTCTTCGATTTTTTCGATCAATTGGATCCTGAGAGGAGCCGAAGGCCCCTGAGCGGAGTCGAAGGATGCAATTGCCTGTTAATAAGGACACTTCGACTTCGCTCAGTGTCCGGTTTTTACTAATTATGCCTTTTCGTAGTGGGCTCAATCTTCAAATCTTCAAATCCCCCAATCTTCAAATCTTCAAATCTTCAAATCCCCAAATCTTCAAATCTTCAAATTCTCCTTCAGGTAATAACCTGTATATGAATTCTTCACCTTAACAAGTTCTTCCGGGGTTCCTTCAAATACCACATGACCTCCTTCATCGCCACCTTCCTTCCCGAGGTCGATCACCCAGTCAGCACATTTAATCACCTCCTGGTTATGCTCAATCACCAGGATACTGTGCCCATTGACAATCAACGACTCAAAAGCGATCAGTAACTTATGAATATCGTGTACATGAAGGCCTGTGGTAGGTTCGTCGAAAATAAACAGCGTTGGTTTTTCGCTGACTCCCTTCGAAAGGAAAAATGCCAGCTTAATACGTTGGGCCTCGCCGCCCGAAAGCGTACTCGACGATTGTCCCATACGCAGATACCCTAATCCTACATCCTGCAGCGGTTTGAGCTTGGCCAGTATATGTTTTTCATGGGCCGTCGGCTTGGTGGTTTGCTGAAAAAACTCCATGGCTTCATCCACGGTCATGTTGAGAATATCAACCACCGACTTTTCACGGTATTTGACATCAAGCACCTCATCTTTGAAGCGTTTGCCCTGGCAATTTTCACACGGCAGGTAGAGATCGGCCATAAACTGCATCTCTATTTTTACAACACCTTCACCTTCACATTCATCACATCTTCCGCCTGCAATATTGAATGAAAAATATCCGGGCTTATAGTTGCGTACCCTGGCAAGTTGCTGATCGGCAAAAAGATCGCGGATTTCATCAAATGCCTTGATATAGGTGGCCGGATTTGATCGTGATGAACGGCCGATCGGATTTTGATCAACCATCTCCACCGACCCGATACGGGCATAGTCCCCATCAAGCCGGTCGAATTTACCTGTCTTTTCGCCATATCCACCATGGATTTTCTTCAGGGCAGGAAATAAAATCCGTTTAACCAGGGATGTCTTCCCCGATCCGCTAACCCCGGTAATTACAGTAAAAATGTGCAACGGAATCCTGACATCCAGGTTCTTGAGGTTGTTTTCACGCGCCCCTTTGATTTCAATGTATTCAATCCACTTGCGGCGTTTCAGCGGAATCTCAATTTTGCGGATGTGGTTGAGATATTGACCTGTGAGGCTTTTTGTATCCGCATTCAGGGTACGGAAATCGCCCTGGAATATGATTTCGCCCCCATGATGACCAGCCATTGGTCCAATATCAATGATCTGGTCGGCTGCCCTGATAATCTCTTCGTCATGCTCCACAACAATAACCGTATTACCCAGGTCGCGCAATCGCAGCAGGACTTTGATCAGTCGTTGCGTGTCCCGCGGATGAAGACCGATACTGGGTTCATCCAGTATATACATGGAGCCCACCAGGTTGCTGCCGAGTGCCGTCGAAAGGTTGATTCGCTGCGATTCACCTCCCGAAAGTGATGCCGACAACCGGTTGAGGGTCAGGTAACCCAACCCGACATCATTCAGCACCTCGAGCCGGTTATTGATCTCGATAAGCAGCCGGCGCGACACCGTGAGCTCGTATTCCGTAAGCTCCAGGTTCCTGCAAAATTGGGTAAGGTCGGTGATGGGCATTAAAACCAGGTCGCTGATCGATTTTCCGCTGATCTTTACATAGGAGGCATCTTTCCTCAACCGGGTGCCCTTGCAGTCGGGACAACTCGTCTTTCCACGGTATCGCGACATCATTACCCTGTACTGAACCTTGTAGTTCTGGGTTTCAATGTATTTGAAAAATTCATCCAGTCCATGAAAATGTTCATTCCCTGTCCAAAGCAACTCCAGCTGGGCAGGGGTCAGGTCATATACGGGCTTATGGATCGGAAAGTCGAATTTATAGGCCACCCGCAGAAAATCGTTCTTCCATTCGCTCATCTTTTCGCCGCGCCAGCAGGCAATGGCATCCTCATATACCGAGAGCCTTTTGTTAGGGATAACCAGGTCCTCATCAACTCCGATCACACTTCCAAATCCCTCGCATGTTTTACAGGCGCCAAACGGATTGTTGAAACTGAAAAGGTTCTCTGATGGCTCTTCAAAAAGAATCCCGTCAGCCTCAAATCGATTTGAAAAGGATATCCTGTTTCTTTTATCCCCGGATGATTCAACCATGCAATATCCGCGGCTCTCAAAATAGGCGGTCTGCACCGAATCGGCGATCCGCCCGGGCAAATCTTCATCGCTATGGTTTATTTCAAACCGGTCGACCAGGATAAAGAGTTCTTTGTATTTTTTCTTTTTGATTGCCTGGATCTCATCGAGGCGAATGATCTCCCCGTCAAGCATCACCCGTGTGAAGCCCTGCTGCATCAATACCTTGGATTTGACATCCAGGTCGCCATTCTTCGCCTCCAGATCAAGGGGTGCGAAAATGCTGACTTTCACATTTTCATCCAGTGCCATGATGTGATCAACAACCTGCGTCACTGTATCACGCCGGACAAGATTACCGGATATAGGCGAATAGGTCTTCCCAATGCGTGCAAAAAGCAGCTTCAGGTATTCATAAATCTCCGTTGAAGTCCCGACCGTCGAACGGGGATTCGACGTGTTTACCTTCTGTTCGATGGCCACCGCTGGCGAAATCCCCTTGATGTAATCCACGTCGGGCTTGCTCATCCGACCCAGGAATTGCCTGGCATACGCGCTCAGGCTTTCAACATAGCGCCGCTGTCCATCGGCATATAACGTATCAAAGGCCAGGGATGATTTCCCTGAACCTGATAAACCTGTGATCACCACGAATTGGTTTCGTGGGATAGCCAGGCTTATATTTTTAAGATTGTTGACCCGCGCACCTTTGATGATGATGTAGTCCCTGGGGTCGAGTGCATCCACGTCCATTAGTTCCTTCGATCTGGGAATGATTTTGGCAAAATTATAAAGAAAACTTGCTTTTTGGATTTTTTTATTTATTTTTGCCGAAACCAAATAAGGGAAAATCCCGTATCAGGTATCATTCACTGCAGCTTTTCAGGCCTGCACAAAACATAGGAGGGACACTATCGACTTGACTTATACTCTTTTTTGATTTAAAAAGGAGGCCCAATGCAAGCCCATGTCATTAGTGATCAGGATCTGATCGGCAGATATGTTGCCGGAGATGAATCCGCCCTTGAAGTTATCATCCGTCGTCACAAGAACCGCGTCTTTGCTTATATCCTTATGGTTGTTAAGGATAAAGAGCTCGCCGAGGATCTGTTTCAGGATACCTTCATCAAGGTTATAAATACCTTTCGTTCCGGACAGTACAAAGAGGAGGGGAAGTTTATCCAATGGGTGATGCGAATTGCCCATAACCTCATTATTGACTATTTCCGGAAATCGAAAAGAATCCCGATCATCGAAAATAACGATGATTATGATATCTTCGACAAAGTCAGGATCCCGGTCGAATCGGTGGAGGACCAGCTCATCATGGAACAAATCCATCAGGATGTTAAAAAACTGATCGATTACCTGCCAACCGAACAAAAGGAGGTGCTGGTTATGCGCCACTATGGCGATATGAGTTTCAAAGATATTGCCGAAGCCACCAACGTAAGTATCAATACAGCCCTTGGCAGAATGAGGTACGCGTTGATAAACCTGAGGAAACTGGTCAAGGAGAAAGAGGTCATCCTTACCATATAGAAATTATTTTTCAACGGATAAAATATTGCGAATTTTATCCCGTTTTTTAGGTATGAATAAAATTTCTAATAAAAATTCAGCCTATGAAGCGAACCGCTACATTTTATTCTTTGACACCCTTACAATCAAAGGTAAACGACCCCTCCGCTGAGAAACGAAGGAGAAGAAAGATAGTTTCTCCCAGCGAATCGGTGATCCGGAACCTGCTCAATTACTCGAAGGCGCTAACCGTACTCTCAACTGCTGAAACCGGATACATCAACCTGGTGATGAACTAAATAAAAAACCCCGCTATCGACGGGGTTTTTTTATGGAATATTCCTTCGGAATTAAATGCGTTCTTCCTTGATACGGGCTTTCTTGCCCTGTAATCCACGGAGATAGAAAATGCGGGCTCTGCGGACAACGCCACGCTTGTTAACCTCAATCTTGTCGATGAAAGGGGAGGTGCAGGGGAAAATACGCTCAACACCAATGTTCCCTGAGATCTTTCTCACAGTGAAAGTTTCGTTTAATCCCATTCCTGAACGTTGTAAAACCACGCCCTGGAATGTCTGGATACGCTCCTTGTTCCCCTCTTTGATCTTATAATGAACCGTAATGGTATCTCCTGCTTTAAAAGAAGGTAATATGTTTTTCTGAATGACTGTCTCCTCGACAAATTTCATTATTTCCGCTTTGTTCATGGCTTTCGTGTAATTAGATCCGTTTCTCACTAAAAAGTTTGCAAATATATTGATTTTTTTTGAAATAAAATGGAAAAGGCTGAAAAAAGTATGAAAGCCTTTTTGCATACCTTTGGCCCAATCCACTGATGCATGAAGAAAAAAGCGTCACATAATAAATTACTTACATACGCGGAACAACTTTGCCTCCTCACGATCGATCCTGTAACCGGCAGGTTCTATCCTGTTTCCGGCCAGGTGTGGCAGCTGACACTGGCCGGTGCACTGCTTTTTGACGCTTCCTTTAACGGCTTGATCAACGATGATTGGAAAATGCTTTCAGTACTGGCCACAGCCGATACGGGAGATGCTGCAATGGATGAGACTTTGCGATGTTTACAGGTGGTTGATGGTCCGGTGTCGCTCGATCATGCATTGACCCTGGTAGCCACGCATGCTTCAACATTGGAGAGGTTGGTATGGGATTCAATGGAATCACGTGGATTAATTACCCTCCGGCAAAACCAATTAAGCTTCACATCCGGCAGGGACGAACAATTCACCCCCGATTTGGCGCTGCTGGTGGGTATACACAAAAAGATCAGGGCTGCCATTCTGCACGATGGTATCCCCGATATGCAAATTCCGGCGCTGGTCAGCCTGATGGTCGCCGGTGGTTTAACCATCTATATTTTGAAACCCGCAGAAACAAAACTATCCGGCGAACGACTGACCTGGCTCTCCGAAATCGAATCGCTCGGACGTGAAATTATCAGATCGGTAAAAACCCTTGCCACAGCCGATATTGAACGTGATGCGGCTGCTTTCATCGGCATTGATTACGATAGCCCTAAATCTTATGCCGGGGGAATGGACTCGGTGTTGTCATCATTAAGCTATTTGATTAAGGAAACAGGGTTGCGGAGGAGCCGTAAAATCATCGCGAACCTAAACCAGAAAGGTGGATTTGAGTGTCCCGGCTGCGCATGGCCAAACCCCGATAAATTCCGGTCGCATTTCGAATTCTGCGAGAGCGGGGCAAAGAACCTGAGTTCCGAAGCCACCTTGAAACTTTTAAATGCCGGGTTCTTTGAAAAATGGGCTGTTCATGACCTACTGATGACTTCGGAATACTGGCTTGAGCAACAGGGCCGGTTAACAGAACCGATGATCCTGGAGGAGCATGCCACGCACTATAGGCCTATTTCCTGGGATGATGCATTCCGCATAATTGCAAAAGAGCTGAAATCACTCAGCCATCCCGATGAAGCTGTTTTCTATGCATCAGGGAGAACCTCGAACGAGGCTGCATTTCTCTACCAGTTGTTTGCCCGTACGTTTGGGACCAACAACCTTCCCAACAGCGCCAACCTGTGTCATGAACCATCGGGGAAGGCCCTCTCCAAGAGCCTGGGATTCGGAAAAAGCAGTGTCACCCCGATTGATTTTACAAAGGCGGATGCCATCTTTCTTTTCGGTCATAATCCGGGTTCCAACCACCCGCGCATGCTGAAATCCCTGCAGGCGGCGACCCGGAATGGATCCAGGATCGTTGCAGTGAATCCAATGCCCGAAGCAAGCCTGCTTGGTTTTGCCGATCCGCAGGAAGCCAGTTCCTGGTTCGGAAAACAGACATCCATGGCACATTTGTTCCTACAGCCGGTGATCAATGGCGATATGGCCCTCGTTCGCGGGATTGTCAAGGCAATCCTGGAATCAGAAGAACATTCCGGGGGAATCCTTGATCACAATTTTATTGACACCTGTACAAGTGGATTCAACCATTACAGGAAAATGGTACACGAAACACCCTGGGATCTTCTTGTTTCTGCGAGTGGAGTTGAAAAAAATCAGATGTTCGAGGCTGCAGCTATTTATACCAGCGCAAAACGGGTCATCGCATCCTGGTGCCTTGGGATTACGCACCACCGGAATGCTGTTGAAACTATCCGGGAGATTGTAAATTTAATGTTATTGCGGGGTAACATCGGCAAGCCCGGAGCTGGGGTTTGCCCGGTAAGGGGCCATAGCAATATCCAGGGAATGCGCACGGCAGGGGTCGGCGAGAATTTACCGGCTCCATTTTTGGATGCCATTGAAAAGCAATTCCAAATTACAGTTCCAAGGAGACCGGGTTTGAGTGTGATCCCGGCCATGAAATCGATGGCAACAGGCCATGCCAAGGTGCTTGTTTCTCTCGGAGGAAACCTCGCTTCAGCCATTCCCGATACGGTATTTGCCGAGCATGCCTTACGCAAATGCCGCCTCACCGTGATGATCTCGACAAAACTGAACCGTAGCCACCTGGTAACCGGTCAAAAAGCATTGATCCTTCCCTGTTTGACCCGATCGGAAATGGATATCCAAAATGAGGTGGAGCAGATGATTACCATCGAAGACGCCATGGGCAAGGTTGGTTTCTCCATGGGTTGTCTTCCCCCCGCATCAGCTTCACTCATAAGTGAAGT
>Ga0074195_1002312_pt1 | contig 21908 bp, 23 predicted proteins | sample EPASupsiteHSE623_FD_64525 | JGI IMG/M metagenome (GOLD analysis project Ga0074195, IMG submission 64525) | Bioremediated contaminated groundwater from EPA Superfund site, New Mexico - Sample HSE6-23 | ecosystem: Environmental > Aquatic > Deep subsurface > Groundwater > Contaminated ...
TCAAGTTCTGCTACTACTGATATCTTGAATGCTCGGTCGTAGCGCCGCCTCGTCTTTTTCATGTACTTCCCTCCATGAGTTGATGTTGCTTAACTCATTGTCCACTCGGAGGGGTTCACTCCAAAATGCGGCTTGAACTAAAGGCTCTTGAGGTGATTCAACAGCTCTTCTTTGCTCTTGAAATCTCTTACTCTTCCGGCTTTGTAGTCTTCAATGCCCGTTAGTATTCCTTCAACCAGGTCGTCTTCTTTTGGGGCCTCCAAGAAGACCACATTCTTAACTCGCCTATCCGCGCTCGCCATTGCATATACCTTCCCATCGTTCGCTAAATAGATTTTGTTTGGATATGTTTTGCCGAGTCACTGACAGACTGCAAGTTCGAAATGCTGCCCTAATCCGGGCTAACCAAGCCTCTCGACCGATGGATCTGGCCCACCCATGCGCCCCGGCCCGCCTCGCGTGCCCACGTGCGCGGGAGGGCGCATTCGGTGCGAGCGGGCAGGCGGCCCCGGCGCGTCCCCGCACGCTCGATCGGCGGCGCTGGGCGGATGCGAGGCGAGACGGGGAGAGCTACGATGGTGTGATTTTTTGAGTAAACAAGATTCATAAGAAGTGCAAGATCCAAAATCAGATCTAGTCTTTTAAATCGAACTCCTGGAGCATTACTTCAATCTTAAGCCTAATTTCCGGCATCTCGTTCTTCACGGCGTCCCAAACGATTTCCCACTTCACACCAAAATAATGATGGATTAGCTTATCTCGAAATCCAGCCACCTTTCGCCATTCGATCTCGGGATGCTTCTCACGAAATCCAATTGACAGATTTTTTGTGGCCTCTCCTATGACTTCAAGGCTTCTCAGCCAAGCTCTTTGCTTTTCCTTATTTTTTATCAGGTCTCCAAATCCAACACCTTCCCCACTCTCTTCGAGAAAGTCAATTTCATCAAGAATATGCCTCAAGAAGACTGAATCATCCTTGATCAGCCCACACCACCTCTTTCTTAACATATGATGCAATATATGGGCTCAAGGAGTCGGGTGTGACTAATTCCACCCTCCTGCCAAAGAGGTCTTCAAGAAAGAAGGCTAGATTCATGAAATTGTTAAAGGTTGGCTCTTCAAATTCCACCATTATGTCTACATCGCTGCTTTCTTTCTCATCTCCGCGAGCGAAGGAGCCGAATAAGCCGATTTTCTTGACATGGAATCGTTCTTTTATTTCTCGATCACGTCTTCTCAAGATGTCAATTATTTTCATTGTCGAGTCACCGATTCCATTCTCACGGTTAAATGTATGATGTCAAAGAATAAAAATCTGCCTAAATTGCCACCTCCAAAAACAGGAAAAAAGCAATGTTGAACCTTCCTTGGGCAGGGGGATGAATGCATGGGATTTTCTGACCGCCTGCCAGCTTGAAAAGCTGCCCCGATTCTGGACTATCGAGCCCCCGGCCCGATAGGCATCGGTCCATCTGAGAACACCAAGCCCGCCCACGTGCCCACGTGCGCGGGAGGGCGCATGCGCGCGAGCGGGCAGGCGGCCCCGGCGTGGCCCCGCGCTCGACCGGCGGCGCTGGGCGGATGCGAAGCGAGACGGGGAAGGCGGCGAAGGACCGCTCGGCCCCAAGCGGCTGGATCGACTTAGGGCCTACAAGCGACATCGAATTACTTTCGCCCCGGACGCGGCAAAAGGACTTATATTCAAAGGTTCGATTATATCTAACTGAGGGGCGACCTGTTATGTTGACAAGCGGAGAAAAAGGCATTCTCTTTCTTTTAAACAATAATAAATGCGAAATATCCAAGCTCCGCCTTGTCAAGCTCATGTTCCTTGTTTCCAAGAGGATGCCGCTCTACTATTTTGTGCCCTACAAGTACGGGCCGTTTTCATTTCAGCTTTATCATGACCTGTCACGACTTGAAAAAGATGGATTCGTTTCGATTGATGACGATTCGGTTCATTTGGTGAAAACTGATCTTCCCGTGGTCGATCCCAAAATAAAAAATATAGTTCGAATGAACTTGGAGAGATTTTCCACCCTCGATGATAAGATGCTGCTGGATTATATTTACGACGAGCATCCTGAGTACACGATATTCAGCCAATACCGGAAGAAAATGGATTACGATCGGAATTCATCAGGCATCGTTACCATCGGCTACGAGGGAAAGACAATCGATAAATTCCTTTATGAGCTGATAAAAAATAAGATCGGCGCAGTCGCAGATGTGAGAAAAAATGCCTACAGCATGAAATTCGGATTTCAGCGAAACAAATTAGAAAGCTACCTGCAGAAGATCGGGATCGATTACATCCACATGCCCGAACTTGGCATCCCCAGCGACTCAAGAAAGAACCTCAATACATACGAAGACTATCAAGCTCTCTTTGCGGATTATAGAAAGACAATCGATACGAAATTGATTTATTTGGATCGAATAAAATCAATCAGCCAAAATAAAAAAGTTTCCTTGATGTGCTTCGAGAAGGATGTTAAATACTGCCATCGAGGGGTAATTGCAGAGCGGCTCAGAGAAGGCGGTGTCGAGGTAATCGACCTATGACCTGGGAAAAGAAACATGTGCTGGTCACCGTAACCGCTTACCCGGAAAAGAGCAAGAAATACGGGCAGGTTGTATGCACTATCGGTTTGACCGATGAAGGAGATTGGATTCGACTCTATCCGGTGCCATTCAATGTTTTTTCCGGGCCGCAGAAACTCAGAAAATACGACTGGATCGAAGTAGAGTGCAAAAGAGCCGAGGAAAAGCTGAGCCGGAAAGAGAGCTATCGCATCAGGGATGCATCTTTAAAGATCGTCGATCGAAGATTGAGTCTTGGAAAAATACGCGGAAGGGTAGACTGGAATGAGCGCAATAAGCTCTTGCTGAGTCATGTTGCGCCTTCTCTTGAGGATCTTCAAGCAAAATTCGAGGAGGACCGAACATCGATAGGTCTCATCAAGCCTGCAAACGTATTTGAGTTTTATAAAAAGGGAGATCTTCAGATATATGAAGATCCAAGAGTATTTCAGCAATCCCTTTTTGGGACAAAAATTCCAGAGATCGAAGAGATTCCTCATCTATTCGGCTATAAATTTAGATGCAACGGATGTCGGGAAGGAAAAGAGCATAACATTCAATGTGAGGATTGGGAACTCTTTGAGTCCTACAGAAATTGGGGAATGCGAGATGGTGATTTGAATCTGCTTTGGAAGAAACTTCAAGACAAATATTTTACGTCTATGGTAAATAGCGATCTTTACTTCTATGTCGGGACGTTCTCTCAATTTCCTACCTGGCTGATTGTAGGGTTGTATTACCCGCCCAAGCAACTTGCGCCTCCTAGAAAATCTCGAAACAGTACTTTAGATGAGATATTTGCAGACAAGACATGATTTGAAGAGTCTTTTTCAGAGTTGGCCTAGACCTGCCTTGATATTTTCTTGGCATGGCTGCCCTTGTCCATCCACCCAACTAAGCACGGCTCACCTGATGGCGCCAAGACCCGCCCGCGTTCCCACCCGCGCGGGAGGGCGCATTCGGTGCGAGCGAGCGGGCGGGCGGCCCCGGCATGGCCCCGCGCTCGACCGGCGGCGCTGAGTGGATGCGAAGCGAGACGGATGGCTGCACAAACAACAAGCACGTTGCACCCAGGAGATCCCGTGCCGATGAAAACAATTCGCCAAAATTGCATGGCAAAGGATAATTACTTTTAATCACAGTATGCTGCTATATGAACTTGAACCCTGCCGAAGAGACTAACCTCTCCAGAGAACTCGTGAGTAGCAAGGCCAGAGTTTACCGTTTTTCAGTAATTGTTGAGAAGGACAAAGACGGCTATTTTGCTTTCGCTCTCGAGTTGCAGGGATGCTACTCACAGGGCGATACATACGAGGAAACTCTGGAAAATATCAGGGATGCGATCCGTCTCCATGTAGAAGATCGGCTGGAAAGCGGCGAAGAAGTTCTTCAGCCTGAGTCGGTCAGCATGACTTCCCTGGATGTTGCCGTATGACTGATAAGTTTCCCAGAGCAAATGCTGCCGATGCCGTCCGAGTGCTGGAAAAAGCCGGATTCTTCCTTGCTCGTCAGAGCGGAAGTCATAGGATTTACAAAAATGCAGATGGAAAAAGGGCTACTGTGCCATTCCATTCTGGGAAAGAGCTTCACCCCAAAATCTTAAAGAGCATTTTAAGAGATGCAGGGCTAACTGTTGAGGAATTTCTTGACCTGATGAAGTAGCAAAATTTATCGATCAGCTTCAATGATATTCACGAACCGTTCGGCCCGACGGCACGGCTCTACCTGTCCGCACCAGCCCGCCTGCGTGCCCATTTGCGCAGAAGGGCGCATTCGGTGCGAGCGGGGGGGGCAGGCGGCCCCGGCGTAGCCCCACGCGCTCGACCGGGATGCTCGTCTGCACGCACTTATGCCCCTATTCTAAAATCAAGGTGAAAACTGGATCAGTCAGCCTCAGATCGCATGGACGATAGCCTGAACCATTGGCTCATCCTCATGAGCAGGGGTAGGTCGCCCTCGGCAGTGCACTTTCCCGCCATGAACATCTGGATGGCATTGGCTCTTCCCGAGGCGATATCCATCCACAGCTCAAAAGGCGCTCTGACGATTGCATTCGGTTGGGCGGCTTTTCCAATATTCGTTTGCATCTTCCCGTTATCCACAACGATATGGCAGTCTCCCGCCACCTCTCCCGTGAACTCAAATTGGACCACTGCCTTTGCATCCCCGGCGCATTTGGCGGAAAACGCGAGCTGCATCAGGAACAGATAATCCTCCAGGGAATGCGGGCGCGGTACCCTTATCCGTTCATGGAAGGCTTTGGGATTGACGCCTTCATCGATACAGGTCTGCCAGAACATGTTCGCAGCTCTGGCAACCGTCTCCAGGTCCGCAATAGGCTGCTGCACACGTGCCAGCGTCTCGGGCAAGACCCTGCATTCCATAACAATCTCGCGCCCGGCTTGCTCGGTGGCTCCAAGAATATCGGCCAATCTTTCCGGATCAAGGCCTGTCATAAACATGGCACCGGGGCGATAGATCTCCGCCACCAGCTTTCCTCTCCTGCCCCAGAGGAAATTGGCATAGTTGGATAGCGATTCGAAGACCCAGTCCTCGGAGAGGCCGGCCACCGATAACAAGACCGCCTTGGGGTACTCTTGGCGCTGAGGATGCGTCCATCCGCCGTCATCCGATTTGACGAAAAAAGGCTGCATCACGGGCCAGGTGCGTTCGATAAAGGCCTTCATAGGCGCATTCATTGTCCAATGAAAGAGCGGCGTGGCATAGATGCAAAGGTCTGAGGCCAGCCATTTGGGATAGAGTTCCCGGCTCATATCATCCTGGATGATGCATCGGCCCGGTGTGATGGTATCGCAGGAGAAGCAGCCCATGCAGTAATTGATTTCCCTGTCGCATAGATTTACGACCTCGACATCGGCTCCGGCGTCACGCATTCCTTTGACCAAATGGCTCAGCATCAATTCGGTTCTGCTCTCGCCGTCCTGGCGCAGGCTGCTGTTTAGAGCTAAAACTTTCAATTGCATCCCTCATTTTGCACAAAAACTTCTAAAAGTGAATGGGAAGTTCGTTTCTTTTTGGCCATCCTTTCAGATCGATCTCTCCCATCCCTGACCGAAGTCGATCAGAGGTCGAACTTCAGTGACGTCGAATGTAGCCAGCACCTTGATCATATCGGCTGCTTGCTCGCCCACAATCTTCGCCATCTGGCCTTTGTATGTGTCAATCTTCGGCCCGGAAGTTACGTACTCTCTCATCCTGAGATAGACTCTGATCCCTTTCCAGTCAAGGAGACCTTTTCCCGGTTCCATTATCATGAACGTGGCATTTGGATTTTCTTGGAGGTTGGCAAAGGTGCGGCCCTTCGCGAGTGCCACTAAAACCGTCTTTTCATCTATCATCTGAGGTGAGCCGTAAACTGCGCAGTCCACCAGTCCGTCCTTGCTCGATGTGCTTATAACGCCAAGCCTCGGCTGCTTGTTGAAATATTCCACCAGTTTTCCAGACATTTTTCCAGACATAATTGTGCCACCTTTTCCTGCCTTTTCTTTTTGGTCCATTATTTTTCCGGCTTATTATTTTTCGCTTACCGGCTCGCACCCTTTGTGCAAAATGGGCTTCATGGATTCTTAAGATGGATGGCAGTTTATTAGAGATGGATGGCCGCTTATTAATATGAATGGTAGTTTATTGAGATTGATTCTTCATTGAGCCTTCATAAATTGAAGGAAGCATCGCCAGAATTATTATCGAGGTCATCCAGTTATGAACGCAGATAATGATGGTGGAGAATACTCAGTGGAAATGGTGCTATGGGTCGCTATTTTTCTCAGCGATCTCTGCAGTCGTCTGCACCTGGGCATTCAGTTTTATTGACGGCATGTCAGGCGGCTACGCGATCGCATTCGTGTCATTCTTCCTGGCAGTTACGGGCGTTGCTGTCGCGGCATTATTTTTCCTCAGGGCAAAAGTCATGGATTCCATATTGAACAGCACGCAGCTCCTTGCCCATTGGATATACTCATCCGACGAGGCGGAGCGAAGTGCTAGGCGCGAATACGCGCAATATCGGGAAAGAAATCGCGCCATGTTTTTCATCGTCGGAGGAATGCTGGTTGTTGTCGCGCTTATTATGATGATCTTTACCGGAGATGTCATCACCGGCATATTTCTTCTGGCGTTCACGGTTTTCCTGTTCATCGTTTCCAGAATTGCGCCGGTTCTAGTCCTGAAAAATGCTCTCAAGTCTCCAAGAGAGGCATACATCGCGGAGAATGGGATAATTTATGAGGGCTCCGTCTACCCGTTCCATTCTTTTTTCATGAGGATGGACGCCGCCGCATTCAAGAAAAGGGACGGGGAAAAGCCTGCTGTCCTCAAGTTCTCATTTGTCCAGCTCATCGGGCTTAATATTCGCTCTGAATTCGATATTGAGATCCCTGTGCCTGAAGGCGAGGAAGAAAAGGCGCGCAGGATTGCGGAAACTGGAGTGTGCAGTGAAATGCAATCATTAAAATGTAATATTAGTTTTCCGCTTGGCTGATTCTCTATCATTCCTTTTTCTTTGGGAAAGGCTTTATCCCTCCCTGTCGTAGTTGATGTCAATGACAAGAGCTACATTTTATCTGGCCGCCGGCGCTTTGCTGCTGGCAGTCGCAGCAGCCGCAATCATGCCGGCTGCAGCCGAGGACAACTCGACAAAAGTCCTCCTGGAAACGAGCATGGGCAACGTCACGCTGCAGCTTTACAGCGATATGCCCATCACCGTCGGCAATTTTGAGACGCTGGTGGGGAAAGGCTTCTACGACGGCACCGTCTTTCATAGAGTGATCGACGGCTTCATGATCCAGGGCGGCGATCCGGAGGGGACCGGCATGGGCGGACCCGGATACAGCATCAAGGATGAGTTCACCGATCACAACAAGAACGACCGCGGCACCATCGCCATGGCCAATTCCGGGCCAAACACCGGCGGCAGCCAGTTCTTCATCAACCTGGTGGACAACAACTACCTCGACACGATGCATCCGGCATTCGGCAAGGTCATCGCCGGAATGGATGTGGTGGACGCCATCGGCAAAGCAAAGACCGATGCCAGCGACAGGCCGCTGACAGAGGTAAAGATAATCCATGCCAGGATTATCAATTAAATTTTTTGACCAATGTTCACATTGCAATTTGACGCATTTTGGATACAATATAAAAAATTAATAAGAGATCAAAAGATTAAAGGAGAGATCAAGTTATGGCAGAAGGCGCAACCGATACAAGCGTAACCAAGGTCATGCTCAAGACCAGCATGGGTGACGTCACGCTTCAGCTTTACGAGGATATGCCCGTCACGGCAGGCAACTTCAAGAAGCTCGTGGAGAAGGGATTTTACGACGGAACCATCTTTCACCGCATCATCGACAGCTTCATGATTCAGGGCGGCGACCCCACGGGCACGGGACGGGGCGGGCCCGGCTACGCCATCAAGGATGAGTTCACCCGAAAGAACAAGAACAGCCGCGGCACTATCAGCATGGCCAACGCCGGACCGAACACGGGCGGCAGCCAGTTCTTCATCAACCTGGTGGACAATAACTACCTGGACAAAGCCCATCCGGTATTCGGCAAGGTCGTCGAGGGCATGGATGTGATAGACGCGATGGGAAAGGTGCCGACAAACGCTATGGACAAGCCGCAAAAAGAGGTAAAGATACTGAGCGCAAAAGTCATCACAGGATAGCTGATATCCGCTAAATATTATCAATATTCAGACACTTTTTTAAAGACTGGTCCATCCAATTTTTAGGATTGTATCATTTGAATTATTTTGTCTTTGACCATAGCAATTCTTTGACAATAGCAATAAATATCATCAGTACATTCATATCCTATTATTGAACCAATTGGTATCAGTTTAAGAACGGAGTGCCTGTTGAATGCAGCCGATGGTTTTTCAGCCGATCAAAGATACCCGCGAGACCGCTATCTTTCCTTTCATTCGCAAGATTGACTTGATGTCCTCCAACTCCTACATCCTCTCCGCCCAAAATCAAATAGCGCTCATAGATCCTGGCGGTCTGGAGGACCAATCGGACCTCTTGATTCGCGAGATAGACCTGCTGCAAGACGAGAATCCCAGACCGACTGTGGTCTATCTCACTCACGTTCATATCGATCACTGGATACAGATCCACCGTATGATGGCCTCGCTTCCTGCAAAGCAGACCTTCGTGGCCGCGCAGAAGGCCGGGGCACTGGCTCTGGAATGCGGAGACTGCAACCTCACCCTGGCCAGCCTTTTAGGAAAGAGCATCAAGGGCGTCTCCGTTCCTATAAAACTGCTATCCGGGGCCGGACCCGATCATGCATCATTCGATAGAGCTTGGGAGAATAGGGACTTTGCCGATCGCAGCGCCATTGATCTGAATGGATGGAACTATGAGTATGCGACCGATTCTATCGGGATCCTGGACGGCCTGGTGCTGCAAAGCCAGACCATTTCTTTGGGCGGCGGAGACACTCTGGAGATATTCCACACGCCGGGCCACAGTCCAGACAGCATCAGCCTGCGGGCCGGTCCGCTCCTCTTTTTAGGCGACCTTTTCTTTGCGCCAAATCCCGGAACGGCAGGAGCTTATGGTTGGAACCGCCAGGATTTCATGAACTCTATTCTCAAGGTCATCTGGGTCCTGGAAAATCGACCGATCGATATCTGCTTTTCAGGCCACGGCAGGGCCATTGACGTTCAGACGGCAAAAAAGACGCTGGAGGTTTTATACTCAGATGCGGCAACGCTCGAAAATATTGAGGAAATAACGCCGCAGTGGGCCAAACGCACATCGGCCTTTGCCCAGGACCTCATGAACGAGCTGGAGCGGACCTTCACCATCATTGCCGGGCGTCTGGTTTACGTCTCTCACATGCTCTCGACCCTTGAAGAAGATGCGGAGGCAAAAGAGATCGATCGGTTGCTGGACATGCAGGTCATGGATGATCTGTTTTCGGAATTCCATGCCTTTGCCGCTCAGCTTCGTGCCGGAAGAAGGCTGGACATAGAGCTGGTCCACAAGGCCGGCCAGGTGGTGGGAAAGCTGGACCGCATCGTTCAGAGGGAGAAGCTCAGCTCGTTTCTGGATAAGTCGCTGCTGAGCCGGGCCTGCAGACTGCTCTCCGACTACGCCATCATCTATCGAGGCTACCGTCCGCCATACTACGTATCCTACGTGAACGTCAACAGGCTCATCAGAGATATCCTGGAGCAGCTCTTGGAAAAGCCCTATGATGAGCAGGCCATATTGGATGCCGAGAGCGATGAGGACTACCGCAGGGCATTATCATATCGCATCGCCTACGTTAACCTGTTTGATGGGATTCACTTCACTTGTGAATCCGGCTCGGATGACATCTTTGCTCGCATGGACAGGGAACGCTTCAGCGATACGTTCGCGGATATTCTGGAGCGGTTTGCCGGCGGCGGAGCCAAAGAGATCAAAATAGCCGTCGCCCGTAACGATGCCTGGGTCACGATCCGGATAGCGGCAAAGGGCGAGATGCAGTCTCATCCCTTGGCCCAAACGGCCCGATTCATGGAGCGAAGCCTGGCCCTCTCCGGAGGGCTCCTGGAGATTTTATGCGAAGAGGAAGGCCCGGCTCTGGAAATCGAGCTGTCCGGTCTTGGCGAGGAGTGGCCCAGCTAAACTTTCGCTTTGGATCGCATCTTTTTTTAGGGCTGTGTCCACTTCTGCATTGCATTGTTTTTGGGTGACATCATCTTTTACAGCATTGATTATTGGCCTTGTTTCTCTTTTGGGCAGCATTGATATATCCTGCCGCGAGATATTATATTTATCAATTGTCGGGATGTGGCAGTCATGCTTAACGAAAAAACCAGGACGAGGAGCGGCGATATGGCTCCGGAGCTTCAAGCCAGGGTGGACAAGCTGCTGGAGGAATTTATGGAGATCGTGGACGCAATGGTCGAGGATCGACACCTGCAAGAGGGCATTGCCCGAAGCCAGTTGCCCAGCAGCATGGTGGCCATCGTCGATCGAGAGCGGCTCACCATCCTGGCTCAGTTTCGCGCATCGGACCGATTTGCCGGCTACTACACCAACACAAAGCTCGCCCTGATGCCCCAGCAAGCGGCCAACAGCGCCCAGTGGGAGTTTGGTTTCGTTGATGCCTTCATCATTCAGTTCCCCAAAGATCTGCTGGATCAGGACACAGCGCAGCGCCGGGCGGCACTGGAGAAGGTAGCTTCCGAGCATATCGACTCGGAGTTCCTGCGGCTGGAGGGGCTGCTCAGCCTCATGCGCACCCGGCCCATATTTGGAACTGCCTCGTCTGCGCAAAATGCAAAGTCCGCTCTTCTGCTCCTGCCGCATACCGAGGGCAGCGAGAAGAACCGGGATGCCATCCTGAAAGCAACGACCGCAGTCGACCTTTCCGTCGAGGAAGGGACTGACATTTGTGATGGAAAGGCTGCCGTTCGCGAGATGTGGTTGGCCATAAATGAGAGCGCTTTGATTATCGCCGATCTCACTGGAGCCGATCCTGCCGTCATGTACGGCCTTGGCATCGCTCACACCATCGGAAGGCAGACCATACTGATCTATCCGCAAGGCTCAAGATACCTTACGGATATCCCAAAGGTCGGCAGAATTGAGTATGATGAAAGCGACGTTAGCAGGGCTGGGCTGGAAGGCCGGTTGAGCGACATGCTCAGATCCATGTTGCAGCCGGTGGCCGAGGACTGATCTGCTGGAAAAAGCGGACACGGGAATCCTGAAATGAGTTCTCTTGGGCGGACCATAAAGCCACGAATGCCCACCATCGGTGCGGCCTATAATGTTATATACGTCCTCCATTTATACGAAGCTCGGGCTCCGAACTCAGGTCTCCTAGCAACGCTTGACCCAAGGAGGGGAAAAGAGGTTGAAAAAGATAAAGCTGGCCATCGCAGGCTTGGGAAACTGCGCAAGCTCTCTCATTCAGGGAATTGAATATTACAAACAGGTTGACGAAAAGGACTGCATCGGACTCATGCACTATGAGGTCGACGGCTACAGAGCCGGCGATATAGATGTCGTAGCAGCCTTTGATATTGATGCTCGTAAGGTGGGCCAAGATGTAGGCCAGGCCATCTTTGCGCCGCCCAATTGCACCAAGGTTTTCTATCCCGATGTTCCCCGAAAAGGTGTCGAGGTCAAGATGGGGCCGGTTCTGGACGGCGTTGCGCCCCACATGATGAATTATCCCGAGGACAAGAGGTTCGTGGTAGCCGATGTCGAGCCGATCGACGTTCGACGCGAGCTGGAAGTGTCGGGAGCCGACGTTCTGGTCAACTACATGCCGGTAGGGTCAGAGCTGGCTACGCGCTTTTATGCCCAGGCGGCACTGGACGCAGGAGTGGGATTCGTAAACTGCATGCCGGTATTCATCGCGTCAAATCCCGAATGGGCCAGGAAGTTTCAGGATAAGGGCGTTCCCATCGTCGGCGACGATATCAAGTCCCAGATCGGCGCGACCATCGTTCACCGTGCCCTCACTCAGCTCTTCCAGGACAGAGCCTGCATCATGGACAGAACTTACCAGCTCAACATCGGCGGGAATACCGACTTCTTGAATATGCTCAATCGCGAGAGGCTCAAGTCCAAGAAGATCTCCAAGACCGAGGCCGTGCAGTCAATTCTCGACACGCCGCTGTGCGATGACGACATTCATATCGGCCCGTCGGATTACGTGCCCTGGCAAAAGGATAACAAGGTCTGCTTCCTGCGCATGGAAGGAAGGATCTTTGGAGACGTTCCGATTAATCTGGAACTCCGCCTCTCCGTTGAGGACTCGCCCAACAGCGGCGGAAGCTCCATCGATGCCATAAGGATCTGCAAATTGGCCAAAGACCGAAAGATCGGCGGTCCGCTCCTGGCCATCTCGGCCTACACCATGAAGCACCCGCCCGTGCAGTATCCTGATGAAGTTGCCAAGGAAATGGTGGACAGTTTCATTCTCGGCAAGGCTTGAATTAAAATTTTATGAACATCGAGGATTGGACGGGCGGCAGAAGCGCACGGTTCGGTTCAATCCTCATGCCGTTAAGGCTTCGCGAATTCGCCAGTGTCAGGGCGGCTCACAAGCATTTTTCTCCAATTACTAATTACTAATTACAGAGAATTGTTTTTGGGGCGATTTTCGATGCTGTTTGAGTGCAATTTTTGGTATAATGCCGCCAGGTTGACGTAGTGCTTGTAGGTGGCGCTCATGCGCTCTTTTTGCAGCGGCGTCAGCTCCCTGATCTGTCTGGCAGGCACGCCCGCCCAAAGGGTTCCCGGCGGAACCTCAGTCTCTTCTAAAATCAGTGCTCCCGCCGCGATCAAAGCGCCTTTGCCGATGGTGGCGCGGCTGAGAACTGTGGCACCGATACCAATCATGGCGTCATCATCTACCACGGCGGCATGAACCGTCGTCCTGTGGCCCAGCGTCACCCGGTCGCCCAGGATGCAGGAGTGGCCAGGCTCGATGTGAAGGATTGAGCCGTCCTGCACATTGCTCTCCCGGCCAACTTCGATATAGGCGTCGTCTCCCCGCAGCACGGACCCGAACCACACTGAGCTGTGCGCCTTGAGGCGAACCCGGCCAATCACTACAGCGCCCGGACTCACCCAGGCAGTGGGATCAATCTGCGGCAGGGACCGGATCGCATCTTGGTCAATTCGCTCTTCGGGATAAGGAAGATCAGGCTGCACAGGAATCGGGCCATCCATCTTCGGCCAGGTTTGGATTTGATTTAAGTTCATCATTTATTATCACTATTCATGGTGCTTTGCAGTCTCCTGGCATAAGCTCATTTGGTCCGTTGGGCACTGGCCAGGCTCCAACCGGCAAGGATCATGAATCCTGAACCGATGCGAGAATGCAGGTGAAAAGAACGGTGAAAAGAATGATAAGCAAATTCTATAAGGCTGAAGGTCAGACGAAGGAAAAAAGGAAGATGGAGAGATGGCAGTTGTTTTACCGATATTCTGATGCTGTTCCCGTGCAGATGGTCCCCGGTATCGTTCGCAAGACCCTGGTCAGCAGCGACAAGCTGATGATATGCAGATTTGATCTGGAGACGGGAGCCGAGATCCCGGCCCATGCCCACCCGCAGGATCAGATCGGATACGTCGTTTCCGGAAGGGTGCGCATCACTGTTGCCGGCAAGTCCTTCGACCTGGAAGCGGGAGACACTTATTCGGCACCTTCCGGTGTGGAGCATAAAGCGCTCACCCTGGAAAAGGCCGTAGTGGTCGACACATTCAGCCCGCCAAGAGACGATTACCGGATGGAACAGAAATAAGAGATCACTAATAGTAAGCCATCATTTATTAATCATTTATTAAAGATTATAGAACAACTGAGGATTATAGAACAATTGAGGGCAAATTTGCAGGGTAGGAAGAGGGGCATGAGATGATCGCCAAGCGAGCGGAAGAGATCTCTCCATTTATCGTTATGGAAGTTCTGGAGAAGGCGCGGGAGATGGAACGCCGAGGAATCAACGTCATACATCTGGAGGTGGGCGAGCCGGACTTCGACATCCCTCCTGCGGTCAAAGAGGCAACCTGCCGGGCACTGGATGAAGGGCTGACTCATTACACGCACAGCCTCGGCGACCTGGAATTGAGGCAGGCAATCTGCGATCAATACCTGAAGACCTACGATGCGCCCGTCAATCCCGATCAGGTGGTGGTGACCTCCGGCACATCTCCGGCCATGATGCTCGTCTTTGCGGCTCTGCTGGAACAGGGCGACGAGGTCATCGTCTCCGATCCGGGCTATGCCTGCTACCCCAATTTCATCAGGTTTCTGGGCGGAGTTCCGGCGGCGGTCCATGTTTATGAGGAGGACGGATTTCAGTATCGTCCCGAGGCCATCTCGGAGAGGATCACGGAAAAGACCAAAGCGATCCTGATCAATTCCCCATCCAATCCTACGGGAAATCTCCTCTCCGAGAAGACCATGCGCTCCATCTCCGAGCTTTCGCCTTACATCATCTCGGATGAGATCTATCACGGCCTGGTTTACGAGGGCAGGGAGCATTCCATCCTCGAATTCACGAACCACGCCTTTGTCCTGAACGGCTTTTCCAAGCTTTACGCCATGACCGGGCTTCGGCTCGGCTACCTCATCGCGCCGCAAAAGTTTGTCAGGCCCATTCAGAAGATGCAGCAGAACTTCTTCATCTGCGCCAGCTCTCTTGCCCAGAGGGCGGGCATTGCCGCTTTGCAAAATACGGCGTCCGATGTGGCGGAGATGAAGAGAATCTACGATGAGCGCAGGCGGTACATGATCCGGCGCTTGAAGTATCTCGGGTTCGGCATCACCGTTGAGCCGACCGGGGCCTTTTACGTCTTCGCCAACGCCAAGCGCATCTGCGGAGATTCCTATCGATTGGCATTCGACATCCTGGAAAAAGCGCATGTGGGCGTGACACCAGGCATTGATTTCGGCAAGGGGGGCGAGGGCTATCTGCGGTTCTCTTATGCCAATTCACGGGAAAACATAACAGAAGGCCTGGACAGAATCGAGCGCTATTTGAAAAGGAGGGACACAATTCAATGAATAGAATTTATTTAATTTTTTTATCGCTGTTATTTATGCTATCGTCATCTCTTGTCTTGACGGGAGACGCAGCATCGAATCTTCCCAGCGGTCTTGAAAATCCGCTGGCTGTAAGATATCCTCAGCTCGCACAGGCCGCCGCCCCGGACTGGCTGGTCGAAGGAACGAGGGCGACTTATTATGTCGTCTCAGGCACAGCCGATTCGGAGAGGGATACGAGTGTGGAATACGGCAGCGGCAACTCCGGGTACGGCCTGTCTCAAACCGATATTGTTGCCCTGGAAGACGGATTGGCGGCGGCCAATACCCAAACCTACGTGCCTGATTCATTCGGCGCGTTCAGGCCGGTCATGGGGACTGCCTCCGTCTCTCCTCTCGGATGCGGCGACTTCTGGTGCAATCCGAATGTCTTGAGCAGCATTCAGGAGAGCGCCGCGAATGACCTTGTCGTGCAAAAATTGCCGCTCACACTATCGGGAAAGAGCTATCGGACCATAAGGTTCGACTTCACGAATGACACGCTGCAAATGGCGATGGTTTACGACCTTGATTCGGGCATACTTCTCTATCACACCGTGGACTATTCATCATATTCTAATCGTAATAATTATCTTTCCACCAGCAGCAATCATGCCACATACGAGTTTCGCGATCTGCGCACAGTTCAGATGCCCTGGAAGCGCGGCGCTCTGCCTTCGTGGCTCGCTGCTCATGATACCCTGACCTACCAGGGCCGGACGGCGGTCCAGGTGCAGGGCGCGCAGCCTTACGGCTTCCCGCGAACCGTTCAGGGAGTCGTTACAGCCCGGCACGACCGATACGCTGAGATGACCTTCACCACTTACGCCAACGATGCCGTTGCGACCGCGAGCAGCACGACAAGCGTGGGTGGCATCAATCAGCTCCTGGGATTCTGGATTCCCGAAGATGCAGTGGGAATGCTTGGAACAGGAACTGTGGACAGCGATCCTGATACGGGAATGGTAACGTCCATCGTGCAAAGCGGCCTTGACGGAATAATCTTTGAGAAGACCAACCAGCAGGACTACAGGGCGCTGTTTGCCTACGATTCCAGCGGCAGGCTGGTGCAGATGACGACCGAGTTGAGTTTGGATTCCACATACGGCGGCTCCAGGACCGAGACGCTGCAACTGGTGGGCGGACGCTAATCGGACTATCTGCTGATCGAGCTATCCGCTGATCAGCATTCATCTTTTTTTATTAAAAACAAGTTCCTGCGCTCGTTGCGCACGAGATTGGACCATGTTCTTCGCGAATTGGGGCTTTTTCCCGGCATATCGTAGATCCGAATGAAAAATTAGAAATTATAAAATAATAGTTTTTTACATTTTAAAATGACAAAAAGAACTCTGCAACGGATGAGAGCAAAACTGACCAATGATTTGCCTGAATTTGGCATTTATCATAGCCTTTTTGTGCAAAATATTTATAAAAATAGTTCGGAATTTTGTTAATAACCCTAAAAATTTTTAGAAAAGTTTAATTAGTTTGCGATGCCAAACAGTTCCTATTTGATTATATAGTTAGGGCTAGCTAGTAGAGCCGAGTTGAGATAACCTCTCTATAGTACTAGTCCAGCAACGGGGTTGATGGAATTGGATTGGCTGATCTATGCATTCCTGGGAACTGTCTTTTTTTCTGCAGCAGGTATTCTGGACAAGCTTCTCTTGAGCAATTATTCCTATGATTCGAAAACATTTATCGTCTGTCAGATCCTGGCCCAGCAGATCTTCGTAATCCCCGTTATGGCCATATCGGGCGTGAACTTCTCGTATCCCGAATCGCTCCTGGCACTGCTCTTCGGAAGCTTGCAGGTTCTTCCCGCCTTCTTTTATATGCGAGCCATGCAGGTCGAGGAGGTTTCCAAGGTCACGGCTCTCGAATACATCTATCCGGTCTTCGTCTTTGCAGGCTCCGTATTTCTGCTGGGTGACGTATTGGAGATCAAGCACTGTGTCGGCGGCCTGCTGCTCCTGACCAGCTCGCTCCTCATCTCCTACAAAGGTCGCGATTCGGATACAATGAGTCCGGGGGATGGACTGGGGAGGGGGCTAGGGAGCCTGCTTGCCATCTCCCCCGCCCTCAAGCCCTTCATCGCTTACTGGGTCATCACCGCCGTCTACTACATCTGCATGAAAATGCTCCTCTCGTCAGTCGATGAGTGGCATCTGTACACCTGGTCGTCGCTGGGAACGCTGGCGGCGGCAATTCCCATCATGGCCGCCTCCTCCACCCGCCAAGAGGTTGTGAGCTTCTTTTCTTCAGGAAAACGCGCAATCGGAGCCCTGGCATTCGAGGAGACGTTTCAATTCCTGGGAATCATCGCCACCATATTCGCCTATTCCTCCGGATCGGCATCAATGGTATCGAGCATCGGCGCTCTGCAGCCGATCTTGACTGTGGCCCTGATCCTCGCTGCCGGGTTGTTCATTCCCAAAATCGCATCCGAGCTTCAGGAGAGGACCGACAAGAGGGCCCTGATTCAGAAGTCCCTGTCGTTTGCGGTGGTCCTGGCAGGGATCTACTTTGTCAGCTAAAAAAGGATGATGAAAAAGGATGAAAAGGATGATGCGCCGGGCGTTGCGGAGACATTAGGATAGCGGCATAATGGCGACCGGACGGTCTCTTCGGATCGTCTCATCCGATTCAGATCCTTTTCGCGGTCTGCAAGGCTTTTATGTAGCCGTCGTAGGCCAGAAGGCTGAAGCAGACGGCGATGACCTCCATCGATCCGTTCGCCTTCAGAAATGCCGTCATCTCCGCCGCAGCAATCCTGCAGGCCCGGTCCATGGGAAATCCATAAGATCCCGCACTGATGGCCGGAAAGGCGATGCTTTGCAGGTCGTGCTCCCGCGCCAGGTCAAAGCAGCTCCTGTAGCAGCGGGCCAGCAGTTCGTCCTCGCCGACGTGCCCGCCCTGCCAGATGGGGCCCACGGTATGAATGATGTAGCGTGCAGGCAGCCGGTATCCTTTGGTGATGCGCGCCTCGCCCGTCGGGCAGCCGCCGATGCGGCGGCACTCCTCCAGAAGCTCGGGACCCGCAGCCTGGTGAATGGCTCCGTCCACGCCTCCACCGCCCAAAAGAGAGTTGTTGGCGGCATTGACTATGGCATCGACCTTCAGGGTTGTGATGTCTGCCAGCATGAGGTTGATTGTGCCGTGCAGTTTCGCTGATTCATTCATGATTGCAGCTAAATTGCCCCGGACAAAAAAAGGTTTTTCCTGAAATCTGCCAGGCTCTTAGGGCTTGCAGCGAAATAACTTAGGTGGAAATTCGTATGGATACCTCAAGAGATCGATATGCTTAAGCCATGCATAAATCATGTTGACATATTTATATAACGAGGTTATTGCGTTATAAGCACTTAGTATGATTCATGGTTAGGATTTTATGCAAGGCTCATGGGCATTATTTCCCATACATCATTTGGCTAAAACCTGTCACCAGGAATAGCGACACTGCATCGCCTGGCAATCTCCAGGGCAAGCTCTTCAAAATTTTTCCCTGCATCGAAGGCTGCATTCTGATGCGATCCGATGGCCCCATCTGCCGGCAAAAGATCAAAGATCGGTTTATGTGCCTCCCTGGCCATCGTCATCAGGCTGCAGTAGTGCCTTATCTGTCCCAATCGATTTATGTCTGGGCTCTTTGCATCCGCTTCCGGCTTCATGCCCAAAATCTCTTCCGAATAGACTACTGGTATCTTCGCGGCCCAGCGTTCATATGCCCTGACAGGGCGGCCCAATTTTTCGGCATGTTGCATTATTACATACCCTATGGGTTCCATTCTTCCTTCCGGCAGAGCCAGTCCTTCTGCAGGATTCCGACCTCGGCGTTCCTTCCATCCGGCGCGCCAATCCCTGATGGTCGGTCCCAGATTCTTCAATCCCTGGAGGGAAAAAAGGTCAGGAATTAGCGGAATCGCCAGGAAATCTGCCGCAACGAGCGCGGCGCGATTGATGGCTCCCAGGTTCGGACCGAGATCCACAAGCACAATTTGAATCTCATGCTCGTCCACTATTCGAGAAATGACGCGCCAAAATGCGGAGATGACTCGAAATGCTCGCTCCTTTTTGTCGAGACATTGGGGCCACTGCTGGGATAATTCATCCTCAAAGCGAGATAATGCAAGATCTCCGATTAGCAGGAAAAGTCTCTCATCAATCTCCTCTGCATGAGGATTTTCAACAATATCTCCAACTCCATCTCCAATTCCCCGCAGCAATGGCTCGATGCATCCGTAAACTGTCTTGCAGTGCTCGCCGTCCGGCCAGAACTCTTCCAGACGATCCTCTTCCAGAAACGCTGCCGTGAGATTTGCCTGCGGATCGAGGTCTGCAGCCAATACCTTTAGCCCTAAATCGGCATACATCCAGGATAAGTGATAGACCAGAGATGACTTTCCTACGCCACCCTTGTTATTGAAGAACGCGATGATTGGGGCGCTCATTATTGCTTCCTTACCGTGGCAAGAATATAACTTTGCTCGACATCAAACTGCGGCGGCGGATTGCCATTCGCTCTGAGCTGCTGCTTGGCAATCTGAATTCCGAGGCCGAAACGCTGCACATATCCAAGAACGCGCATGGCCTCTGCAAGATGAGGATTTCGATAGTCCGTCACGCCCGGTTGTCCGAAGTTCTCCCGTGTAACCTGACCGAACGGCCCTCCTGGGCTGTGAATCTCGATGCGATCCGAGAACCAGTAGATGCGGACCGGCGAGTTGGTTCCTTCATAAGTCCTGTGAAGGACAGCATTGCGAACCAATTGCTGAAGCGCAGGCAGGGGATATTCGGGATGCCTGATTTCTACCGGCTTTGATATCACGGACGTTGATACGGAATTATTGGCTTCAAGAACCTCGTCAATCCTTCGCAAAAGCTGCTGCAATGGACCATTGATCTTCTTCTGATCTCGAATCGGATCGGTCAATTCCGTTCCATCCAGTCTCAAGAATTGCACGTAAGCTCCGGGGATAAAATCAAGAATCTCCTTGCCGAATACCAGGACACCCAAAACAGTTGGCTCTCCGTCCGGAGTTAAAAAGCGCAGGGCTTTTAGCTTATCCTCCAGAGAACGGGTGTTTTGAGCAAGCACCTCCGACGCGATGGCCAAACGGAGATACTCACGCTCGAATAAATCAATGTCAAGGTCCTTGATTGTGGCGGATGGCATGGGATGAAGATCATAGGGCAGATCCCTGGACCGTCGTCGTTCGGCAAGGATTTTTTCTTCTTCCGGTGTGGCGATGGCTCTTCGTGGACCGACCCTTATCCAGGTGACGCCGCTCAACCGAACTGGAGGAGCAAGTGAAGGTTTTACGGCAACTACTGCGGTCTCGCATCCATCAATTACCCTTTTTTCCACGGTTATGGATGGAATCGGCTGAATTTTGCCATCGTCTCGCATGTGGGACAACTGGAGCAAGAGTTCGTCCGTTACGGAAAGACTCGCACAGGTGCCGTCATCATTGGCTCCAATGAATATCACGCCGGGCCTTCGATGGTCCGGCAGGTCGTTGGCAAAGGCGCAAATGGCTTGTCTGATGCGGTCCGGATTGGACAGCGATGCTTTTCGCTCTACAAGATCGGATTCTAAGTCCTTGAGCATAAATAGAAGCTCTTGCTGGTCCATTGGGTACTCCTGAAAATCTATTGCTATTTTCTTAACATTTAGGTCTTTCCTTACAATTGGCGGAAATTCTATAAGGTCTTAAGCCATCCATTGGTCTCAATTCCATGTCGACGAACGCTCAGCAAATTAAAAATGCTTTTCCCCATCGCCTATTATTCCTCGCTCTCTTGTCCGCCCTAGTTTGCCAAACGCCGGTCCTGGCGGCACAGGCAAACCCGCATTTATTTGCTTCTGCACCCATTCCCGTCTACAGCTATGAGATCGTTCAGACCTATCGCCACGACCCTTCCGCCTTCACGCAGGGGCTTGTCTACGATGGCGGAGCTTTCTGGGAAGGGACTGGTGAGTACGGACAGTCCGCTCTGCGCCGGGTCTCTTTGGAAAACGGCAGCGTCCTGCGGCAGATAAAGTTGGCGAATTCGCTCTTCGGCGAGGGCGTGGCGGTCTGGAAGGATCGCATCATCCAACTCACCTGGCAATCGGGCGTGGGACTCGTTTACTGCAAAGAGAATCTGACCGAGACCGGTCGCTTCTACTACCGGACGGAAGGCTGGGGGATTACCTCGGACGGCAAAAGGCTCATCATGAGTGACGGCACGGATGCTCTCCACTTCCTGGACCCCGAGACATTCCGGGAGTTGGAGCAGATAAACGTAACATGCGGCGGCTCGCCTGTAGAAGGATTGAATGAGCTGGAGTACATTGATGGCAAGATCTATGCCAACCTCTGGCCGACCGATTGGATTGCCATCATCTCCCCGGAAACCGGAGAAGTCCTGGGAGCTGCAAACCTGGCCGGAATTCTGCCCAAAGCCGATGCAAGAGGCGTGGACGTTCTCAACGGAATAGCTTTCGATCCCAAGGGAGACCGGCTGTTTGTCACGGGAAAGCTTTGGCCCAAGCTCTTTTGGATCAAGCTGGTGCAAGAGGACGAGAAAGATCAATAATATACAATACTTCAATATACAATTCTTCAATATTCAATATCTCAATATTTAACTCGTAGGATTGCGAAGGACGAAGCGAGAAGTCCCCATCCTTCAGGGTGGGGATGAAAGCGGAGTCCTTTGCCATAATTACTTTCACCCTGCCTGGATTAACTATATATTTCTCGGTA
>Ga0074195_1002313_pt1 | contig 21905 bp, 16 predicted proteins | sample EPASupsiteHSE623_FD_64525 | JGI IMG/M metagenome (GOLD analysis project Ga0074195, IMG submission 64525) | Bioremediated contaminated groundwater from EPA Superfund site, New Mexico - Sample HSE6-23 | ecosystem: Environmental > Aquatic > Deep subsurface > Groundwater > Contaminated ...
GTTTGCAATGGCAGGAAGAACTAAAAGGTAATGGTTGGATTTTCTGCGGAACCGGGGAGTTTCGATTTTTCTCGTTCCGTTTAGGTAATCGGCCGTCAAACTGTTGGTGGCCTCCGTTAACCGGGTATGATCGCCCTGGAATACCAGTTCTCCGCCATGTACTCCTGCCAGTGGACCGATATCAATGATTTCATCGGCTGCACGGATAATTTCTTCGTCATGTTCAACCACCAGCACGGTATTGCCTATCTTTTGAAGTTTACGTAAAACCCTGATCAGCCTTTGGGTATCGCGCGAGTGCAATCCAATACTGGGCTCATCCAGAATGTACAGTGAACCCACAAGACTTGATCCCAGAGAAGTCGCCAGGTTGATCCTTTGCGATTCACCCCCTGACAGCGTTGATGAGAGCCTGTTTAATGTCAGATACCCCAGTCCGACATCACAAAGAAAATCGAGCCTGCTGTTAATCTCAATTAAGATTCGGCGCGCTACCTGGAGTTGGTGTTCTGTAAGCTGAATGGTTTTGAAGAACTCACGAAGTTCATTAACAGGCATCAGCACGAGATCCTGAATGGAACAATAGCCGACTTTTACATAACCGGCTTCTTTTTTTAAACGGGTACCCCGGCATTCCGGACAGGTGGTCTTTCCCCGGTATCGGGCCAGGATCACCCGGTATTGTATTTTGTAGCTCTTTTCTTCAAGCATTTTGAAGAAGGCATCGATACCTTTAAAAAAAGAGTTTCCGGTCCAAAGGAGTTGTTTCTGCTCCGGTGAAAGTTCATAATATGGTTTATGGATGGGAAATCCGAAAAGGCCGGCATTTTGAACCAGCCTGTCCTTCCATTTTTTCATGCTTTCGCCTTTCCAGCAAACAACTGCATCCTGATAGATGGACAGAGACTTGTTTGGAATGACAAGATCCTCATCAATGCCGATTACCTTACCGTATCCTTCGCAGGTAGGACAGGCGCCTACCGGATTGTTGAAGCTGAACATATGCTCTGTAGGCTCTTCGAAAATCATCCCGTCTGCCTCAAAGCGATTTGAAAATTTTTCTTCATCAACATGATCGGCATGATATACTTTAATAATACATTCGCCTTGTCCTTCAAAAAATGCCGTCTGCACAGAATCGGCCATACGGCTTACGTTTTGTTCGTCCCGGGAGGCTTGCAACCTGTCAATGACCAGATTCCACGAATTGCCATGCAGTTCAGCCTGTTTTTCTTTCATCAGATCAGCGATCCTCTCGATCTGATTATCCGATTCCACCCTCGAGAAACCTTGCTGAAGAAGAAGTTCTGCTTCCTCCATCTTAGTCCTCCCGTTTTTTGTATGAAGGGGAGAACAGATCAGGATTCTGGTTTCTTCCGGAAAACTGCAGATGAAATTGACCACATCGCTCACCTGGTGCCGCTTGACCTCCTTCCCCGAAACCGGTGAGATGGTTGTACCGATCCTTGAGAAAAACAGTTTCATGTAGTCATAAATCTCGGTGGATGTTCCGACAGTTGAACGCGGATTCCGGGTATTTACTTTTTGTTCGATCGCAATTGCAGGCGGTATTCCTTTTATGAAATCGACCTCCGGTTTATTGATCCTTCCAAGGAACTGCCGGGCATAAGACGATAAACTTTCAACATAGCGCCGCTGTCCCTCAGCGTATAATGTGTCAAATGCCAGGGAAGATTTTCCGGAACCGGAGAGTCCTGTAACAACGATAAATTTATTGCGGGGGATCTGAAGTTCAATATTTTTTAAGTTATGAACGCGGGCTCCTTTAATCGATATTTCCTTTACTTCAGTGTTATCTTTCATCATCACATACCAAATTTAAAAAGGAAAATTTGTTTTTTTAATAAAAATCATTCAAATTTACAAGTGACAAAATTAATTAAATAGTATAAACCATTTAAAAAACAATTGCCTATAGAACAAATTTACTTTTTAGACAAACTAAATTGGAAATAATGTTCAGAACAGAACCAGTAAATGACAATAGACTTGTTCGGAAGTTTATTGATGGTGACCAGAAGGCAATTGAAATGCTTATTAACCGTCATAAAGACAGGGTTTATACGTATATCACTTTAATTGTGAAAAATCAGCATCTCGCTGATGATATCTTTCAGGATACTTTTATTAAAGTGATCCGGTCACTTAAGACAGGCAAGTATACAGACAACGGGAAATTTATTTCCTGGGTGCTGCGGATAGCGCATAATCTGATTATCGATCATTTTCGAAAAGAAAAGCTTTTAGGAATGAGCTCAAATGAGGATTCAGATTTCGATCTGTTTAATTCTCCAAAGTTTTCTGACGAAAATATCGAGGATCAGTTGATCTGCGAGCAGATAACGAGTGATGTCAGGAAGCTGATTGAAGAGTTGCCTGATGATCAGAGGCAAGTCATCATCATGAGGCATTACCTTGGGCTAAGTTTTAAAGAGATTGCTGACCGTACAGGTGTCAGCATCAACACTGCACTGGGGAGAATGCGTTATGGCTTGATTAACTTGCGAAAGATCATTGACAAAAAAAAGTTGCTGCTTACGAAAATATAGTGTTTCCCGGAACAATATATTGTTTTTACAGGCGTTTTGGTAGGGTAGATTAATCCTAAATATAAACGCCTATTGCTTACATTAGTGGTATGATTTATTTTTTTAATTTGCATCAAAAGTACGATGATGAATTGATTAGTAATTCAAAGGAGGAAAATACAGGGTTGTTAGGGGAGGGGAAAACAAAAGAGGACGACGAAGTCATATTTTCGCCATCAAATCAGGTTTTAAATAATGTCCTGAATTTTTCGAAATCATACGAGACGGTAAAGACGGAGTCTTCCGGATATGTTGAAATGAATCTAAACTAATCAGCACCAGAAAATTGTATGTTCGGTTTTTTGACCGAATAGAGGTGGTGTGACCTGCCGCATTGCGGGAGAGGTTATTCTGAACGTAGCGAAGGGTCTGTCCCTCACTGAAAGTGAATCTTCGCTACGTTCGGAATGACAATCCCATATCTTCGGTTCGGAATCTGTTTAAATTTACTTTAAATTACGGCAACTTACTTTGAGAACAGTACCAAAGCCGCCAATTTCATTTATTTTTGTTGGGAATTCAATTTAAAGTAAACTTAAATCAAATAAAGATGACCATTAGCGCATTACAAAAAGCCAGAGCTCAGTATCAGCCTAAATTACCGCAATCATTAAAAGGATCTGTAAAAATTGTTGAAGGTGCTGAAACTGAATCTGTTGCCGACCAAACTCAGATCAAAGAGCGATTCCCGAATACTTACGGTATGCCCATCATTACTTTTGAGGGTGCTGACCAGGCTTCGGTTCTTCCGGCTTTTAATGTAGGGGTCATTCTTTCAGGAGGACAGGCTCCCGGGGGTCATAATGTGATCTCCGGTTTGTTTGACGGAATTAAAAAAATTAATTCTCAAAGTAAGCTTTATGGGTTCCTTGGAGGACCTGGTGGATTTGTCGATCATCAGTATATGGAGATCACCGCTGAATACCTTGATGGCTTCCGCAATACGGGAGGATTTGACATCATTGGCTCGGGCCGGACAAAACTCGAAGAAATCAGCCAGTTTGATAAAGGCCTTGAAATACTCAAAAAGCTGGATATCAAAGCGCTGGTGATTATCGGAGGAGACGACAGTAATACAAATGCCTGTGTGCTGGCCGAATATTATGCTTCTATTCAGTCGGGGGTTCAGGTGATCGGTTGTCCGAAGACGATCGACGGTGACCTGAAGAATGAGATGATTGAAACATCATTTGGTTTTGATACCGCGGTTAAAGTGTATTCGGAACTGATCGGGAATATTCAGCGCGATGCCAACTCTGCAAAAAAATACTGGCATTTTATTAAATTGATGGGCCGGTCAGCCTCGCACATCGGACTGGAAGCTGCACTCGAAACACATCCTAATATTACTCTCATCTCGGAGGAGGTTGCTGAAAAAAAGCAGACCCTTGGAGAGATTGTCGATTATATGGCCGGTATCATTGCCAAACGTGCGGCTAAGGGGGAAAATTTTGGTGTGGCTCTGATCCCTGAAGGATTAATCGAATTTGTGCCGGAAATGAAGGCACTGATCGCTGAACTGAACGACCTTTTGGCTGAAGGATCTGAAACAGGTAAAAAATTCAAGTCATTATCGGATGAATCCGGTCGTCATAAATTTGTTGCCGGCATTTTGTCTCCCGAATCTGCAAAAGTATATCATTCACTCCCTTCCGGAATTGCAACGCAGCTGACACTTGACCGTGATCCGCATGGAAATGTTCAGGTCTCGCTGATCGAAACAGAAAAACTGCTGGGTGAAATGCTGAAAAAAAGATTGTCTGAAATGAAGGCAAAGGGAGAATACACCGGGAAGTTCGGTACACAGTATCACTTCTTCGGTTATGAAGGACGTTGTGCTGCTCCTTCAAATTTTGATGCTGATTATTGTTATTCACTCGGATATACTGCTTCTCTGCTGATTGGCGGCGGAAAGACAGGTTATATGGCCAGTGTCCGTAATACCACGGCGCCGGCTGCTGACTGGATCGCAGGTGGGGTTCCTATCACCATGATGATGAATATGGAAAAGCGTCACGGTCATTTGAAACCTGTTATTCAGAAGGCGCTTGTCGATTTGAACGGTGTTCCTTTTAAATACCTGGCTGAAAATCGTGAGAAGTGGGCCGTTGAAACAAGCTATTTGTATCCGGGACCAATTCAGTACTGGGGTCCAACCGAAGTGTGCGATCGTCCGACGATCACGCTGCAACTTGAAAGAGGGAAATAGAACTTTTTAAAAGATAACCTGAAAAGCCTTCCTGCCCGGAGGGCTTTTCTATTTATTCGCGGGGAATTGGTTGCTTTTCAAAATAGGCAATTTCATTCTCCAATTCTTTCAACGAAGGAAAATCATTGAAGTGCCACTTATCCATAATCGTTCCGTTTTTCAACAGGATTAATCCCGGATTGGACCGGATCATTGTTTTTAAAGTGATTTGATCGCAATTGAAAAAATCGAAATTGAGATTGTTCATCGCTTTGAAATGTTCTGTTTCTCCCGGAGCTGACGCTGTCAGCCCGATAAAGCTCATCCGGCGAGCTTTCGCGTATTGAACGATCTCCCGGATAGCAGGAAAGCCCGACGAATCTGCTTTTTCCTGGTTATAGACCACAAAAACGAAAGTATAGCCAGGGTCCTGAAGAAAATAGTCTTTAACATCTTCTCTCTCCTCGGTTTCAATAGTGAAATTCCGGATCGGAGGTTCATCGCCTTTCTGTATTAACTTTGAATCCATTGAAATAAATTCCCAATTCAGACTGTCCTGCCATGGATAATCAGCCTCAGTGAATTTTTTTTCTTCCCCGGTCTTTTTGTTTTTATAGCAGAACGTATTTTCATAGACGTCCTTAGGCGCATCTGCAGGAACGGTCATGGACTCCGGAATATTCGTTCCAACCTTGTATGGAAGGAAATCCATGATCGGAAGATGATTATAAGAATAGCCAATCAGATAGGCAAAGACAAGGATAGTAATCCCAAAGAAAACAGATCTGACCAACGACAGCTTTGACGAAATAAAACTTTCTCTGTATTTGAGTATGATCAGAGCAAGGAGCAATAAAAGTATATTTTTAAAGAACGTTTGCCAGTTGGTCAGTTTGATGGCGTCCCCGAAACAACCGCAGTCCGTAACCGGATTATATATGGCGATCACCAGGGTGAGGCCTGTAAAAAAAATCATGAATAAAAGTGAAACAACTGAAAAGAGTGAAATCAGTACATTCATTGTCAGCGCAAGTCCGATGATGAACTCAGACGCCGAAAGCAATACTCCCATCGGAAAAGCAAGCGGAGCGAGCAGATCCATGCCCCAGGCGTTAAAATAATCTGTAAATTTATAAGCCGATCCCCATGGATCAATCCCTTTTACAAAACCGGAGAACATAAAGACCAGTCCCAGTATAACCCGTGCCATGTGCCAAAGTGTTTTCAAATCAGAAAATGTTAGTTGTCAAATTGTCAAACTGTAAATTGTTAAACTGTATAATTGCCGCGTGCATGCCCCATGCTCTTTGCTCCGCGCCCTATTCCCCAAACTCCAGCTTTATTAACACGAAAACCGCATAATTGATCATATCGAGATAATTTGCATCGATGCCCTCGGAGGCAATTGTTTTACCGGCATGGTCTTCGATCTGCTTAATCCGTCTGATTTTCATCAGGATCAGATCAGTGATGGAACTGATCCGCATTTTACGCCATGCTTCATCGTAATCATGATTTTTATTCAGCATCAGGTCACGTGCTCTTTTAAATCCTTCCGTGTAGAGTTGTAACGTTTCTTCTGGTGTCAGGTCATCCTCTTCAGAAATACCTCTTTCCAGTTGAATCAAAGCCATGATACAGTAGTTAATGATACCGATGTATTCTGAACGACTGTCTTCGTTCACCTTCATCATGCCTTTCATTTCTATACTGCGAATCCGTTGGGCCTTTATGAAAATCTGATCGGTAATGGAAGTTGGACGTAAAATTCGCCAGGCAATTCCGTAATCCTTCATTTTCTTTGTAAAAATATCCTGGCATATACTGATGATATGTTCGTATTGCTGTACTGTCTTTTCCATCTTCTTCAATTGTGTTTCTATAAAATATGAATTGATCCGGTTTTTATTCCGGGTTGAAACAGTTTTTAATAAATTTATGTTTATTTCAAGTTGTAATGTGGGATAAAAATAGGAATTAAATGTGTATTTTGACGGCATTATTATACTTTTGTACGAAGCAATGTTTAACACCACAAAACTGAATGACTTATGTTAATTACGGGTTCTGCCAGTAAGTTTTTTAAGCGGAAAAGTTCAATATCTTTAAATGGCAAGTTAATCGATCTGGCCAATCCGGTGGTCATGGGCATCTTAAATGTCAGCAAAGACTCATTTTATGATGGCGGTAAATACACCACTGAATCAGCTATTTTGCAGCGGGCAGAAGAAATGATCCGTGAAGGAGCAGATATTATCGACGTGGGGGCCGTATCTACCCGCCCTGGGTCGGAGATGATCTCCACCAAGGAAGAGCTGACCCGGTTGCTTCCCGCGGTAGTTGCTATCCGCAAAAAATTTCCCGATATTCCGCTGTCGGTCGATACTTTCCGCTCATGGGTTGCTTTGCGTATTATTGATGAAACTGGTGAGTGCATTGTCAATGATATTTCAGGCGGAAACTTTGATGATCATATGTTTGATACTATTGCCAAGCTGGGCGTACCTTATGTGTTGATGCATATTCTGGGAATACCTAAAACAATGCAGGAAAATCCTGTTTATGAAGATGTGGTGCAGGATGTATCCAGGTATTTTTCTGAAAAGGTTAAACGACTGACCAAGGCAGGTGTGAAAGATGTGATCCTTGATCCCGGTTTTGGTTTCGGGAAGAATCTGGAAGATAATTTTGATTTACTGAACCGCCTGGATTCATTTAAAGTATTCCAGTTACCTGTTTTGGTTGGTGTAAGTCGTAAGTCTATGATTTATAAATTATTGGAAGTGGATCCAGATCAGAGTCTGACAGGTACGATTGCTGTTAATGTCATGGCTTTACTGGGAGGTGCCGATATTCTGAGAGTACATGATGTACAGGAAGCTGTTGAGGCTGTCAAACTGTTTAAAAAACTGAAAGAGGTAGCAAATAAATGAGCTTGTTTATAACCATACGGGTTTTGGATATTGTCGATATCCTGATGGTGGCATTCCTGCTGTATCAGCTGTATATGCTAATAAAAGGGACAATCGCTTTCAACATTTTTATTGGAATATTTATCGTTTACCTGTTTTGGTTACTGGTGCGTGCCCTGAATATGGAGCTGATCGGAACGCTGATGGGGCAGTTCATCGGAGTTGGAGTGCTTGCCCTCATTGTTGTATTTCAGCAAGAGATCAGACGGTTTTTATTGTTGATAGGCAGTAATGAACAAGTGAACAGATTATTGAGTACGGAAAAGCTTTTTGCATCAGATAAATTAAATGCTGTTACCAATCAGCATGTGAAATTAATGGTGAAAGCCTGTGAAAATATGGCCCGAACCTATACCGGTGCACTTATTGTAATTGCGCAGAAGTCTGAGTTAAGGGAGTTTGTCCGCACCGGGGAAAGGTTGAATGCCAGGATCTCGGATGCACTACTGGAAACAATTTTTTTTAAGAACACGCCTTTACACGATGGTGCAGTTATTATTATTGGAAATCAAATTATCGCGGCGCGCTGCATTTTGCCCATAACAGATATGCATGATCTTGATCCTTCACTTGGATTACGGCATCGCGCGGCAATAGGTATTACAGAAGTAACAGACGCCTTAGCGATTGTTATATCAGAGGAAAAAGGAAAAATTTCATATGCCCGGAACGGCCAAATCCATCAGAATATCTCATTGGCCGAATTGACTAAACTGCTGGGAACGCTCGTTCATGGCGAAAGTGAACCAACCGTAGCCGAAGAGTAGCGTGTAATCAATTGAACATTTCTTTGGATATCCATTCCTGCGGGAGCAGAAATGAAAACAGAATAGTATGCATAACAGGATCACAGAATTATTTAAAATTAAATATCCGATCATACAAGGCGGTATGGTTTGGTGCAGTGGCTGGAGACTGGCTTCTGCTGTGAGTAATAACGGAGGACTGGGATTGATCGGAGCCGGATCAATGCATCCGGAAACCTTGCTGGAGCATATTCGGAAGGCAAGGGAAGCCACCCGTAACCCTTTTGGTGTAAATGTTCCATTATTTTATCCCGAGTTGGAAACGATCATGGAAATGATTTCCTCCGAAAAGGTCCCTGTTGTTTTTATTTCGGCAGGAAGCCCGAAAGTCTGGACAAGCTGGCTGCACCAGCGTGGAATTATCGTTGCACACGTGGTTGCCGGCTCATTATTTGCGAGAAAATGCGAAGAAGCCGGTGTCGATGCAATTGTGGCCGAAGGATTTGAAGCAGGGGGGCATAACGGGAGGGATGAGACTACAACCATGACCTTGATCCCTTCGGTGAGAAGGGTAACCGGTCTTCCATTGATTGCCGCAGGAGGGATAGGCAGCGGGAGGGCAATGCTGGCTGCGATGGCTTTGGGAGCCGAAGGCGTACAGATCGGGTCGCGCTTTGCCATTTCCCGGGAATCGTCTGCCCACCCGGCGTTTAAGGAGTTGGTGGCCGGATTGGGAGAGGGTGGAACAAAGCTCTCGCTTAAGCAACTTGCCCCTGTCCGGCTGGTAAAAAACAAATTTTTCAGAAAAGTGGAAGAAGCTGAAATGAGAGGAGCTACAGCCGAAGAACTGAAAGCGCTTTTAGGACACGGACGATCCAAAATGGGTATTTTTGAAGGAAATCTCGACGAAGGCGAGCTGGAAATAGGACAGGTATCGGCGACCATCGATGATATACCCACTGTTCAGGAAATCATGCAGCAATTAATCACAGACTTCGAACAAGCACGCAGGGAACTTGTTGAAGACACTAAATTCAAATTTGATTTATGATCCGATTTTCCCGTCATCAATTGTCAAACGGACTACAGATACTGATTTACCCCGACTATTCCACGCCAATGGCGGCTATCGATGTTTGCTATCATGTGGGTTCAAAAAATGAAGATCCCGAACGGACCGGTTTTGCTCATTTGTTTGAGCATCTGATGTTTGGAGGTTCAAAGAATATACCTGATTATGATCTGCCGCTTCAACAGGCCGGAGGAGAAAACAATGCGTATACCACCAACGATATGACCAACTATTACCTGACTTTGCCTAAAGCAAATCTGGAAGTTGGATTTTGGCTGGAGTCTGACCGGATGCTGGAACTCGCATTTTCGGAAGAGAGTCTCAATGTTCAGCGTAACGTGGTGATCGAAGAATTCAAGCAACGTAACCTCAATCAGCCCTATGGCGATGTATGGGCGTTGATCCGCGATCTGGCCTATCAGGTGCATCCTTATCGGTGGCCTACTATTGGAAAGGAAATTAGCCACATTGCCGATGCTTCACTGGAAGAAGTGAAATCATTTTTCTACCGGTTTTATGCGCCCGACAATGCCGTGCTGATCCTGAGCGGAAATGTCGATGCGGATGAATGCCTCCGGCTTGCTGAAAAGTGGTTTGGATCGATCCCCAGGCGGAATGTCAACAAACCCATACTCCCTGTTGAACCGGAGCAAACCGTTTTCCGGGAAAAAGCCGTGGAACGCCAGGTTCCTGATACGGCGATTTACCTGGCTTTTCATATGGACGACCGGAGGAGCCGCGGGTATTATACCAGCGACCTGATCTCGGATATTCTTTCAGGAGGAAATTCCTCGCGGCTGTATCAAAAACTGGTCAAAGAAGAACGGCTTTTTATTGAACTCGATTCCTACGTGTCCGGGGATCATGATAAAGGATTGTACATGGTTTCCGGAAAATTGTCTAAAAGTATTTCACCCGATCAGGCCACTCAGGCAGTCTGGAAAGAATTAAACCGCTTAAAAGAGGAACTGGTCCCGGATACCGAACTCGAAAAGGTGAAGAATAAAGTGGAAGCCAATCATGTAATGGCCCAGATGAATTACCTGAACATGGCACAGGAACTTGCGATATGGGAAAATATTGAACGCGCGGAACTGATCAATGATCAGCTTGATTTTTATCGTTCCGTATCAGTTGAAGAGATACGTGAAACTGCCCGCAGGATATTTCGACCGGCGAATTGTTCTCAACTAAATTACCTTGCCAAATGATGATAGACCGAACGATTCAACCACAGATAAGACCCGTGGAAAGGCCATTGTTGACTCAGCCCGTTAAAACCAGGCTCCGTAACGGATTACCGGTTTATCAGCTGTTTTCAGGAACGCAGGAGGTTTGTAAAATAGACTTTATTTTTGAGGCCGGTACCTGGCAACAGGAAGTTCAGTTGCAGGCCGGCCTGGCAAATGCCATGTTGCAGGAAGGAAGTGAAAATTATACGGCAGAAGCGATCGCGGGGAAATTCGATTTTTACGGCGCTTATCTTCAGCTTTCGGCTGACCAGCATTTCGGGACGATAAGCGTCATTGCACTGACCAAACATCTTGCCCGTTTGATGCCTGTTATTGAAGACCTGATCAAAAGGTCTGTTTTTCCGGAGAAGGAATTTGAGACATTGGTGAACCGACGCAAACAGCGTTTCCTGCTTGAGAATGAAAAAGTCAGGGTGCTCAGCCAAAAGAAGTTTTCGGAAGCCTTGTTTGGAGAAGGACACCCTTATGCACAAACCGTAAGTGAGGAAGATTTTGACAGGCTTCAAAAAGACGTTCTGATCGATTTTTATCATTCGTTTTATCATTCAAATAATTGTGAGATTCTTGTCGCCGGACGTTTTGACGATGGCCTGACCGAATTGCTCAACCAGTATTTCGGGGGAAACGACTGGGAAAACAAAACTCCTGTTCAGACTGCAAAAAATATCCGTCCTTCTTCTGAAAGGATATTTCAGGTGTTGAAGCCTCAGGCTATCCAGTCGGCGATAAGGGTTGGCAAGATCCTGGTTCAGAAAGATCATCCTGATTATCTTCCTTTACAGGTGCTTATCACCATCCTGGGAGGCTATTTTAGCTCAAGGCTGATGACCAATATCCGTGAAGAAAAAGGTTATACCTATGGTATTGGCGCTCATCTTTTTAGCTTGCGCGAAGCAGGTTACCTGGTCATCTCAACCGAGGTCGATAAAAGTTACGAGCAGGCGACTCTGGATGAAATTTTCCTTGAGTTAAAAAAATTGCGCACCGAGTTGATTGGTAAAGAAGAACTGGAACGGGTACAGCAGTATCTTCTCGGGGAATTCCTCCGGGACCTGGACGGACCCCTCGCATTAGCACAGACTTTTTTGAATGTGCATGAGTATGGGCTGGACTACGATTTTTATGAAAAATACTATCAGACGATCATGAATCTCTCTCCAGTACATTTTAAAGGACTGGCAGAAAAGTATTTTCAGGAAGACAGTTTTTATACGGTTGTAGCGGGAAGGGGTTCGGTATAATTTTTTAGCATAACGCCGAAATACAATATAGAAAATCTTTTGAGCGTTACATAACAGAGGATCCGGTTGATCCGGACCTGTTATCAGCTTTCAGAAGATGAAGATATTCGTATTTCTCCTGCTATTGTTTTACCAGATGGTTCCTGCTTATCCGGGCAACCTCAAAGGGAAAGTTGCCGACTATTCCGCATACCACCTCGAAAAAAAGGAAAACCTTGGAAAAATTCTGGCAAGCAATAATTTTTCAGGGAAGAAGAGAGGTAATTCAGGAGGAATCATCGGTTGGTTTGAATATGATATTGAGGTGGATGAGCCTGGTTGGTATGAGCTTTTGCTTGATTATGAACCTGTTGCTTCTCATACCGGCTGGACTTTGCACCTCGCCGAATATCGGGTTGATGGCCGTCCTTTGAACGATTATCCTTCCACCGTAGTCTTTGGACGAAAAAAAGCAGGTAATATCTGGATGGATAGAGGCTTGCATAAATTCAGGTTTGAAAATAAAAACTGGTACACGCAGTTGCCCATCACCGGGTATGAATTTAAACCGGTAGAAACTAACCTGGCTAAAAATATCAGGATTGATCTGGATCCCGCTGATGATTATTATGGAGGCAGTTATTATGGCGTGGGTGAATCGTTTCCCGTGAACGTGTACACGGCAGGTAAAGGCAGTGGCGTTTTTACATTGGAAGTCGTCAGTAAACAAGACCGGGCAGTGGTCCGGACTTTCAGTTTACCTGTTTCACCGTCTGAAAAAGAACAAAAGCAAGTGATTCAGCTGTCAGCAGGCGAAGAAGGAAGCTTCTTTTGCCGGTATAAGGTTGACGGAAAGGAGATCAGCAAAGACGAAGCGTTGAGGAACATCGAATTTTCAACCATCGATACAAAACCTGTTGTTATACCTGAATCCTATGCTTACGCATCCCGGACACTTGTTTATTCGATCAATTGTGCCCGGGAAACCCCTGATTACCGGGATATACCGTCACGGGTAATCACGTCAGGGGTAGGAAAATACCGCGAAACCGGAAGCGGGCAGTGGGATTATTATGCCTATAAGTTGCCGGTGGTGCAACAGGAAGCCGTTTATATTGTAGAAGTTGATATCCCGGACGATCAGCAAAGGGGCATACAAATTCAGTTCAGGGAACGTGATCCCGCTCATTATATTATTGGACCCGGCGTGGAAACAGGAGACCCTTTTCCCAACAGCGGCAAATTTATCACGCAACGTTACCTGTATTGGCCTCGGTTTGGCGGGGAACAGCCGAGGATTGCTGTAGTGAATGTCGGAAATAACGAACATCATGCGCCGGCTGCTGCCGCGGCAATCAGGCTATATCGGATTACCGGTCAGTTACCTGCCTTAAAAAAAAGAGATGACGGAAGAGAATTTGCCAAATGGTTTGAAGAGCCGCTGCGTTGGCTGGATCCTTTTGGCGCACGCAACAAGAGCGGGGAGGAAATGATCCGTTCAGCTGAAAACCTGGCAAAAACCATGCGATACACGGGAGCTACGACAATGTTTTTGACAGCCGACGTTTACGGTATCGGAATGTATCCTTCCAAATACCGGTATTCGTCAAAATATACCGGCGATCCGCTCCGGATGATGCTGCTCATTGCTCAAAAATATGGGCTGAAGGTAATCGCTGATGTGAGTCCAAAACAGGGCATGCTAACCACTAAATATTACAATGAAACCGGTTCGGAACGTTATCAGTTGTTCCTCTGTGATAAGAACGGAGATCATTATAATTACGCTACCAATCACTATACCGCCATGTTTAATCCTGCGCACCCGGAAGTACAGCAGGAAATAAAGGGAAAAATAGCTGAAATAGCAGAACGTTACAGAAATCTGTCTGCATTGTCGGGTGTTTCCATACGTGTAATGAACTGGGAACAGCACACCATGACTTCATTCAGCAGTTTGGATTGGGGGTATGATCCCTGTAACGGAAAACTTTTTTCTTCTCATCTGGGTATACCCGATCCGGGAACACCCCAGGCGCGATATGCCCTTTTTACCGGGAAATACAAGGAACAATGGCTCAACTGGAGGATTGATGTGGTGCATAAACTGCTCGAAGATATTCGGGATACCTGCCGGACAATCAATCCCGGATTTACAGTTTATTCCACCGTTCACAGTTCCAATTGGGCAGGCCTGCGGCAGGCAAAAGAGGCCGGTATTGATAATTTTAAACTGGATGGTTTCAGGTATATCAACGGTTTATACAGCACGGGACGCACTCCCGGTTGGCAAAAGAGACGGCAGAATCTGACCGATCCTGCCATACTCAAACAATTTGATGTTTCACGTGCTCACCTTTTTGGATTTCAGTATTTCGAAGCGGGGCAGAAAAATATCCCCAATTCAGTGCTCGGTTTAAAAGGTGACGATTCAAAATGGATCTCGGCACATCTTAACCCGGCAGGGATATACAACCTGGAAAGTTATGCGTTGGCTTTAGCTTCGACCGATGCTTCTTTCCTGGGAAACGGAGGAAATACTTATTTTATTGATCCTGAACCGATGCGTGAATTTCTGGCTGATTATATCGTTCTTCCCAAAAAAGAATTTTCTACTCTTTTTGCTGATTCCCATGTTGTTGTCCGTGCCTCTAAGGGGGAAGAGTATTTGTTTTATCTTGTCAATATTACGGATAAGCTGCAACGGGTCGTATTCCGATTTTCAGATGTACAAAAAATCACACGGATGTCAACCGGTGAGGTTTTTACACCCGATGCCGGCAAACAGATCGGATTTGATCTGAAACCATTTCATTTATATTCATTTCGGACAACCGGGACCAGTATCACTTCAATTTCCGTTAACGCACACAAACTTTAAAAAATTGATTGTTGCGTGCAATTTTATTACTAACTTTATCGGTGTTTAACTAAACCAAATAAAGCCGGTTATGAAAATTTGCATAATTTTCTCAGTAGTATTGATACTTTTCGCAAATGTGTTGTTTGCTTCCTCCAAGAAAAACGGTTCGATTAAGCATGAGCAAAACCAAATTAATTGTTTGAGGTTTGCCGGGCAGGAGAAACATCTGTCGGAGGCGAAACGACCAATGAAAATGAAAGTTGAGTTTAAAAATGACACTCAGGATCAGAAAACGGAAGTTTTTATTGATGGTAAATTGTTTACCGCGTTGATTTATCCTGATAACATGGAAAAGCAGTCTCTTTATCCGATCCTGACCGCTTCCGGAAAATTGATCACCCGTGGATACCCATTGCACCCCAGACCATTTGAACGTACCGACCATCCTCATCATATCGGGCTGTGGTTTAATTTCGGTGACGTCAACGGGCTCGATTTCTGGAACAATTCTTTTGCCATTAAACCGGAAGACAAACCAAAATACGGAACAATTAAGTTCAAAAAGATTGTTTCGGAAGATCCGGGAAAAGGTGAGCTCATTACAAGTTCCGATTGGGTCGATATAAACGGGAACGTACTTTTGAATGAGGAAACAACCTATATTTTTTCGGGTGAAGACAATCTTAGAACGATTGAACGGATCACAAAACTAACGGCTGTTAAAAAGGTAACTTTTACAGAAAACAAGGAAGGTTTGCTTGGGCTCAGAGTGGATCGGGCATTTGAAGAGCCGGCACAAAAGCCTGAAAAATTTCTGGATGCCAACGGTATCGAAACAGAAGTACCGGTCATGAATAATGAAGGCGTCAACGGTGTGTACCGGAATGCAGAGGGGATTACAGGCGGAGATGTATGGAGCAAACGGAGTCCGTGGGTGGCTCTGCGGGCTGAAAAAGAAGGAGAAGTCATTACCATTGTCATCCTGGATCATAAAGAAAATCCGAATTATCCAGCCTGGTCACATGCCCGCGGGTATGGTCTTTTTGCATCAAATAATCTGGGTGGCAGGGCGTTTGATAAAAATGTAACACCTGTAAAGCTGGAATTAGCGCCGGGAGAGGAAGTCGTGTTTAAACATAAAGTCGTGATTGGCCGTGATCTGACTGACCAAAATATCAATGCGATAGCAAAGCTTTTTAATAAATAGAAAATTGACCTTCAGACGGGTTCCATAACCACTAACAACCAAATACATAAACGAATGAAACCAGAGAACGAAAATTCAAGAAGATCTTTCCTCCGAAATGCTGCTGCAGGAGCTCTAGCGGCTGCTGTTGTACCTGCGGTTTTAAAGGCAGAAATAACTAAACCAACGATCATTCCTGCCGGCGCAAAAGGCGCAAACGACCGGATACGGGTTGCTGTATTGGGCGTAAACGGAAGAGGAAAATCACATATTAGTGAGATCATGGATCTTGCAGAAAAGGCAAATGTCGAAGTTGCCACATTGTGTGATCCTGATATGGATATTTTAAAGGAACGTGCCGGGGAGTTTAAGGAAAAATATGGAAAGAATATCGCGATAGAACAGGATTTTCGGAGAACCTATGAAGATAAGTCAATTGATGCAGTATCACTGGCTTCACCCAATCACTGGCATGCCTTACAAACGATCTGGGCATGCCAGGCGGGGAAAGATGTGTATGTTGAAAAACCGGCTACACACAATATCTGTGAAGGGAAAAAGATGATTGAAGCTGCCTATAAATATAACCGTATTGTTCAGCATGGAGTCCAGTTGCGCAGTTCTGTTGCTATCCGGGAAGCCGTCAAACATCTTGAGGAGGGATTGATTGGTCGTGTTTATATGTCACGGGGATTAGTTTACCGCTGGCGCCCTGATATTGGCAATAAAGGCATTTCGAAGGTTCCTGCAGGACTTGATTATGATTTATGGTGCGGTCCTGCCCCGATGGTTCCCTTTACCCGTAATTTAGTTCATTACAACTGGCACTGGCATTGGAACTATGGAAATGGAGACGTTGGTAATCAGGGAATTCACGAAACAGATCTTTGCATGTGGGGACTTGGTGTAGATCATTTGCCTGAGCGGATTACCTCCATGGGTGGAAAATTTTTATGGGATGATTGTAAGGAAGTTCCAGAAATCCAGACTTCCGTTTATCACTATCCGAAAGAAAAGAAAATGATCCAGTTTGAAGTTCGCAATTGGTGTACCAATTTGGAAGATGGCGCAGGGGTAGGAAATATCTTCTATGGTGATAAGGGCTATATGGTCATTAAGGGTTATGGTACTTATGAGACTTATTTGGGCGAAAAAAGAGAAAAGGGACCATCCAGATCTGAAGATGGTGAATTGGCACTTCATTTTCAAAACTGGTTTGATGCCATCCGGGCACGTGATATGAGCATTCAAAATGGCCCTGTTCAAACCGGTCATTTGGCTTCTTCCCTGGCTCATTTAGGAAACATATCCTATCGTCTGGAACGCCAGCTCGAATTTGATCCGGTGGCAGAACGGTTTATTGGCGAGGGAGAAAATGAAGCCAATGCGATGTTGAGCAGGGACTATCGTTCCCCCTATTTATTGCCGGAAAATATTTGATATTGAAAATGAAGCAGGGATTTCGCGGGAATATCCTTTTATAAAAACATTTAAATTAGGAAACATGGATAATTCAAGACGGTCATTTATTAAAACATCAGCGATTGGAGCTGCCGGGCTCACGATCGGAGGTATGGGTATGACATCAAAAAGTTATGGTCGCATTATTGGTGCCAATGACAGAATCCGGGTTGGAATTTTAGGTTTTTCGGGTCGTTTCAGGTCTTCGTTGTCAAAATCTTTTTTAAAGTATGCCAACGAAATGAATTTTGAATTTTTTACCATTTGCGATATCTGGAATCGCCGCCGGGACGAAGGGCAGGCCTGGTATAAGGACGCTACCGGCGGAACAATCAATACGGCAAGAAATACGGATGAATTGTGGGATCAGAAACCCGATGCCGTTATTATCAGCACGGCCGATTTTCAGCACGCTTTGCTTCTGGCGGAGGCTGTCCGGGCAGGAGCTCATGTCTATTGCGAGAAGCCTTTTGCTGAGACCATGGATGATGCCAATGAAGGATTGAAGGCTGCCAAAGAAGCAGGTAAGGTCATTCAGATTGGTTCCCAGCGCCGCAGCGGTCCCAATTACCATGCCGCACATGATTATATCCAGTCCGGTAAATTCGGGAAAATTGTTGCCGTTGAAATGACCTGGAATGTGAATCAGCCGGGGAGATGGCGTTTGCCGGAGCTGACAAAGCAAATCAAGGAATCGGATACCGACTGGAAACGTTACCTGATGAATCGCCCGTATGAAAAATGGGACCCAAGAAAATATCTTGAATACCGTTTATTCTGGCCTTATTCTTCCGGAATTCCGGGACAATGGATGGCTCATCAGATCGATACGGTTCACTGGTTCTCACATTTGGAGCACCCCCGTTCGGCAGTGGCCAATGGCGGCGTTTATGTATGGAAAGATGGAAGAACCAATTTCGACACCATGACCGCTGTATTCGATTACGGGTCAACGGATAAGCCGGACGAAGGCTTCCAGGTAATCTATTCTTCGAGGCAGACGAATTCTTCGGGCGGCACCAAAGAATGGTATTTTTCCAACGGAGGGAAACTGGATCTGGATACCAATCTGGTCAACAGTGATGGTGGTTTAACTGAAAAATATGCCCAGGAAATGGGTAAAAAGCCATTCCTGCTTGAAAACTTTGAATTGCCGCAAATTAAAGTGGAAGCGGAAGCAAATACAGGTTCTGATCCTTTGACCAATGCACACATGAAAAACTGGATGGATTGTGTCCGTAAAGGAGATGTTAAAACCAATGCTCCTGTTGAAGCCGGTTACTGCCATTCCATTGCCAACATTATGGTGACGGCTGCGCTAAGAACGGGTCAACGTGCTACTTTTGATGAAAAAACAAAACAAGTCCTGGCCGGAGGAAAAGTATTCAAATACTAAAATCGACAATAATTATAATAGAGCCGTCTCGTGAAATTGAGGCGGCTTTTTTATTTTAATGCCAAAATGGCCAGGATTTCAAGATGCCGGTTTGTGAGGTTCGTCCGGCTTTGTTTTCTGATTGTCACCCTCCTGACCCTTGTTTTCAACTTGCTTTAACAAGTTGGGCAGGAAAGTTTCACTGAATCCGGAAAGAAAGGCGATAATAGCTATCGCGTAACCATTACCATTCTCCATTAAAACAGGGAATATTAGTTTTGACTGAATCAGGATATAAACGATCAGTCCGGAAAACATGGTTGTCAGTATCCGGATGCTTCCATAGAAGAATTGAAACCACCCAAACTCGGATGATTCTATTTGTACTTTTTTAATGTCTTTAGCCACAGATAAAAAACCGCCAATAGACGCATAGGTCATCATGTAAAAATGAGGGATGATCTCAGGAATAAATTTATACTTTTTTAAAAAATAACTGATAATAAGTGTAGATACTACGACAGACAGGCAGCTTAAGAGATAATAAAACCTCCCGATGTTTAGTTTATATCCTTCGATGCGCTGAATAATTTTATCACAGATCTTTTTTGCATTTTCAATATCCCCGGAAATAGCTTCGGTATAGGCGAGGCCGATTTGATCAACAAATTTCCTTTTTTCTTTTTCCTTTTCCAGATAACCGGTAATCACCAGTATCCAGGGGCTGATTTCAGAAACCTGTTTACGAAGCTGGGGATCATCAGTAGCCACGGTAACTTCGCCGCTCTTATCACCTTCGAAGATGAGGAAGTCAGACTTTGCGGCATACAGAGTGGTGATCGTTTCACCTCTGAAAACATCACCCTCATTGTAGTCTGACAAAGATTGAATGTTTGCTGCCATGTTTAGTTTTTTCTACAATTTATAAAAATATCTTTTAATAAAAAAGGCAGGATGTTGAGTCCTGCCTTGAGTATCTGTACGATATTTTGATCATAGTGGGAATATTCCTGTTTCACGGCAATATTCGATAATCTTTTCCGGATTTTTACCATTATGGTGAGGATCCAGAGTGAGCGCAGTTTGTTTTGGTATATCGAACGGAAGATCCAGGCCGGGTACATATCTTAATTTCTCCAGATCATAGAATTCCGGCTTATTAGCTTTGCAGAATTCGAGGTCGGCATTCATGTAGAAGAGGTGAAAGCGTTCCTTTCCAATGACTTGAGCAACTTGTTTTCTTATATTTTCGTCAGGGGAAATAAATGAGCAAATGGTAATGATACCCTGATCATTCAGTATGCGGCATACTTCGGCAACCCGGCGCAGGTGCTCAGCCCTGTCGGTTGGAGTAAAATCAAGCTCTTTTGACAGTCCGGACCGGACAGAGCTTCCGTCGAGCAATACAACGGTGGCGCCCATATCAAAAAGCTGTTTTTCGAGACTGAACGCCATTTCATTTTTACCCGAGCCATGTAATCCTGTGATCCAAAGGGTAGCACCCTGTTGGTGATATCGTTTGCGGTAAGCTTCCGCAGAGATTAATCCTTGTCCATGCCTGATTCGCTCACGATCCTTTTCGCTGATCCTGGATGGCAATTCATCAGCACTCAGATGATCGATGATCATTCCGACCGCTACGGTATTATTGGTGACCGGATCAATCAGTACGAACGAACCTGTGCTCTTGTTCTTTTTATAGGCGTCAAAGAAGATGGGTTTATTGGTCGTGAGAACAACCCGTCCAATTTCATTGAGTTCAAAATGGTCGACCGTCGATTTTTTCAGCGTGTTGACGTCAATCCTGTATTGGATCTTATCGACCCTGGCCCTTGTATTATTGTTGGCATGCTTAATGAAAAAATGCGTGTTGGGGTCCATGGGTGCTTCGTCCATCCAGACCAGCATCGATTCGAAATGACGTTCCATGTGTGGCAGGTTGTCAGGATAAACAATCATGTCGCCACGGGAAATGTCGATTTCATCTTCCAGCGTAATGGTCACGGATTGGGGAGGGAAGGCTTCCTCCAGTTCACCGTCGTAGGTGACAATACTTTTGATCGCTGATATTTTTCGGGAAGGAAGAACCATGATTTGTTCACCTTTCCGAACGATCCCTGATCCCACTCTTGCAGAAAAGCCGCGGAAATCCTTGTCTGGGCGCAGGACATATTGTACCGGATACCGCATATCTTCAAAATTCCGGTCGGAGCTGATATGAATGCTTTCCAGGAAATCGAGCATACATTTGCCGGTATACCAGGGCATATGGTTTGAAGGTTCCACGACGTTGTCACCTTTCAATGCCGATAACGGAATGTAGTTGACATCGGGAATATCAAGCTGGGTAACAAAATTATCGTAGTCTTTGCAGATTTGGTCAAAGACCCTTTCATCAAAATTGATCAGGTCCATCTTGTTCACAGCCAGAACAACATGCTTAATTCCCAGCAGCGACACTAAAAAAGTGTGACGGCGGGTTTGAGTGATGACTCCCTTGGTCGCGTCGATCAGGATAATGGCCAGGTTAGCGGTTGAAGCGCCGGTGACCATATTGCGTGTATACTGTTCATGTCCCGGAGTATCGGCAATGATGAATTTCCTTTTGTTGGTCGAGAAATAACGGTAAGCCACATCAATCGTAATCCCCTGTTCCCGTTCAGCTTTTAATCCGTCCAGCAGCAGGGCGTAATCGATATCTTCGCCGGCGTGTCCCATCCGTTTACTGTCGCGCTGCAGTGCTGAAAGCTGATCTTCATAGATCTTTTTACTGTCGAAGAGCAACCGGCCAATCAGTGTTGATTTGCCGTCATCAACCGAACCGGCGGTCAAAAGCCGTAGCAGGTCTTTCTTTTCGTCCTGATCGAGGAATGCTTGTATATCGAGAGTTTGTATCTGATTTTCCATGAATGGTCAAATTGTTAATTGTTAAACTGCTAATAGCTAAAGGCTCACAGCTA
>Ga0074195_1002314_pt1 | contig 21885 bp, 24 predicted proteins | sample EPASupsiteHSE623_FD_64525 | JGI IMG/M metagenome (GOLD analysis project Ga0074195, IMG submission 64525) | Bioremediated contaminated groundwater from EPA Superfund site, New Mexico - Sample HSE6-23 | ecosystem: Environmental > Aquatic > Deep subsurface > Groundwater > Contaminated ...
TACACAGCAGTCATGATAGCCGTAGCCCTGATAGTAGCCCTGGCTCTGGAGGCTGGAAGGCTGAAAGGGAGAATACGCCTGCCCGAGGTCAGAGACCATGAGGAAGAGAAGGTGGCAGGCTATATCTACTACATCTTCGGCAGCCTGATCACAGTGGTCGTCTTCCAGCCCATGATCGCCGTAACTGCAATGCTCATGCTCTCCCTGGGAGATGCTGTGAGCGGCCTGGCGGGGTCAGTCCTTGAGAACTCCAATGTGCGGGGCTGCAACCAGCGCTGGAGGATAAAGCCCTTTCCGATAGTCACCGCCATGTTCCTGGCATGTCTGGCCATAGGCTATCTCTCTTCTGCTATCACCAACTTGCCCTTCCAGGTCTACCTGGCTGGAGCCGTTGGGGCAACAATAGCAGACTCCATAGCCCTCGTCTTTTATAACCGCGGCCTGGACGACAACCTTACAATCCCCATCTTCGCGGGCTCCTTGATGAGCCTGGTCGTCCTGGTGGGCTGAAGGGCTGAGAAAGGTTTTTTAAAGTATGGGATTGTACCTCAACCCCGCTGGTCACAAGCGGCTCAGGGCTGCTTGATCCAAGAGAACAGGAGGTATGAGATGAATATTATTCTGCTCGGTCCACCGGGATCTGGAAAGGGCACACAGGCCAAGATGATCGCCGACAAGTACAGGGTAAAGCACGTCTCCACCGGAGACATCCTCAGGGAGAACGTCCGGAACGGCACGCCTCTTGGAGTAGAGGCCAAGAAGTACATGGATGCAGGAAAGCTCGTTCCCGACTCGCTCCTCATTGATATCATCAAGGACAGGCTGGCCAAGGATGATGTCAAGGCAGGCTGGATGCTGGACGGCTTCCCCAGAACCATGCCCCAGGCAGAGGCGCTGGACACGATCCTGCCCGCACTGGGCCAGAAGATCGATGTCGTCCTTAACATCGATGTTCCCGACCAGGAGCTCATCAAGCGCGTGACTGGAAGGCGTATGTGCAAGTGCGGAACTACCTACCACGTCCAGTTCAACCCGCCCAAGGTTCCTGGGAAATGCGATGCCTGCGGCGCTGACCTCTACCAGAGGGCTGATGACACCGAGGAGACTGTCAAGCAGAGGCTCCAGGCCTATCATGCCCAGACACAGCCCCTGATCGACTACTACAACAAGAGGGGCATTGTGAAGACCGTCCTTGGCGTGGGCGATATCAAGGCGATCTTCGGCGAGATTACAAAGGTTCTTGGATAAGATCCAAACCTTCTCACTTTTTCTTTTCTTCCCAGATTAAATAAAAATCGCTCTCATAATTTTCGAGCAGATCGAAAGCTCTTAAGCAAGCTAGAAAACTGCTCACACAGTGGCACGGAGATGAAAAGCCTATATGAAACCCGCGAACAAAGATTTGATCAAGGCCCTTCTGGAGGAAAGCCCCTCACTCCAGGAGGACATATTCGATGACTCCGAAAAGATGCTTGGCACCGTCCCATTCATCCTGCAGGTCATGGCCCGCCGCCCCGAGTTCATGATCTTCTCTTCCCTGAAGGACTTCTACGCACTGCGCCCGAAAAGCCTGGACGCCAGGACCGCCGAGCTCCTGGCAGTGGCCGCTGCTGCGAGTGCAGGCGCAGATAAGTGTCTGAAGGTTCACATGGCCGCAGCTCACCGGGCCGGGGCGAGCGAGGATGAGATCCTGGATGCCATATTCATTGCCGCAATCATCGGTCAGACAAAGGTGCTGGCCTCGGCGCTGAGGGCGTTCCAGGATTTTGAAGGCGAGTCGAAAGAGGAGTAGGCTTTGTGAAAAGATGGCGGGAAGAGATTATCCGCAGAAAAACCTCCTGCTCTTGTCCAGCTTGAAGAATCATCAACGCTTTCCAGTAACCGGGAACATTTTTATTCAACCTCCGATCAGGGCTTTTGCTATGATACTTGTCTATTCTCTAGGCGGCTCAATCCTTGCAGGCCGTGATGCGCAGAGCCTGCGGGAGTATGCAGACGCCCTCAAGCAGCTATCAGAAGAGCATAAGATCTTCGTAGTAGTCGGCGGCGGCCGCATCGCCCGCGAGTACATAGGGAAGGCTCGCGCCTTAGGCGCGTCGGAACTCTTCTGCGATCAAATCGGAATCGGCGCCACGAAGCTCAACGCCATGCTGCTCGTCGCAGCCCTTGGCAGTGCTGCGCCCGAGGAGATTCCTGCCTCTTACTCTGAGGCTGCAGAGTCAAGCCACAGAATAGTTGTCATGGGCGGCCTCTCACCTGGCCAGACCACAGATGCAGTCTCTGCAATGCTTGCAGAGAGAGTTCATGCCGATAGGCTGATCATAGCCACATCTGTGGATGGGGTCTACACCGCTGACCCGGAGGTCGATCCTTCCGCAAAGAAGGTCAAGGTCATGACGCCCCGTGCCCTCGTTCGAATGGCCATGGAGACTGAGATGAAGGCCGGATCTCGCTCGCCCATAGATCCACTTGCCGCCAAGATAATCGAGCGCAGCAGCATCCCAACAGCAGTAGTCCTGGGGAGCATTATAGAAAATCTAAAAAGAGGAATTTTCGGGGAGCATGACGGAACCGAGATCAAGCCGGAGTGAGCGACTTGATCAGGTCTCCGGAGGTGATTATTCCCCAGAGAACGCCCGACTCTGATACAACCAGCTGGCTGGCTCCTGTGCGGCCGAGCATCTTTATGGCCTCGTAGATGGGCTCCTCAGAGTCGATGGTCAGGAAGCCGCGGGTCATGATCTCTTTGGCCTCGAGGTTCGTCCTGCCGTCGGCCACAGCTCGAGTTATATCAGCCAGGTTGATAAGCCCCGGTGAGCTGCTGTCAACCAGCGCTTCCTGGACGCCGTTATGCACCAGGATTCGCGAAGCCTCCTGAAGCGATGCGTTTGGAGGGATTCGCACTGCCCGGCGGGCGATCTTTTTGATTGGGACTTTGGGAACAGAGATCATCTCTGCGATATGCAAAATGAGCCTGCTCATTGTGTCGTCCCTTCCCATCACCGTGCCCCTGAGGTAGAGCTTGTTGACGGGCGTGGGCCCAACCTCAATCTCATCTCCTATATTGAAGTCCCTGATGTTGCCGATGATCCTCACCACGCCGTCGCACTGGTTGGAGTGCATGACCTTGTTGAAGACTATCTCGCTCGCAGTTGCGCCCTCTACCAGGACTCCATTCCTGATGACCGGCACCTCTACCACGTCGCCCGTGGCATCGATGTTGAGCGCCTCGTAGGCAGCACCTGTTGCCCTGTAGCCTCCCTTTGGCCCTGGAACTCCTTCCACCAGGTTCAAGGCCTTCAGGGACTGCATCTGGTTCCTTATTGTTCCTGGGTTGCGGTCTATCAGCTCGGCGATCTCCTCGCCCTTGACCGCACGCCCCTCTACACGGTGAATGTTGATCAGCGCGGTTAATATGTCTCTTTGGACTGGGGTTAATTCCATAATTCGATCGGACATTGTTCATGATTAATGTCCTATATAGATTTATTGATCCTCTAATGGTTAAACAAAAATTTATTTTGAATCTAATCGCCTTTTGGACTTGAATGAAAATAGCAATTTTGCTTTAAATCTGAATAAAAACTCAATATTTACGCACGGGACAGGTTTTGCTTCCCCCGTATGGAAGTCGGCCCATTCGCCGCCATATCTTCCTTATCGGCTCCTGGTAGATGCTCCCACAGATCTCTGGCAGGCAGGCGCAGGGGTAGACCTCGCCTGCAGGCGTGATATGCATCCAGCTCTCTCCCGCGAAGCATCCGAATAGCCTGTAGGCCTCTGGAACTGAGAATATCCTGGGTGGTCCTGCAGAGGCGACGAAGCTCTCAAGATGTCTGTGGTCCTCTTTTGTAAGCGAGATCCTCTCTTTGTCCGACCATCTTCCCGTGGCTGCCACCTCGAAGAAGGTCAGCTCATGTGCCCCTTTCTCTTTTGCCAGGCTGTGGAACTCCAAAAGGTGCCGCATGTTCTCTCGTCTCAAAACCACGTAGATATCCACCAGAAGCCCTGCCTGAATTGAAGCCTCCACTGCGTTCATGGCGTCATTGAAAACTCCATGCCTGCCGCGCATTGCGTCGTGCTCCTCGGGGATGGGCGAGTCCAGGCTCACGTTCACCGCATAAAGTCCCGCTCTTTTCAGGCGTCGAGCAAGCGATGCTGTGAACCCTGCGCCAGATGTGAACAGCGTTGAGATGGCTCTCTCGTCCACAGCCTCCACAAGCTCTGGAAGCTCGCGGTAGAGCGCAGGCTCCCCGCCATCGAAGATAACTAAAGTCGTTCCCAGATCCAGAATCTGGCCGATGATATCAATGACCGTCTCCGGCAAAAGGCGAAGCTTTCGGCCGCTGTCCGGCAGAGCGCAGTGGATGCAGCGGTTGGGGCACTCCTCTGTTATGGATATGGTCACCTGGTCGGGAGTCCTAATGCCCACCTGTGCTTTTAGCTGGCTTTGAGCCAGGCGATCGAATGCACGGCTTGGAATGGGAGGAAACCAGGTGGATAGGTAGAGCTTTTCATCAGCATGAGCAGGGATCTGGCCGTCGATCAAACCCATTGCAGACCTGATCCCCGGAAGGATCGATAGAGGACCTTCTACATTTACTCTGACCTCGCCATCCTCTAGAGAAGCATTTGCCCTAAGCAGAGGATTATGATACAGGCTGTAAGATCTATTTTCAGCCTTCTCATTCCAAGCTAATGCCTTCTCAGTAGACGTCATCTGGCTCAAAGACCTTCTCGCCCACGACCTTGCCGTCTATGGTGCGGTAGAAGCACGACCTGTAGCCGGTATGGCAGGCTCCCCCCTCCTGCTCCACCAGCAGAAGTATGGCGTCCTCATCGCAGTCCACTCGGATCTCTTTTACCCTCTGGAAGTGCCCTGAGGATTCGCCTTTTTGCCAGAGCTTCTTTCGTGACCTGGACCAGTAATGGGCAACGCCAGTCTCTCGCGTCTTTTGAAGAGCGTCGTCATTCATATAGGCCAGCATAAGCACCTCCCCAGTCTTCCAGTCCTGGGACACGGCTGGAATTAGCTTTTCCACAGGCTTTACAGGCTCCATGGGCTCCATGAGGAAAAGAGAGGGATATATCCTATAAAGCACTAACTAAAAGGAAATGAAATGCATCACCTGCAAGGGCCGGGGCCTCTGCGGCCGGCCTGTATGCCCGATTCTTCGAAGGCTTGAGGAGATATCTGCCCTGCCCAAATTTGGGAAACGTATGGAAGGGCTCTCGCCTCCAGAGGTCTTCGTGGGCAGGCAGGGATACCCAATGGTCCGCGCCGGGCCAATGCTTCCTGCAATCGAGACTGCTGTACAGCAGTCGTTGGGGATGGACATAGGAGATATAATCGCCCTTAGGTCTTCTTTGGTCAGATCAGAGGCCAGAATGGAGGTAAAAGAGGCATCTATTCCCGGACGGCTGCTGGAGAGCTGCCAGCAGATGGCCATGTCCTCTGCGCCTGTTGGGGCCGAGGTCGCATTTCTCAAGCCGCCGAAAGGAAGTCTCCAGTTCGACGGAGTGCTCTCGCCATCTGGCCCCTCGGGCGAGATGAAGGAGATGGAGATCACCACCAATCCTCTCATCCCCAGGAAGGTAGACCAGATCGTGGAGGATAAGGACGTTTTAGCCTCAGATGCCGCTCGAGAGCTTTACTCTTCTGGCATAGACACTGGTCACATCTCCCGGCTGCTCTCCTTGGGCCTCCTGGGAAAGAGTAGAAAGCTCGTCCCGACGCGCTGGTCGATTACTGCTTCAGACGATATGGTAGGTCGTGCGCTGAAGGATAATGTGGTCGATAAGCCAATGATTGGCGACTTTCAGCTCTACAGCGGCGAAGGTCTTGGAAACCACTTCGAGATACTTCTTCTTCCCAGAAGCTACAGCTTCGAGCTAATAGAGATCTGGATGTCAGGATCTCTATGGGCTCCTGAGGGCTGGATAGGCTCGGACAGCGAGGGCATTCGAGATCGAAAGGAGTACAGCCATCTCGCCGGAGGCTACTATGCAGCCCGCCTGGCGGTGCTGGAGCACCTGGCCAGGCAGGGGCGGCAGGCATCTGCCCTGGCTGTTAGAGAGATCTCAAAGGACTACTGGGCTCCTCTGGGAGTATGGGTTGTGAGGGACGTGGCACGCAAGGCTCTAAGCGAAGTTCCTAAGAGCTTCTCCACGCTGGATGAGGCTTTGGGGGAGATGGGCAGCAGGCTGAGAACACCAGGCAGCAAGTGGAAGAGTTGTTCTAGTTTGGCATCAGGGCAATTCCAGTCAAGCCTAGCGAATTTCTTCTGATTATCTTACCAAAAAAAGTATATCTCATCGCCGCATAATAATATGGTGAGGTTAGAATAAGGTGAGTGATTCTGAATGTATGGCGGAAGCGATTGGAACCCTGCCCCCAGAACCCGTAAGGGCAGGTACCCTACGGCTAATATAGATCGCAGCGATGAGGAATGGTTTAGGGGCGGTCTCGGAAATATGGTCCGGATGTTTGGGTCCGATCTGCCCAAGGAGTTCGAGAAGCTGACAAGAACAGTTCAGGGCCCCAAGAGTGATGTCAGGGAGAGGGTAGGCCCCTTTGTCTACGGCTTCTCATACACTCAAGAACCCGGCAAGGAGCCGATATTTCAGGAGTTCGGGAATATCAGGCCATCCTACAGGGGTATAGAACCCATTCAGGGGAGGGAGCCCTTGGCGGATATCCGCGATAAAGGAGATTTCTATGAGATCTCAGTCGAGCTTCCTGGAGTAAATAAAGAAGATATCGCGCTCGATTTTTATGAGGACAGCTTCATTGTGGATACTAAAGGGGATAACAGGTTCCATGGGCGATCCGTTCTTTGGCACGAGGTAAACCCGGATACCGCAAAAGCCTCCTACAGGAACGGAATCCTGGAAATAACTGTGGAGAAGAAAGAAGAATGGAAGCATAAGGGCCCTGAGGGAACCAGCATAGCCATAGAGTGATATCGCATTTTGGAGGATTGACGAAGATGTGGGGAAGAAAGCGGCCGTCGATATTCGATATATTCGAGAGCTTCACTCGCGGCACTCCCTTTGAGAGGGAGGAATTTGAAGATGATTGGTTCAGGTCCACCTTTGAGGACATGATCAGAAGGTTCGAGGAGGATATAGAGGAGATGCCTGAGGAGTACAGTGGCTTTGTCACTGAGGAGAGGACGCCTGAGGGCGTCAGCCGCAGGTATGGCCCCTTCGTCTACGGCTTCTCCTGTACTGCAGAGCCAGGCAAGGAGCCTGTATTTCAGGAGTTCGGAAATATAAGGCCCTCCTACCGTGGGATAGAGCCCTCCCAGGGAAGGGAGCCCCTGGTAGATGTCATGGATGAGCAGGATAAGTACAGGATCTTCGTAGAGCTTCCGGGCGTTGAGAAAGACAAGGTCAAGCTGGACGTAGCAGAGAATAGCGTTCAGATCAGGACTGAGGATGAAAGGAAGTTCTACAAGAGGATTGAGCTCGAATCTCCTGTGGACGCAGACAGCGCCAAGGCATCCTACAAGAACGGCGTGCTCACGGTGGAGCTGGTGAGGAAAGAGCAGCCAAAGGGCAAAGAAGTCAGGGTAGAATAAAAGTAAAATAGCATAATCAAATGGCGGGCACGCTGGCGGTTGCCTTTAACGCTACGCGCCAGTTTACCCGGCCGCATTCTCATCCCCTTAAACCTGTAAGCGATAGTGACCCGCAGTAGGTCTGCTCCCTTCCGGGCCTGAACCGTTGCCTGCAATTTTGGGACGCGAATCTTCCCTCAGGAAGATCCACGGACCGATACTATCCCTACAGGACGGAGAATCATTGTCAGCGGCTGGACTGAGCATGCAGCGCCTAAAGTCTTCCGTCAGCTTCGCCCCCCGCTTTTCGACGATTTCGGGTTACAGGTGACGCCGAACCACCCGGACTGCCCGCCACTTTTAACATTGAGTTCGGTAGCAATAAATGTAACGGAAAACGGAGGGCACAAATTTTATGGAAGAAGATCTGGCAAGCAATGTCGGCTTCATCATGGGCAACCGCCAGCGGGAGAGGATCGTACAGGTGCTGGGCTCCAAGGGAAAAATGGCTGCAGAGAAGGTCGCTAAGGTGGAGCATATCCCTCTCCCAACAGTTAAGAGAATTCTGGAGGAACTGGCACAGCGAAAGATAGTGGCAGAGAACGAGGGCAGCTGGAGTTTGACGGATGCAGGCCTTGCTATCGAGAGGGAGATGAAGAAGAGGGCCTGAGCATCATGGACCTGTTCGAGGCAATAAGAGGCAGAAGGAGCGTCAGGAGCTTCATGGACCGTCCAATCGAGGAGGAGAAGCTATGTGCGGTTCTGGAGGCCGGGCGCCTTGCGCCCTCGGCCAGGAACTTACAGGACTGGAGGTTCGTGGTAGTAAGGGACGCCGCCACTCGAAAAAGGCTGGCCGAGGCCGCCAGAAACCAGGAGTTCGTGGGCCAGGCTCCTGTTGTCATCGCAGCCTGCGGGACATCGGACATGATAATGACCTGCGGCCAGCCGGCGTACGCTTTGGACGTGGCCATAGCTGTCGATCACATGACACTGGCTGCAGTCGCCGAGGGTCTTGGAACATGCTGGATTGGAGCCTTCTACGAAGATAAGGTAAAAGAGATCCTGGGAATACCCGAGCAAATAAGGGTGGTGGCGCTGCTGCCTTTGGGCTACCCTGCACAGGCGGCAAGACCCACGCCTCGAAAAGAGATTGATGAGATCCTGGCCTACGAGAGATGGTAGCCTGGATATAGGATCAATTATATTGGCTTAAGGATATAGGTAGCTTAGGACCCATAGGGTCTGAGGAGGTGCTCCAGCTTCTCCACGCACCTCCATGTCAGGATTAGCTGAGCAACGCCGATGGCATTGACGTACTCCTGGCGCCGATCGCTTATGACTGCATAGGTCCCCAGGCTCTCGCCCAGCTTTCTCTCAAGGCTGTCGATCATAGTCTGGTGTATCTCGCCGTCGATGGTCATTATGCCCACCCTTTTGCCGTAGTAGTCGTCTCTTTGGAACTCTATGGAGAACTCGTGTTCTGCAGTGCGGAGTATCTTGCTTAGGTCGATGGTCAGATCCACCTCGGACACAGGCTGATCGAGCATCTGCTGTATGAGGCGCACAGAGTACAATTCCGGCTTTGTCCCCGTCTCCAACAGAGAGGGATGGAACCTGGACTCCTGGATTTTGACCACCATCTCTGCATAGATCTTCTGAATATCCACGTAGAGCTTGTAATCCGGTTCGCGCTGCAGCATCTCGGCCATGACCTGCTCAGGTGCGTAGCCGCGGTCACAGACATCCCTCCTCACCTTCCAGAGCCTTTTCACCTGGCGGGATGGGTCCACGAAGATCTTGAAGTCTATTGTGTTTCTGAGTCGCTCTGTGTAAAAGGGATGCAGCCCCTCTATTATGATCACAGGAGCCGGCCCAAAGGGCGTTGTGCCTTTGATCTCGCCGTTGCTGTGGTCATAGGCAGGCTTCTCTATGCTCTCGCCGCGCTTTAAGGCCTCCAGGTGGTCGGCCAGTAGGTCGAGGTAGTTGGCCCTTGGGTCTAAGGGCGTGATGCCCATCTCCTTCCTCTGCCTCCTGTCAAGGCTGTGATAGTCGTCCATGGAGAAGGCGGCAACCATCTCCTCGCCCAATATCCTTTTAATGCCGCTGGAGAGCGTGGTCTTGCCCGAACCGCTGTCGCCAGCTACTCCGAAGATGAATACTCTCCCTGAATCCTTTATCCTGTCCATGAGCGATGGCATGATCTTACTGGAGGGGCTCCCTCAGGGATGAATGTAATCCTGCTGGGTTAATATTCAATTTGGCGAAATAATAACCTAAAGTGTGGTTTAAAATCCAATAATTGGGGATTATTTATTCTGCTTTTCGAGAACCAGATCCTCGAACTCCATTGGATCGTAGATGTCCTCAAGCTCCTTCTTCTCAATTATAGCAGTCTCATCCACGCGCTCAATCTTAGCCTCGCCATCAACAATGACAGCTGAATGCGTTCTGGCTACAGTTGAGAGGCTGCTCATGAGCCTGGCTTTCTTTAGCATCGTCTGAGAGAACTTGGAGACGCCTGTTAGCACCACCAGATCCTCATCTCTGGTAATCGCGTTGAAGGGTGCTTGTGCAGTTGGGAAGACCTCGAATCCAATCTCTAAAAGCAGCCGCAGAGTGTTATCCGTCACCTGCTCAGGCTCTCCCCCCTGAGGGCCTGATGCAAAGGGGTCCACCGGCTGGATCAGCTCCTGCTCGAAGATCTCCTCAAGCTTGATGGCCACGTCGATGGATGTGTCCATGTCTTCTGTCTCGTACTTGGATATCGTGCGCCTGGAGACGCCAAGCTCAGAGGCCAGCGCTCCCAGGGAGATGCCACGATCAATGCGCATCTGCCTCATCCGGAGGCCGTCAATGCGCACGTAGAGGCCGCCGTGGGCAGCGTAGACGAGCGGAAGCACACCCTCCAGCAGGCAGTCTGCAAGAGTGGGAAGGCTTATAGTTGGTATTCCATACCTGAAATATACTGCGCCCCTCTCGAGGTACTGGTCGCGGCTCTTCTCTCCGACTAAGAGCGGGGACCCCAAAAGGTGGTTGGCAAGGCGACCTATCTCCATCGCCGTCCTCTCGTTTAAGCCGTCGATATTGGTGAGTACCTTGAACAGAAGTAGAAGCTCGTCTTTTCTGGCTGCCAGATCGAAGCTTCTCGGACGGAGGTAGCACCGCGCCGAGATGTCGAACCCGGCCTGCATCAGAACCTCTACCACGCGCTCGGCGAGAAGTTCCTTATCCATCATTATATATCTCTGTTAGACCGCTATTTAAGTCTGACCATGTTCATTGGAATAGACGATACCGATTCCGAGCGAGGTCTCTGCACGACCTACCTGGCGGCAGTTCTCATGGACCGGCTGAAGAGCCTGGGCGATATAAAAGGCCTGCCGAAGCTGATAAGGCTAAACCCCTGCGCCAGGTTCAAGACCCGCGGCAATGCAGCCATCGCCTTCGAGTTCGAGACAGATCAGCCTGAGGAGGCCAGAGATCTGGCGCTACAAACTGTCCTGGAGCTCTCAGACCTCTCTGGAGAGAACACCAACCCCGGCCTGGTTGTGGCAGATAGAGTAACTGTGCAGATGAGGGCCTTTTATCAAAGGGCAGTGACGGAGATCCTGCAGATCTCCGAGGCACGGGTGCTTCTGGAGGCCGAGGGCATTTGGCATCGCGGTCTCAAGAAGGGCCGTGGCCTGATCGGAGCACTGGCTGCCATTGGAGCACAGCTTCCCGACTTCACATACGAGCTGATCGCCTACCGCGAGCGCCAGCGCTGGGGCACGCCGCGCCAGATCGACGCTGCATCTGTTTGGGAGGCAGACGCCCTGACTTACCCTCGGACCTGGGACACTGTGGATCATCATAATAATAGAGTCGTCTTTGCCCCTCATTCCAAAGACCCAGTCCTCTTCGGAATACGCGGAAGCGATCCGGAGGCCATAGAGCAGGCCTTCCGGACAATTAAATCTGAACCCTGGGAGAGAAAGGTGCTTTACATAACCAACCAGGGCACAGACGCCCATATCCTTTCTGGGAACATATCCAAAGTAAATGATAGCCAGAGCTACTGTCTGCCGGGCACTGTCGCCGAAGCTCCGCGGGCAATCGAGGGCGGCCACCTCTTCTTCTCACTGCAAAATGGCATTGGGCGGTTGAACTGTGCTGCCTTTGAGCCCACAAAGAATTTTCGCGGCGTGGTCAAGAAGCTCATCCCCGGAGACGAGCTGGAGGTCTATGGCGCAGTTAGGGATGGGACTCTCAACCTGGAGAAGATGAACGTGCTCAGGCTGGCTGAGCAGGGATCTCTGGTTGCGCCCCTTTGCCCTCTGTGCAACCGACGCATGGAATCTGCCGGAAAGGGTCAGGGCTATAGGTGCAGGCGCTGCAAGACCAGAGCCGAAGGCCGTGAGCGCGTGCAGATGGCGCGAAATCTGGAAATGGGCCTCTACGAGGTACCGCCCTGTGCTCGCAGGCACCTGGCAAAGCCGCTGGTGAGAATGCCGGAAGAGAAGACGCATCCTTGCAGGTGAAGATGCAAGCGATTTGTTCGCTCGTTTCAGGAAAAAAGAACGGATAGGGAAGTTGTAGCCGCTTCTCTAACTTATTACGATATTCTGATTTGCACCGTAGGTATTGCCATTGTTGACATCATCTAGATTGTCAACTGATGGGCTTTGGATGCAAATGGCGTTGCCAATGCCTGCGACGTTATTCTGGAAATCGCGGTTGGTTATGGTGCTGACAGTGCCAGGTTCTGTCCTATCCATATTTATTGCCGCGAATGCTCCGCCACTCCTCGCAGTGTTGTCATTGAATGTGCAATAGTCCACGATACCTATTGGTGCAGTAGTTTCGGTGGGTCTGCGCTCATTTGTGGTTGCGCCGCCATCATAAGCATAGTTGCCTATGAAGTCGCTGTAATCGATGGTTACCGTGCCACCATAGTTACAAAGAGCACCTCCCCAATGTGCATGGTTTTCCCTAAAAGCGCAGTCCTCGATATTCAGTGTTGCTTGCCCGGGTAATGTGCATCTGTTTAAAATGGCGCTCATAGTCCTGAGATATCTGTCTCTGCCTTTTTTGGCAAGAATGGCGATATGCATGCCCTGGTAGATTCAGTTCGGGAACTTCTCCTATACATCCCCGGATCTTCTAAATGTCGTCCGGTTCTTAGATGTATCACGACGCTCTTTGATTATCGTTATTATTTAAAAATAGGAGGGTGGCACATCCACCCAAGACAAATCGTTCAGGTTTACTTCTTGAAGGCGCCTTCCAGAGGCGGGATGACCTGCTTCTTCCTGGAGAGGACCTTCTCCTTGTAGATGGAGTTGTTGGCAATCTTGCCGCCGAAGGCCTTCTCGAATCCCGCCGCTGCGGACGCGTCTCCCACGAAGAGGATGTCGCTTGCTTCCTTCATGACGTCGGTAAGCATCAGGACGACCATGTTCAGCTTCTCGGCATCCAACATCCTGTTCATCTCGTCCAGGATTGCCTTCCTCTTTGGCTCCAGGTCCTTTAGATCCATGACCTCTATCTGGCCAACGCCTGCTTTAGTGCCAGAGAAGTCGAACTTCTTGAAGTCGCCCGTGAGTATGTCCTTGGCGGACTTGGCTGAGATGTCGCTCTTGGCCTTGAGAAGCTCCATGCCGAACTTCATTGGGTCTACGCCTGCGATCTTTGCCAGCTTCTCTACAGCTGCCTTGTCGCGCGGAGTGCATGTTGGAGACTTGAAGAGCACAGTATCGGAGAGGATGGCAGACATCATCAGACCGGCCATCTCCTTGCTGATGTTCACCTTGTTCTGCTCGTAGAGGTTCGCGATGATTCCGCCGGTAGCGCCCACGGGCTCGTTTAGGAAGAATATGGGCTTGCCGGTGGCAAGGCCACCAATCTTGTGGTGATCGACGACCTCGACTATGTTCTCCATGCTGAGCTTGTCCACAGCCTGGGCCATCTCATTGTGATCAACGAGGATGACCTTCTTATCTGTGGCATCTGTGAGCTTCTCTGGATATGGAACTTTGAAGTAATCCAGCAGGAACTTAGTCTCGTTGTTTATGTCTCCTGCCGCAGCTGGAACGGCCTCCTTCATCCCGAGAGCGTTCTTCAGGTTCGCGTAGGTTATGGCAGAGGTTACAGAATCGGTATCCGGGCTCTTGTGCCCAACTACATAGATCTTGTCGGTCAAACCAAGCACCTCAGCATTGTTAATGTAGAACCTCGACTTAAAGCTTACTAAGCTTGCCCGTTTGACTTAATCGCAAAAACTAATATGTCTTATGCGATAACTTTATAAAGCATCGCGTCATATAAAAGATGTCCTTTTTAGAGGACTGACATGAGCTTAAACGTCTGTTTGCTGTGAGCGTCGGTGCAAGGAAAGGACTACAGGCCGCGTTGATAGGTCCTTATGGTAGGATACTGACTCATGTCTACCTATGACCATGAGACAACCCAAATGCGGTACAGACGCCCGCTGCGAGGGTTACTGGGCCGACTGCGGAAAACCAGCGAATGACGTCCCGGAGTTAGTATCGGGCGACAACTCAATTCTATGTTATTATATGTCGTTAATAATTTTATATTATGTACTATCAAATAAGCGGTAACTTAATGGCGATAGCTTAATCTCCTTTTCAGCTCTAGCTTCTAGGGTGAGAGGATTTCTCATCACCCTGGAAGGTATCGACGGCTCAGGAAAGAGCACCGTCTCTCGTCTTCTGGCCCACAGTCTGGGCCAGGTGCTGCCCAGCAGGCGCCTGGTCTTCACGGCTGAGCCAACGAACGGTGAGATGGGAAAGATTTTGAGGTCGCACCTCTCTTCAGCCTCGAGCTGGCCCGAGGAGATCTCCAAGGCAAAGAGGATGGAAGAGCTTTTTCTCTTCATGGCAGACCATGCCGATCACCTCTCGAAAGTCATCATCCCGTCTCTTCAGGAAGGAGCCGTTGTGATATCTGATAGATATGCCGATTCGACTGCTGCGTACCAGGGCGTTACGTTGAGTGGGATCGTCCCGGATCCTGTGGAATGGATTCGAAGCGTAAGCTGCCCCTGGAATGTCACTCCCGATCTCACAATTGTCTTCACAATCGATCCGGCATTGGCTCTAAAAAGAATTGGGTCGCGCACCATCGCTGAGAAGTTCGAGAGGGCAGAGTTTCTTAAAGAGGTGGACGAAAACTTCCGTCGCATTGCTGAAATTGAGCCTGAAAGGGTCGCGCTCGTCGATGCCAGCCAAAAAGTTGAGGACGTGGCAAAGGTCGCCCTTTCTTTGATCCTCAGGAAGATAGAGCCTTCATCTTGAGTTCTGGGAGAGGGCTATATCTATCAGCTTTTTCGCCCAGGCGAGCTTCTTCTTCTTTCGCGGCGTCACTGTGGGGTCATCGAAGTCGAAACCTATGAGCTTGATCGTTGCCGCACTCAGCTCCTTTGCGAGAAAGACGCATCTATCGCCGTCTGTAAATCCTCCAAAGTTGTAGATGTTCTCTCGTGGCCTGGACTGCGTTGTGCCTATGACTCTTTTCAACTGCGGCACATAGCTTTTCAGGGCGTCCAGGTTGTCGCCGTGGGCATGGACCACTATCAAAGAACCCATACCATGGGCGCGCAGGATCTCAGGAAAGGGCCCGTCCAGGTCTGTAACGATTATGTCAGGCACAATCCCTGACCGTAGCAGCACTGCTGCAGCTCCGTCTGCGGCTATGAATGCGAAGTTGTCTTTAGAGGTTTTTTGAATGGAGTTGATGTCCCCGGAAAGCGTTGGAGCATTGCCGCAGATGATGGCATTCCTGCCGGATACCCGCGCGCGAGCTTCGCTTAGGATCGGCCCGGGTGGGGGAAGCATATCCCTGAGCAGCTCTGCGGCTTCTTCATCCCTTTCTCTGGAAAAGCCGAAGTCCTCTAAAATCTCTCTGTATATGGGCTCCCATGAGTCGAACTGCATGATAGCGCCTCATCTGAATTGCGCGATAGTACCTAATTCGGATTGCATAACAGTGCTCCATTTGGAGAGATAAGGCTCTTATCCCTTTTAAGCACGGAAACGAACATGAAAATAGAACTATCTGTCACAAGAAAAAGTAAAGAAGAAGGGGATAGTTAACTCCCCTTTAAGGGTAGACCCTCGGCCACTGAGCCTGAGTGGGGACCTTGAAGCAAGTGCAGTCGAAGACGCCCTTCGTGCTCTTGCCGAAGCCCTTCTGGTCTCTGTAGTTCATGTCGTTCCAGCCGCCGAAGCAGCAGGGCAGCCAGTCCTGTGCCAGCTCAGTCCTCTTGTAGGGCACCTCGAGAGTCATGTTCTTCTCTATGTGGTAGGTTCCCCAGTAGTCCTCATCGATCTCGATGGCTGGCTTCCTCCAGGCGGTAGCCGCTGCTAATGAGATATCATCATCTGCAAGAGCATTCATTTGGCTGCCGACAAAAGTGGATGATCCTTGCAGCACGCCTATGTGAGCTTTACCATCGGTTACATCCTCTTCAATCTTCATGTTGGTGTAGCCGACGCCTTCCCAGACCGGGTCATAGGTGTAGTTAACCTTCTCCTTGAGCGTGATTTCCAGGAGCTTATCCAGGGCGTGAGCATACTCAACCTCGTGGTGCATGGAGGTTGCAGCGCGGTAGTTCTTCACCCAGGTCTTCTCCTTCAGGAGAGAGCTGTAGTCCAGGGGGTTAGCTGCATAGTAGCCGTTGCCAACAGCGATCCTCATTGGGGCATAGACCATGGCAACGTCCTCCTTGAACTGGATGCAGTTCTGGTCGAAGTCATTCCAGTCAGTGTCGTAGGGATGGCTGGACCTGTTCAGCTCCTGTGTGACCAAAGTGGCCTCGTTGTCAATGGAGCCGCTTCCGTGGGCGTAATTCTTAAAGGCTAGGTTCCCTGCCTTGGCATACATGTAAGTCATGAAGTAGCCGTTGCCCTGGACGCTTTGCTCGAAGTTAAAAGTTGTATTGCTCTCCTGCTTGGCAGACGGATACGTCATGTAGTTGCTCCACCACTGATCTCCTGGTGATAGTACTGCTTGTGCCGCGTTTGAGCCTAAAAGCATGACTAGGACCAACGCTGCTATAATAATCTTCTTCAGATCAATCCCTCCATCTAATGCGAATAACGCTATTATCTTTAATGATCCTGTTTTCTTTAATGCAACCCACCTATTTTAATCTGTTGATCGCGGTATATATGCTCAAGATGAATTATGTACGGCTGATAGTGATTCTTTAGCCTGCAGAAGTCTCGTTTTAACCGGCGGGCGTGGCCTTTCATCTCTAAGGGCGCGAGCCGTTCTTATGCGCTTAGGACTTCCGGGGTTGTGCATCCCAGAACTTATCAAATTTAAGGTTAAAGTGGGGGATATTTCTTTTAAAAGCACTCTTTGGACGTCTCACAATAATAATATAATTATTAACTTCTCGAAATTGGGGTGCCTCGTCTATATCCTGGAAAACTTTATGAGAAAAGGCCCAATCTTGAAACGTGTAACCAAAAGATTAATACGTTAAGGGCATCTGGATATGTTGCAGCATGCCCACTCTTATCGATCTTATGAGAAGGTTATCTTTTGGTAACACCTATCATATTGGAGTTGCAGCACTCCAGCATAGATAATGGCTATATATCTAGATACACGCAAATCATGGGGTCTAGAGAGGCGCATGCGAGAAACCCCACCATGTATAGTGCATTAAAGAAGCGCTTTAGCCCTCCGGGCAAAAGGTCCGGAACGGGATGAAACCCCAGCCTTGTGCTGGAACAGGAGGACAAACGGGGGATGCTGGCAGAACTTGAAGAGAAGAAGGCCAAACTTAGGCAGGAGTCCCTTTCATTTAAGGACAGACGCAGCCAACTGAACGCCGAGGCGAGCAAATGGGCCGCCAAGAGGAATGAGCTGAACAAGGCCACCAAAGAGCTGATCGAGAAGGCCCAGGAGCTGAAGAAGCTGCGGGATGATAATAATAAGAATGTGGCCGAGGCAAAGAAGCTGCGGGACGAGTTCAACGAGAAGACCAATGAGCTGTATGCAGGAATCGACGATATCCGGAAGAAGTACAACCTCACAGGTGAGAGGTCCATAAAGGATCTGAGAAGAGAGATAGACCACCTGGAGTTCCGGCAGCAGACCGAGGTCTTAAGCCCTGATAAAGAGAAGCAGCTTGTGGACAAGATCGCTTCACTTCACGCCGAGTTTCGCAGTCGCAAAGAGCAGCTGGAGAAGAACGAAGAGCTGAGAAAGCTCCTGGATGAGGCTCAGGCGATGAGAGATGAGGCCTCGATGCACCATGAGCAGGTGACGAAGTTCGCAGAGCTGGCTCAGGAATACCACGACAAGATGATCGCCACCTTCAAAGAGGCAGATCAGACACGTGCCGAAGCTGACGCAGCCCATAAGGAGTTCGTGAAAGCTCAAGAGGCGGCGGACGAGCAGCATAAGGAGTTCATAAGAACTCAACGAGAAGTCCGCGACTTCGAGAAGGTCATTGTCGGCCTCAAGAAGAAGAACCGGGACACAAAGGAAGATCGCGCCAAAGAAGTCGCCAAGCGCGAGGCAGAAGAGATACTTACCCACTTCAGGCAGGGCGAGAAGCTGGACACAGCCGATCTGCTTAGGCTCCAGCGTGCTGGCCTGGTGTGATTAGAGCATAAGGGCAGAACGAGCAGGCTGCCCCCCTCTTAGATTTTACTTAAATTTGATATTCCCTTTCAGGAAGGTCGAAATGAAGATCACCTGGCTAGCGCATTCCTGCTTTGAGCTGGTAGGATCGCTAAATGTGCTCATTGATCCTTATATCCAGAATAATCCTCTCGCGCCCAGAGGTATAGACGACTTCAACCCGGATGTAATCGCCGTAACCCATGGCCATGCCAATCACCTTGGCAATGCAGGGGATATCGCTCGTCGGTCGGGTTGTCTTGTGATAAGCACTCCGGAGATCTCCCGGTATCTCAAGGGCCTTGGAGCTAGGGCTGAAGGAATGAATATCGGCGGATCTTTCCGGGCCGGAAAGAGCGTCTTTTACATGACTTATGCGATGCATTCTTCAGGGATCATTGAGTCCGATCATCTGCTCTACGGGGGCGAGGCTGCAGGCTTTGTAATAAATGACGGCGTGAGAGTATATCATGCAGGCGACACAGGGCTGTTTTATGACATGAGGCTCATAGGCGAGCTCTACCGGCCTGAAGTCGCATTGCTCCCAGTAGGCGACAGGTTCACGATGGGACCCCGCGAGGCGGCAATGGCCGTGAGCTGGATACGTCCCGATATCGCGATACCCATGCACTACAATACTAAATCCTCCATCTCGCAGGATCCTGCAGACTTCCAGGCATTGGTAGAGTCGCTTTGCGATACGGAAGTGATAGTGATGGACGTGGGCGAGACCATAGAACTCTAACAGAATCTACTGGCTGCAGAAGCTTAAGACCGCAAGATTTTAACCCTGGCTACTAGATCCTCAATGGTGGACGAGATTTGCCTGATCTTCGGAAGGCCCGTTATCAGAGATAGGGCGGAGTTCATATCAGCTCTCAAGAGACTCGCGGCCAGCCACGGCTGTGTAATCCAGGCACTCGATGCAGATAAAGTCGTCAGCGATAGGCATCTCCTGTTGGCCGCGAAGAAGGCGCTGCAGGCATTTTCCAAAGGGCGAAATACTGCGAAAGATCTGGGCGTGGAGATACTGCGTTATGCCTCTGGAGAGCGGCAGATCGAGAGGGCGCTGTCCATCGGACTTTCCAGCTCCACCAAGAGAGTTGCGCTGGTCTTGGTCCCCATGCCTTCGAAGGTCGGCTGCAGGTTCCCCGACGCCTCTTCGCTCTCCACAATCGTCGAGGAGGATGGCCTAGAGTGCTCTTTTAAGAATGAGTTGGTGAAAGAGGCATTTAATATCTCTGAAGAGGAGATAATGGCAGTTGGCGAAGATCGGGTTCCCGATCTGGTGCTGGAAAGGGTCGCCTTAGTAGATACATACCGGTGAGTGGATCATGAAGGAAGAGTTCTATACCCAGAAGCGATGGCTGAACTGGATGAACAAAGTCAAAGAGAGCAAGTTCAAGCTGGTAGAATCGGACGAAAAGAACAGCGGAGCGGTCTTCGTCTACATAATGGACGATGTTGTCCTCGCCTGTCTGAAGGTCATAGCCAGATGGGAGCGAGAGATCATAACGCCTGAAGAGGCACTCTCAGAGATCAATAACATAAGGGAGATCGTGTTTGAAGAGCACGAGTCCCTGGGAGAGGATGCAGACCTCATGATCGACTCCCTCAAGACATCTCTGGCAGCGGTCTTCGTATCCAGCCAGCGCTATATGTCCGGTGACTATGATCGCGAGTCTCCTCTGGCAGATCTGGTGAATAAGGCAGTAGAGGCTGAGCAGAAGGAGAACCTGGACGAGGCGTTCAACTTCTTAAGCCAGGTCGGAGCACGTGTGATCGGCGGCGAGAGCCTGCCTGAAATCGGCGAGCTTCCATACAGCATGACGGCCGAACTCCTGGACGGAATAGATGCCATATCTGCTGCCATGATTGGAGACGACAGCTACAAAGAGGATGACGGCACAGAGGAAGTGGGCGAGGAACTCTGATAAAGTTAATTCGAAATGGTAAACCAAAAAATTAACCCAAAAGCCACTTCAGCTTTCAGGCCTGGTTATTACTTCGGATCCATCCTTTAAGATTACAACAGTGTGCTCTGCCTGGGATACCAGCGCCCCTTCAATCTCCCAGAGCACTGGGTACCTGTGCACTGCACCTGCTCGCAGCAACTGCAGCAGGGAAAAGTCGGTCCTCTCTCCTTTAAGCCAGCGCCGGGCGAAGGGGAGCGTACTATAATTCTCTAAAATCATCTTCATGAGCTCTCTTGCCTGGGGAAGCCTGACAGGTCGCTGTGCTGTAAAACCGTATATTTCTGTTATGGGGGCCTCTGATATTCTGCCCTGGCCGTTTGTGGCAAAAGGCTCGATGGCTATTACATCCCCTTCCTTCAAGATCACGCCCCTCTCCATGGACCTGTTGGGAATGCTCGGCTCAGCATGGGCCTCATACCTCAGGAGGCCGTGGCCCGTTAAATTTCCAACAGGCTTGTAGCCGTAACCAGTAATAGCTTCCTCAATGGCAACTCCTATATCTCGTGTATTCGCTCCAGGCGATATAAGCTCTATCGCTGCCTCTAAGGCAGCCTGTGAGGCTTCAGTCAGCTTATCATGGCCGCTTAAATCCACAGTCAGAGCCGCATCGGCTATGTAGCCGTCAACGTGAACGCCTACATCCAGCTTGACCATGTTCTCTTGAAAGACGCTTTTGTCTTCAGAGGAGGGCGTGTAATGTGCGGCTGCTCTGTCCAGGGAGATGTTGCAGGGAAATGCCGGCTTTGCACCTTTGGATACTATCGATCCCTCTACGAACTCGGCGACCTCCAGCAGTGGCCTCCCCACTTCCACTTTGGGCGCTGCCTCCTTCAAGACTTCAGCCAGCACCCTTCCTGCCTTCCTGTACTTCTCCAGCACATCTGCATTCATTCTACCTTTCCTCCTTTAGACCACGAGCCTTCTCTCGAAGTTCGTCAAGTTCTTACAGCCTTTAGCAGTTACTACTACCAGATCTTCCAGCCGCACCCCGCCGATCTCGGGATAGTAGAGTCCCGGTTCAACTGTTACAACGTTGTTTACCTCCAGGATATCATCAGCCAGGCCTAAGGAAGGCCTCTCATGAACGTTCAGGCCTACGCCGTGGCCTGTTGAGTGCGTGAAGCCCTTCCCTTCTCTCTCAGGGTAGCCATGGTCGCGAAAGACCTGGCAGACTCTGGAATGAACCTCCTTTCCCGATGCTCCCGCGCGGATTGCCTCAAGGCCTGTTAGCTGAGCGTCCAGGACGGCACTATACATCTCCTCGACCTCTAATGGGACCTCGCCTTTCAAAACAGTCCTGGTCATGTCTGCGAAGTACCTGCTGCTCCTGGATCTGGGAAAGATGTCTATCACTATGGGCGAGTTTGCCGGCAGGGGCCCTGTACCTCTGGCGTGAGGGTCGGCGGCAGTAGTGCCTCCGGCAACGATTGTGTCTACTGCATCACAGCCCCTCTCCAGAAGGGCGACCTCGATGACTGCCCTGATCTTTTCCGAGGTGATGAGATCTCCATCAAGGTAGAGCAGCTCTCCACGAGGCTTTGATCTGGAGATAGTCTCTACGGCCAGGAGCATGGCCCGCTCGCAGGCCTCCTGGACTGCAGCTATGGCCTCTATCTCTCTTTCAGTCTTGACTGATCTCCATCTGGACACGGGGCTGTCCAGAATGGATACCTCAAACTCCTGGAAAAGATGTCTGTAAATTCCAG
>Ga0074195_1002315_pt1 | contig 21874 bp, 19 predicted proteins | sample EPASupsiteHSE623_FD_64525 | JGI IMG/M metagenome (GOLD analysis project Ga0074195, IMG submission 64525) | Bioremediated contaminated groundwater from EPA Superfund site, New Mexico - Sample HSE6-23 | ecosystem: Environmental > Aquatic > Deep subsurface > Groundwater > Contaminated ...
TAGAAAGGCCAATGAGCTATTTCATCCAAGGATGATGGCAGTGACTGGAACTTGCAGCAGCATGATCATCGGCGAAGACCTGCACCAGGCAGTTCTCAGCGCCGACCTGGATATACCTGTCCTGGAGGTGGAGGTTCATGCCGGCTATAGGGACAACACACGAGGAGTTATCATCGCCCTCGAGGCCGCTTTGGAGAAGGGAATAATAGACGAGGCCGAGTTCGAGCGGCAGAAGTCCTTGCTTGAGAAGGCAACCGAGGTGGAGAGGCTTTACGGTGCTGCAAGCATGGAGTATCTGGCACCGGAGAGGGGCGACATCAAGTACGAGGCCGCAGCCAGGCTTCTGGAGCTCATCCGTGCGGGCAAGCGCGGCTTAAACATCCTCAACGCCAAGAAAGAGACTGCCTACATGTTCGCCGATATAACCGCCGCCGTCTCTGAGATCACAGGCGGCCAGGTGGACACGCTTGCCAATCTGGACGAGAATGTCGGCCTTCCCAAAGTGAGAAGGGACGCAGCCAACATTGCCCGCGATCTGCGAGAGCGCGGCGTGGCTTTCGAGATCATCGGCGGCCTGGACGAGTATCCTATTGCAGGAGAAGCAGTGGCCCGATTCGCAAAGAGGGGCGGATACGACTTCGCCGTGATCTCGGGAGTGCCTCATGCCGTTCCCGCGTCTGCGCTTCAAGGCATGGAGATCTTCTCCATAACTAACGGCCCCAGACAGGTCAAGCCGCTGCGCGATCAGGGCCATCAGCATGTGGTGGTTGAGCTGGACTTGCACCCCAAGACCATGGGCGTCACATCCCTGGTGGAGTCCGAGTTCGGGGCCACTCTGAGAGCTCTGGATAAAGCTAACGCTAAGTGATATTTCGGCTCTGAAAAAGCACCAAAAATTTTTTAAAAGGCCTTTGGAAGCTCTGTCAGCAGCGCATATATGACGAAGCCAATGGTTCCTATGATGCCAATTCCGGCCATTGAGACCTTGGCGATCATTGTGAACTCCTCTCGAGTGGGCTTCCTCGCCAGCCTCAGGACACGGAGGTACTCCTCAATGTTAGTGGATGGCACTGAGATGCCCATATCGCTGACCATCTCGTCTAAGTCGAACTTCTCTTTGATGTCTAGCTTGTTCTTGAGCTGCTGGAGCTTTCTGTCTGTTCCGTTGGTTCCCTCGTTCATTCCCCAAATTGAAGGGGGTCTGGAATAAAAAAGCTTTCGATCAGGCGATAATCTTTTGCAAAGAGTCGCGAAAGCGGACATCACAGTAAGAAAAACCGCAGTCAGGAGAGGAAGATTCAAGCCATCAAGCCTCTCGGCAGGTATATTATCCTCCTGAGCATTATCTATCAGAAACCATAACAAGAGGATCTATAAAATGAGCTTTAAAGCATTGATGGCCGTTGTGGCCTTAAGCATCATTCTCCTCATCCCTTCAGCCTTAGGAGAGTATCAGGTATTCACTCTCTGGCATCACAATGTCTCATTGGATTTTGGGGACAAGAACATCACGGTAGAACCCCAGCCGACCACATCGGATATCAACAGCATCATGCGCAGCATGGTCTTTAGGGGTGACAGCGCAGATGACTGGGGTGCAGTATATCTCCTGAGCACCCGTGATACGGTTCCTGTCATTTTGGAGGACAGACTGCGCAGGATTATGATGCCCACCGCAAAGGCCGTAGAGGTCAATCCAGGCCTGGTTGCAGGCGCGAGCGGCCTTATCGCAGAAGGCGATGCAAGGGTCGAGCACGGATTCGGCCAGCGCTGCTACGGGGCATCTGCCATCATCTCCCCTCCGGGCGCTGGAGAGATCGTCACACTTATGCTGATAGGACACTTCAAAAACGAGAGCCTAAACGAGCATTTGATCAAGACTGCCAAAGTCGAATATTCCCCGCCCTGAGACCCCTTAGAGGGATGGTGATTTCTTTTATTTTATAAATACCTCCACAAGCATTATCTAAGGGATTCGCTTTTAGTTAGTCGCGGGGTTAGGTACATGAAGCTCAAATGGTTAGCGTTGGCGACGTTGCTAGTATCCATCGTGGTTCCGGCCCAAGGGTCGTATCAGATTTTGCCCCTCTGGAACTACAACGTCTCCCTGGACTTCGGAGACAAGGATGTAACAGTAAAGCCGCTCTCTGTCAGCTCAAGCCTCGATACGATAACGCGGTCTATCGTGGTGCAGGGAGAGAACGAGACGGACTACGCCGTCGTATACATCCATGAATATACAAAACCTCAGATGCTCGATCTAGAGGATAGGCTCTGGAAGTTCATGAAGTCGTACTGCACGATGACGGAGACGGACCCTTCAGAGATCGCAGGCATGTCCGGGTTTATAGCCACAGGCTACGCCCGCGTTAAGCACGGCTTTGGAAAGCAGGTCTGCTACGGAGGTATAGCCGCTCTTCCATCAGGAGCAGTGGCGCAAAGGGACTTCGCAATTCTGGCTCACTTCACCAACAAGACATTAAACGAGCAGCTGGTGGAGACTGCCAAGGTCGAGTATGTGGGCAAGATGGTCAATATTTAGAAAGTTATCATGAGAGTAGTAGTCTACTTATATTGAGCACAAAAATCGTAACATTGGACCGAACAAATTAAACTCACCACAGAGGCATAGAGACACGGAGAAAGAACAAAAAGCCGTCGGATAATATTATTAAATTCCCTCTGTGTCTCTGTGCCTCTGTGGTGAGCATCATTTTGGCAAACCACTAATAAGCTTTAGGACTGAGAGGCAAGGCCGCCACTCAGGTGTTCCATTATGGCTTTTGTCACTTCTGCGGTACTGCAGCTGCCGCCCAGATCCGGCGTCTTCCATCCACCGTTCAGCGACCGCAAGACTGCATCCTCTATCCCCTTCGCCATCTCAGGATTGCCCAGCCACTCCATCATCATGGCTGCACTGCGTATTGCTCCAACAGGATTGGAAACTCCCTTGCCTGCTATATCCGGTGCACTGCCGTGGATGGGCTCGAACAGAGCGTACTGGTCTCCGATGTTGGCACTGGCACACAGCCCCAGGCTGCCCACGATCCCTGCCGCCTCGTCGCTCAGTATGTCCCCAAAGAGGTTGGTGACGACCAAAATATCAAACCGCTTAGGCCTTACTACCAAGTTGTAGGCACAGGCATCCACCAGCATATCCTCGTAAGGAACGCCCCATCTCTTTGCCACCTCCTGGCATGTCTTGAGGAAGAGGCGGTCGCTCTTCAGAACGTTGGACTTGTGGACGATAGTGAGCTTCTTCCTCGAAGATGCCAGATCGCAGGCCTTCTTTGCAATCCTCTCAGAGCCACGGCGAGTGATCACGCGAACAGTCCTGGCCTCATCATCATCCGCATCCTCAATGCCGGAGTAAAGACCCTCAGTGTTCTCTCTTACGATGATGAAGTCCAGGTCTGAAGAGGTGAAGGGGCGGATGTTGGCATAGAGGTCGAGCTCTTTTCGGAGCCGAAGGAGGACGCTTTTGTAATTAGGGTCTGAGGGCGAGGTTATGGCCCCGAAGAGAACACAATCGCACTCTTTTATCCTCTCAAAATCATCCTCCCCCATGGCCTGGCCAGTGCGCTTCCAGCGGCCAAGACCCACATCGAAGAAGACCTTTTCGAACTGCGCACCCGCAGCATCGAGCACGGCCAGGGCGCTCTCAACTACCTCGGGACCAATGCCGTCTCCAGGGATGACGGCTACTGTCTTATCTCTTTGACCAGACATCTAACCGCCTCTGCAATCGCCGATGGGCCGTCACCCCAGTGAACAACTACGCCCGGATGTCCGTTCTTTTTTGTCAGGCCTCTTCGCTCGGATTTACAGCACCGAGTTATGAAGGGCCTTGAGGGCTGCATGCTCTTCAAAGGACAGATGTTCACGAAATCGTGCGATTTTCCCGGATACCCGGCCAGAAAGATCTCCTTTGAAACATCGCATCCAATGATCTTCGGAGACTCGTGCACCACTTTATCCGAGTCAAGGGAACGCCCGAGGCCAGAGGCCCGGCAGGGATAATAGACCCTGTCGCCCTCGAAATCCCTCAGGTTCAAAATCCGTGGCGAAAATCTCACTGTTAGGTCGCCCAATATGCCGCAGCCCTCCAGCCTCTTCAGAGAGTAGATCAGCCACGGAGGCTCTGGAGGCGAGACGTCCAGAACCTCTATCTGCAGAATCTGGCCAAGATCGGGATCGTGGACGAATGTGACATGCTCATCAGGCCCCTGGAAGACGACTGTTGTTGCGTTTCGTTCCCTGCAGACCTTGTCCGCCAGCTCTATCAGCAGAGCGCGGTTCCTGGTGTCCACCTTCTCAGGATAAAAGGCGATCTCAGCGCCTGAGGCGATCAGCTCCAGCTCATCTACGTCACGCATGAACCCCTGGCCCTTGCTCTTCACTGCATACAGGCTCGGACCTTCGCGAGATATCAGGTACTGCGTTGAGAAGTATATGGGGTCGCCCCTTCTCTCTTGGTCCTTTATCCCAACGAACTTGTATTCCTCAGGAAAGATCATGATAATCCTTTCTGCCTTCTGCGATGAGCTACCAGGCCCCCATCCTGAAGTATCTGCAGCAGGAAGTCGGGGAGCTTAGTGCCCTGATAGGCCTTTTCGCCAACTCTGACAGCTCCTTTTGCCAGGTCAACCTCAACTGTCTCGCCTTCAGCGGCCTCTACATCGGCCTCGATCAGGGGCAAGCCTACGTTTATGGCGTTTCTGTAGAATATCCTTGCAAACGACTTGGCAACGACCGCCGAGACTCCAGCCTCTTTTAGTGCCAGAGGAGCCTGCTCCCTGGATGATCCGCAGCCGAAGTTTTTCCCTGCCACAACGACGTCCCCCTTCTTGACCTTAGAGGCGAACTGCGGGTCCAGGCCTTCTAGGACGTGCTCTGCCCAGAGTGCCGGGTCCTTGGTCCTCAGATACTTTCCAGGAATTATCACATCAGTGTCCACGTCATCGCCGAAGACCCATGCCTTGCCTCTAATCATAGTATTAACCTCGTTGCTCCTGCAGTATATGGTTTTTTCCTCTGCAATTTTCTTTTGCTATTTTTCTTCTGCTATTTTCCTTTTGCAAAAGGGTATTATATTCCCTGGAGAGATTAGCATAGCTTATTCAGAGGTGATCGGGCTGCTGGATATTAACAATCTGTACGCCAGCATCGGCGGCAAACAAGTTCTAAAGGATGTCAACCTTCACATCGGACAAGGCGAGACCCACGCGCTCTTCGGGCCGAACGGGACTGGCAAGACCACGCTCTTAAACGTCATAGCAGGAATTCCCAGGTATGTTGTGGACAGCGGCAGTATAACATTCAAGGGCAAGGATATCACCCGCATGTCCATGGACGAGAGGGCACGCCTGGGGATAGGCATGGCCTTCCAGAGGCCGCCTGCTATTCGCGGCCTGAGGCTGAAAGATCTCATAAAGATCATCAACCCCCAGGCGGACGCCCCATCCATCCTCAAGAGGATGGACTTCGAGGGCTTCGGAGACCGCGATGTGAACAGAGGATTTTCAGGAGGCGAGGTGAAGAGGTCTGAGATGGTCCAGCTCCTGGCGCAGCAGCCGGATTTCGTCATGCTGGATGAGCCCGATTCAGGCGTAGACCTGGAGAACATCAAGCTCATAGGCGAGGCCATCAACACTCTGACGCAAAAGGACATCCGCCCTAGCGCCAGGACCAAATCAGGCATCATAATCACCCACTTCGGCCACATACTGGAGTACATGAAGACAGACAGGGCGCACGTCATGCTGGACGGGAGCATTGTGTGCAGCGGCAACCCGAAGGAGATCCTGGAACAGATAAAGAAGAGCGGATACGAGGGGTGTGTAGCATGTCTGTGCCCAGCGTAGAAGAGAAGGCCAAAAAGGCCAGAGAGAAAAAGGCCCTCTATGGGACTGATGTTGACCTGGAGAGCTACGAGTCAGAGGCCAGGGAGCACGAGGCGGTGGAGAAGGCAGAAGAGCTTCCAAGCGAAGTCAAGAAGGCAGCCTTGGATGTGGGAGTGAAGCTCGATGCAGAGGCCTCTGGGGCATATGTGCAGATGGACCAGACCCCAGTGGTTGCCAAGTCGCTATACGAGGGCGTTGAGATCATGGACATGGCCTCCGCCCTGAAGAAGTACGACTCCCTCCAGGACTACTGGTGGAAGCTTGTGGCGCCGGATGCCGACAAGTACACGGCTGATGTGGCAGAGGCTCCTCCGGCGGGCTACTTCATCCGCGCCAAGAAGGGCATGAAGACCGTATTCCCGGTCAAGAGCTGTCTTTACCTTGGGTCCACGAATCTGAACCAGAGGGTGCATAACGTCATCATCGCAGAGGAGGGCTCTGAGCTTCACGTCATAACAGGATGCACCACGCCATCTCACGTCCAGCGCGGACTTCACATAGGAGTCTCCGAGTTCTTCATCCAGAAGAACGCCAAGGTCAGCTTCACGATGATTCACAGCTGGGGCAAAGAGGTCGAGGTGAGGCCGAGGACTGGAATCACCATCGCTGAGGGGGGCTCCCTTTCAAACAACTACATCCTTCTGCGGCCCGTCAAAACCATTCAGACATTCCCCACGGCGACGCTGGCCGGCCGGGGGGCTGTAGCCAGCTTCAACACGGTAATTTACTCCACCATGGGCAACATAGACGTGGGCAGCAACGTGAACCTCAACGCTCCAGAGACCAGCGCCGAGTCCATCTCCCGCGTGGTCTCAGTTGGCGGCGAAGTGATAGCTCGCGGCAGGATGACTGGAAGAGTTCCGGGCGCGCGGGCCCATCTGGAGTGCGTTGGACTACTTCTCTCTGATAAGGGCAGGATCTACTCTATACCGGAGCTGGATGGCCAGAGCAGGGACCTGGACATGTCTCACGAGGCAGCTGTCGGCAGGATATCTGAGGAGGAGCTGGAGTACCTGATGGCTCGCGGTCTGACATCAGAGCAGGCCACATCAGTCATAGTCAGGGGCTTCCTGGATGTGGAGATCAAGGGCCTTCCTGAGGAGCTGAAGCAGGAGATCAAAAACATCACTCAGAGGGAGGACCTGCGCGGAGCCTGATCCGCCAGCCCTCCTAAAAGCTTTTTTACTCAAGAATCCAATTAATTCCGTCTTTCTGTATAAGGAATTCTGGCTTGCCATGAACGACTTTCTTATACTCATCAGGAGTTCTTTTGAGCTTTTCCAGGATGCCTTCAGGGAATGGGGCAGGGACCATGCCACACTATTAGCTGCAGCTTTAGCATACTACAGCCTGTTCTCCCTCATACCGTTATTGATAATGACGATGATATTCGTCGATTTTCTGTTTCCTCAAGGCATCCAGGGGGGAGGAGCCGTGCAGCAGGCGCAGGATATCATAGGCCCGCAGGCGCCCCAAGTTGTTGGAGATATGATAGATATAGCAGGAGACCTGGCAGCCTCCTTCAGGTTCACCATATTGAGCTTTCTATTGATTATCCTTGGAGCCACCAGCCTCTTCGTGAACACGAAAAAAGCCTTCCAGATCATCTGGTCTTCGTCTGAGAAGAAAGAGACATTCATGCGAAGGACGGTTAAACCCTATATTCGCTCGTTCCTGCTAATCGCAGCTGTTGCCTTTATGCTTCTGGCATCATCTATCGTGACCGCCTTCCTGATGCCCATAGGCCGGCAGATCGAGGAGCAGCTGCCAGTACAGCTTGGACTGCTCAGGCTCGTGACATTCCTCATCTCGTCTGTGTTCGTAACCCTGCTCTTCGCAGTCACCTACATGACGCTCTCTGAGGTGAAGCTGAACTGGAGAGACGTGCTCCCAGGCTCAGCTTTGGCTGCGCTTCTTTTAGCCATTGGAAACTATATAATCGAGGTCTATGTGAGCATCATCAATATCGGCTCAGCTTTCGGCGCTGCAGGATCTCTGGTGGTGCTCCTCTTCTGGATCTACTACTCTGCCCAGATCTTCCTCTACGGCGTAGAGTTCATCAAGGTCCAGAAGAGGAGACGAGATAGGCAAAAGAGAGATGAAAGGATATGAAACTGCTGCCTTGGATAGCTCTTAGTAGCCGTCTTGGCAGCAGCCTTTGTAGTTGCCTTTACATCTGTCTTTACAGCAGCCTTTGTGGTTGCTTTTGCATCTGTCTTTACAGCAGCCTTTGCAGCCGTTATTTTCCACCGTTTACCTCCACTGTTTCATAGGCCCGACCGTTGTATACTACTATCACATGGCGTCCCATTGCGAAGTAGTCGCCCAAATTAGGCTCTGCCTCCAGAAGGTCGAAGTACTCTCTGCTTAGGAACTCGATCTTTTCAGTCTCTTCGCCCTGGTAAGCCGTATCCACCCAGGCCTCATTGCTGAGAACGAAGGCTCTGCTGCCCACATGCTTCACGACATCGTCTACACTAATGGGCTTCTCATCGCTCCCGGCATAGATCTCTGTCGGAGCCTCTGCAGGCGATGATGCGGAGCTAAGAAGGCTCTCGAAGGCCGCCTTCTCCACGGCACCCGCTCCATATGAGGGTGCAGCAGACTCTTCAACCACGTACTCCTGGAAGTTCTCGGCAGCCCGAGTCCTCCCTGCTGGAGAGAAGAAGTCCTCCTCCTGGATCAGGAAGGATGTGTAGGGCGTTATGATGCCGTACCTGGCGCTTAAAGCTATGATGCTGTCTATCCACTCCTGCTTCTCCCCTTTGAGCCTGATCTGGGTGAGATAGTGGCCCACGGCTCTGGTAGCCCAGAGCCTTGGGATGAACTCATCTCCACCAACATCTCGGAAGTAGGCATCAGAATAGGTAAAGCTCCGCTCCCTGCCGTTAACTGTTCCTGAGAGGTTGATCTCCGCCGGGCCGCCCTCCCTGTATCTTCCCACTAAGATTAGCTGGCTGTCCGCGAAGATATCGGGGATGTTTTCGGGATAGATCCAATCAGCCTCAACTCCCCCAAAGTCGATCTTCAAATCGGAGAGAACCGGAGTGCTCACCTTGCTGTAGAACGAGCCTACCTCCTCGTCTATCCTCTGGCCGGGCCTGACATAGGCGCTCGTGCCGCTGTGATCCAGCGATAGCTGGTCTAAAAGATCCGTGTCCACATCGTCCCCAACGCCAAAGGTGAAGATGCGCATGTTCTTCCGCGTTGCTTCGTCCACATTTTTAAGGATGGCCGGCGTGTCCTGCACTCCCTCTGTGGCCAGGCCGTCTGTGATGAATATCAGCGTCGTGGGCCGCTCTTCATCAGCCATATCTAAAGCCTCCAGAAGAGCGCGGTTTATGTCCGTAGACCCAAGCGCCTCCAGGCGGCCTACGAACTTCTCCCCGTCTCCTGCATCAGATGCAGATGCAAGCTCTGATCGGAAGGGCCTGGTCGATGTGCTGAAGGCCACCATCCCGAACCTGTCCTCCGGGTTGAGGTGCTTCAGTATGAACCCCGCCGATTCCTTTGCTTGATCCAGCTTCTCCCCATCCATGCTTCCCGACGTATCGAGCACGAGGATCACGTCTTTGGCCACGATCTCGCTCTCGTTTACCTGCACGTTTGGCGCAGCCAAGAGCAGGAAGAAGCCGTCCTGGTTCTCTTCTTTGTAGCTCAGGAGGGAAAGACCAATTCGCTCTGGGCTTACAGTGTAGTAGACCTCGAAGTCTTTGTCGGGAAGAACATTTGACTGCTCCAGCCCCATGACGGCTCTGTAGTCATCCTCTCTATCTAAGGAGACCTCGTGGCTCGGCGAGTAGACGGCCTTGATGGGCTCTTTGGACTCGATCTCAGCTTTGATTGCCAGATCTTCCAGAGGCTTTGAGGAGAACCGTTCAGTGCTCAGAGGATAGAGATAGTGAACCAGGCCGTTCTCTGCCGGCAGCACCTGAGAATACTCAAGCTCAATCCTTCGCTCGTCACCAGGAGGAATGGGAAACACACTGGCCTTGAGGGCCTTTCTGCCCACGTACTCCAGGAGCGCTGGATCACGCATCCTCGTAACTATATCGTTATAGATCGCCCTTGCCTCTTCGGCGTCAAGGATCTCCCCGGAGACGGGCTTTCCATCAACCCACATCACGAAGTCGCTCACAGATGCGCCTTCTGGCAGGGGGAAGATGTACGTCCCTTCAGCTGTCCAGTAGTTATCGTTGACGAAGACCTGGTCCACTCTGGTTGTAGCAACCTGGTCTTTGATTTTCACGTCAACATGGTGGTATTTGATGGCCAAAGCCTGGTCCAGGCGGACGTCCAAGCCCGGAGGAGGGTCTACTATTATTATCCCGTCTGCTCCAGCAGGGGCGGTAAAGCTTGCCGATATGGCAAGCAGCGTTAATATGATATATTTCCACATTATCCCACACTCGATTCCTGCCTTTTTAAAGCAAGCAGGGCTTTCTCACTCATCGATGATGGTAATATTGGAATAAAAGATCTTTCTTCCCCGAGGCTAATAGTTCATGCGCCTTTTTTGTGCTCGTAGTCCTCCTTTATCGCTTTGGCCATCTCCTCGTCAGCCTCCACGATAAGAGCGCCCATGTAGCCGCAGTTCTTGCAGTGGTATACATTGCCGGTATAGCCTCCGGCCTCTAAATAGAGGTCCTTGCTGCCGCATACAGGGCAGACCTCAGCCGGCTTCTTGGAAGACATAACACCAACTATTCTTGCATTACACGTTCAATCTTTTGGTAGTGTCAGTAATTAGAAGAGCTTCATCAGCTCTTCAGCGATTATCTTGTATCCGGTCTCGTTTGGATGGTCCAAGCCTGACAGGATCAGCGAGCCCAGAGGGGTTCCCTGGCGCACGCGCTCCATCCATGCTTCATATACGTCCACGAAGCCGACGTCCATCTCCCTCGCCACTCGCCCGATGGCCTGGTAGTAATCCATGACCAGATGATCGTAGGGCGGCGTCTCCAGGGGCTGGGATGATAGCAATAAAATCTCTGATCCAGGTCCCGACCGGATGCGCCGCACCATCTCGACGAAGTTCATCTCGAACTCCTCCAGCCCCAGGCCTAAGGCACAGTCGTTGATGCCGAAGTTGATTGTGACCAGGTCAGGCTCATAAGATAGGACTGACCAGTCCAGGCGGGCTAAGCCGTCCATTGTCGTGTCCCCCGAGACGCCTGAGTTTATCATCTCTATTCTGGCCTCAGCGTACTTCTTTTGGAGCATCTCCTTCCAAAAAGAGGGAAATCCCCGCCGTACAGCAAAGCCTGCGGTGATGGAGTCTCCAAAGGCGGCAATTGTCACATCGCAGCCATTTTCGAGATCTCTTTGCGTCCTTTTAACGAACCTCTTCCCATCATCTTCCATGTCAGGTGCCTCTATTACTAGGTTAATCATTTCTTGCAGAGATATTTCCATAGGCGGTTTAGTAGGCTCGAACTTAGGAATCCTCCACTTCTTAAATCCTATCTCCTCGTACTTCTCTTTATTCACTAACAGATGATGAAGTATGCATAAAATTTTCCTGGCCAAAGCTACAGCAGCTACCTTTGGACCCTCCACTCATATATGGCTCCTTAAGCTGAACTAAACGTTTCTCTCAAGGACTAAAAGCATAAATTATTGGGAGCCTCAAGCGAAATAATTAATAATCATCAGTTTATTTCTTATGAACAAACACAATGAGCGAGCTGCGTAAATTCGTTGCTCCAGAGTTTGTTTTCGGCATTGGTGCTCGGTATCTGGTTGGACGCTATGCTAAGAACTTTGGAGCTCGTAAAGTTCTGATAGTAACCGACAAAGGGGTCCTAGATACAGGATGGGCAGATCAAGTGACCGCCAACCTGAAAGCCGAAGGTATTCCGTACGCAGTATTCTCTGAAGTCTCTCCCAATCCTCGGGCAGAAGAGGTCATGGCTGGAGCTGAAGTCTATTCGAGAGAGCGATGCAATATCGTAGCGGCAATAGGCGGCGGCAGCCCAATGGATTGTGCTAAGGGCATAGGCATTGTCAGCTCCAACAAGAAGCACATACTGGAGTTTGAGGGCGTAGATAAGGTGTCTATCCCGGGCCCGCCCTTTATCTGCATTCCAACTACTGCAGGCAGTTCAGCAGACGTTTCACAGTTTGCAATCATCAATGATACAGAGCGCAGGGTCAAAATAGCGATCATCAGCAAAACAGTCGTCCCTGATGTAGCCTTAATTGACCCGGCAACAACTGTTACAATGGATGCTCATCTGACAGCCTGTACGGGCATGGATGCCCTGGCCCATGGAATGGAGGCGTTCGTCTCTAACGCCCACTCTCCTATTACCGATCTGCACTCACTGGAGGCGATTCGCTTGATCACAGCCAACCTGCAGCCTGCAATTGCAGAGCCTAAAAATATCGACTTAAGATGCCAAATGATGCTTGGCAGCTTGCATGCGGGTTTGGCCTTCTCAAACGCAAGTCTTGGAGCAGTGCATGCTATGGCTCATAGCCTTGGAGGATACCTGGATCTTCCTCATGGCGAATGCAATGCCCTTCTCCTTGAGCACGTCGTGGCCTTCAATTTCGATGCGGCTTTAGAGCGTTACCGTCTGATAGGCGATGCAATGGGCCTGGATATGGCGGATGGGCGGTCTGGAAGAACAGTGACGGTATCTTCCATCCTTAAGGAATTGAACCGGCTGCGTAAGGATTCAGGCATAGACAGGACGCTGCGTCATATAGGCGTGCATAAAAGCTGCATTCCTGAGCTCTCAAGGAAGGCAATGGAGGACCCCTGCATAGTAACCAATCCGCGCCGAACCAGCCAAAAGGACATCGAGGCGATCTATGAAAAGGCACTCTGAGTCTGCAGAAGGCTTGGGCACTCTGCGCGAAAAGATCATAGGCCTTGGCGAGCGATCGATTCGGAAAAGCCACTACCCAGAGCTTCAGCAGCGATTGGTCGATCTTGAGAGGTTCAGGTCGCTGCTGGATCAAAGCAACGATATCATATTCCTTGTGCAGGTTCCATCAGGACGCGTTATCGACATAAATAAGTCTGCATGCCTCCAGCTGGGCAACTCTTACGAAGAGCTGCTTGGCTCGTTTTTTCGTGAGCTCATTATGCCAGATGCGTCAGTTTGGATAGAAGAATTCCTCGACGACGGCTGGAAGTGCGCTTCACGCCGGAAGACGGCTCTCACAGCCTTACGAAAACATGGCGGCGATGAGATTCCTGTAGAGGCCACCGTATCTCTCGTGGCCTTCGATGATGTCTTGTATGCAGTTGTGGTGGCTCGCGATATAGCCGAGCGAAAGATGGCCGAAGAGGCACTTCGAAAAGCGAATGATGAGCTGGAAACAAAGGTTCAGAAAAGGACAGAAGAGCTGCGCATAGCGCGCCAGCACCTCATGGACATAGTTGAGTTCCTGCCTGATGCCACATTTGTCATAGATAGGGATCAAAAAGTAATCGCCTGGAACCAGGCCATTGAGGAGATGACGGGCGTACATAAGCAGGATATTCTCGGCAGGGGCGATTATGCTTACGCCATGCCTTTTTACGGCTTTCCCAGGCAGGTATTGATAGACCTCATCGATCTGCAGGACGGTGAGATCAGGTCCCTAAACTACACATGTATAGAACGAAAGGGCGACAAAATATGCGCCGAGACCTTCTCCCCGGATCTCAATTGTGGCAAAGGCGCATACTTATGGTGCACCACATCTAAGCTTTTTGACAGCGAAGGCAACTGCGTTGGAGCAATCGAATCCATTCGCGACGTCACCGAGAGGAAGCGTACTGGAGACGAGCTTAAGGCCGCCAAAGAAGCAGCGGAAGCTGCAGCTCATGCAAAGTCTGAGTTCCTGGCCAACATGAGCCATGAAATTCGAACGCCCCTAAACGCGATCATAGGCTTGACCGGCCTCCTGCTCGATGATGGATTGACGCAGGATCAAAGCGATTCTGTGGAGACCATCAGAAGCAGTGGCGATTCGCTGCTGATGATTATTAACGATATTTTGGATTTCTCAAAGATAGACGAAGGCAAGATGGAGCTTGAGTGCCAACCTGTCGATTTGCAAAGAGTCATTGAAGACTCACTAGATCTTGTAGCTTCAAAAGCTAAAGAGAAAGGCATTGATCTCTGCTACTTCATCGATGGCCGGATTCCTCGGGCAATAATTGGCGACCGGACCAGGCTTCGCCAGATCCTGGTAAACCTCGTCAACAATGCGGTCAAGTTTACAGAGAAAGGCGTTGTAGAGGTATATGCAGAGCCGGTTGGAATGACGGCTGAGGGCCATGAGATTCACTTCATGGTTAAAGACACTGGAATTGGCATACCCCATGATCGAATCGACCGTCTCTTCCAGTCATTTTGCCAGATAGACGCCTCCACCACTCGCAAATACGGCGGAACTGGCCTTGGCCTCGCTATCTCCAAGAGGCTGGTTGAGCTCATGGGCGGAAGGATCTGGGTCGATAGCGTACAGGGCATCGGCTCTATCTTTCACTTCACTATTCTTGCCAGCGAGTCTATCAGGCCAAGCGATGTTGAAAAACCTGTTCCACAGACGAAAAACGACCCAAGGGCCCAGGACCATACACTGCGAATACTGCTTGCAGAAGATAATGTGGTTAACCGGAAGGTAATGCTGCGGATGCTGGAGAAGCTAGGCTACTGTGCAGACGTAGCAGCCAACGGACGTGAGGCCTTGCAGGCATTAGAGCGAGAGCATTACGATGTAGTTTTTATGGACGTCCAGATGCCTGAGATGGATGGCCTGGAGGCAACGAAAGCCATTCGCAAGAGATGGCCTGCAAATCTGCAGCCAAAGATTGTCGCCATCACAGCCTATGCTCTTAAAGGGGATCGCGAGATATGCCTCAAGGCAGGGATGGATGATTACATCAGCAAACCGATCCAGCTGGAGGAACTTCGCAGCAAACTGTTATCCATCGGCGAGAGGATATAGAAAAGCCGAGAAAGCATAAAATAATTCAATCGGGATAATTTTGCTTTCAACTCCTGTAGCAGTTAACTTAATTAATCGATTGCTTTATTCTTGGAACTCCAAGCAATGATCGAACTCATCTCAATGCTCCTCATCGTCGCCGGCCTCTGCCTCTTTGAGACTATCAGCAGCATAGACAACGCCATCATCAATGCCGAGGTCCTCTCCACAATGGGAGCCCGTGCCCGCAGGTGGTTCCTCGTCTGGGGCCTTCTCTTCGCAGTCTTCGTCATCAGAGGCGTCCTGCCCTGGCTGATCGTCTGGGTTACCACGCCCTCATTAGGCCCATGGGGTGCGCTGATGAGCACATTTAGCAGCGACCCAGCAGTTGTAGAGGCGGTAGAGAGATCGGCGCCCATACTGCTCATTGGAGGCGGGACGTTCCTGGTCTTCCTCTTCTTCCACTGGATATTCCTTGAGCCCAAACACTTTGGTCTTAGAGGAGAGCGCTTTATCAGCAACCAGGGAGTCTGGTTCTATGCTGTGGTCTCCATTCTTCTAACCATCCTAGTTTACCTGGCCATAAACCGCGACCCATTCATGGCCCTGGGGGCAGTGACAGGCTCCACAGCCTTCTTCATAACCCACGGCTTCAAGCAGAATGCCGAGGAGAATGAGAGACGGCTAATTCGCGGCGACATGTCGGATATGAGCAAGATCCTCTACCTGGAGGTCATAGACGCCACGTTCTCCATAGACGGCGTCATAGGGGCTTTTGCCTTCACGCTTTCCGTCCCCCTGATACTTCTGGGGAACGGCCTAGGGGCTATAGTCGTCCGCCAGATCACCATTGGGAACATAGATAGGATCAAGAGGTTTAGGTATCTCAAGAACGGCGCCATGTACTCCATCCTCTTCTTGGGCACAATCATGATCGCAGACAGCTTCGGCCTGCATGTGCCGAGCTGGCTCTCGCCTGTGATCACCTTCTTCGTAGTAGGATACTTTTATTACAAGTCCTTAAGGGAGATGAAAACCCCGGCTGCGCCCGGCTAGCGCTAAGCATTTGGTGGCATTCTCTTCTTAGTGAGGGAAGAATAGTTGTGGATGGGGAAAATTCACCTCATAAGTCTGAATACCTCATCCGTCAGCATCTCGAAGGGCCTTTGAAGCAAAGGGGCACATGGCCCTAATTTCCTTTGAATCAAAAACTGTATCTGTCCTTTGATGATGGCAAACTTCATCTTGGCCTCAGAGAAATCCGCCTTAAAGACGAGCACGTGATCGCAGAAAGAGCTATCGGGTTCTATCCATTCCCTGGCTATTCTGTCTTTAACCCTCTCATAAAGGGTAGTCCCGGGCAGAGGGTAAGGCATGGTGAACGAGAGGTAGTCGACTGGAAGCGATGATGCAAATTTTATGGTCTTAAGCACTGTGTCGTCGGTTTCGCCGGGATAGCAGAGGATGAAGAAGGCACCTGTCTTCAGCCCTGTCGACCGGGCGGCATCCACTGCTCTGCTGGCATCTTTTGTTGTGATCTTCTTGTTCATCAGCCTCAACACAGAATCGTCTCCAGATTCTATGCCGAAGAATATTCTCCGGCAGCCTGCGCGCTTCATGGCCTCTGCTGTAGCCCTGTCTACCGAATCCACCCTGCCCAGGCACTCCCAGGGAAAGTCCAGCCCTCTTGAGAGGATCTCATCGCAAAGACGCAGCAAGCGCTTCCTGTTTAACGTGAAGACGTCATCTGCGAAGTGGATCTTATCGTAGCCAAACGACAAAGCCTCTTCGACCTCGTCCAGGACGTTCTGCTCCGACCTCTCGCGGTAAGAGATGCCAAAGACAGCATTGCTGCAGAACTCGCAGCTGAAAGGGCAGCCCCTGGTAGTAATAACAGTCGTTGTAGAGTAGCCAAACCTCTTCTTCCAGTGGTCGATGTACATCTGATTTGGAAAAAGGTCTCTGGCTGGAAAGGCTATTTTATCAAGCTCGTCCTCCAGATCGCGCTTAGGAGTCAAGACGGTCCGGCCGTCCTGTCGATAGGCTATGCCCTTTATGGACCTGAGATCCGATCTGCTCTCGTAAGCCTTCAGTATCTCGGCTGTAGCCTGCTCACCCTCGCCTATGACCACGGCATCGAAGTCGCCCAAAAAAGCGCCTGGATCTGCGGATGGAAGCGGCCCTCCGGCTATGAGTAGCCCACAGCGGCCTCTCAGATGCCGGGCAAACCGGAGGCTCTCTTCTCGCATGGTTGCCATGCTGTAGATTCCCACAATATCTGCATTAGCATCCATAGCCTGTTTCAGGGCATCCTCTCTGTCTAAGAATGTGCAGTCGAGAAGCTCCTGACTGCATCCAGCGCCTCTCAGGCTGGAGGCGATGTAGCCCAATCCTAAGGGTGGAAAGCGGAATGCAGTCCTGTCGTGCTTTGGCCGAAAATAAGGGTAGATTAGAAGAACCGATGTCATGTCCTGCCTGTGCCTATTGTTATGGTGTAAGCAAAGCTGTTCGTTTGGGGCGGCAGAACGTAGGCCAGCCCAGCCCAGGCCAGACGCTTGGCGGTCAGCTCCCTTCCCCGAAACATCCTGGAGCCTTCGGCTCTCTTCAGCGTGAAGGCTATTTCATCAGCTGGATTTACGAAAGATGCCTCCTTCGCATGAGTCTCGTCCCAGCTTCCGATATAGTCCCCATGCAGAGTTAGGCCGTCAGAATCTTGATAGGTGTCGAAATAGCTCGCCCCCTGTTCATTCATGACTATGACCTCGCTGCACCCCTTGGCCTTAGAAAACTTCAGACATACTCGGATCTCACAGCCTTTTATGGCATAGTGAGCCCTCACCAAGCCGACGGACGGGCCTTCGACGAAAATATCATCCAGATGAAAGACCTTCCTGCAGGCGGCTGATGAGAATGCCAGACCTCTTCTCAAGGAGGGATGATCCCGATGCAGCGAAGAAAACGCATTTCTTGCGCTGCAAAAAGAGCGGCTCTCCATAAGTCGTCCTCGCCTGGCAGTTTTAGCTGTTAGGTCCATCACGTATTCTGCTATGACAAAAGTGCAGTCTTCATGCTCTTCAATGCTGGCTCTCCAGCTGCCTGGGAATATTGCCTCCTCTTCGAACTTGAGGACCGGTGCACCAAAGCCGATTCCTTCCTCGGATAGGTCCCTATCCCCGCACCTGAGGACCAGGCCTTTCTGAATCCTGGAAGCGGGATATTCGGAAGCACAGGAGTCCACTGTCGTTATGTACACATCTTGAAAAGGCCTTAAAGGAATGATTTCGCCCATAGATCCTTACAAAGTTAGTGTCGTTAATGGTATAAAGATCTTCAGCACCTGAAATTAATTATCCAACTGCTGTCACAAAAAGATTACAGGGCTGCCCGCAGGCAAGACCCTCAAGTTACTTTTCAGCGCTCGACTGGGAACTGTATCTCAGCTATCCAATCCTCCGATGAAAATATCCTCGTCCCATCGCACGTATGCCTTACGAGGCGCATCAGCAAAGCGGTAACCCTTCTGATAGACCCACGCCGCCAGACGTGCGTAAAACTGCTACAGGTTCTTATATGGCCCTCGCACTGTTAATTATGCCACCTCATGCCCAGGCAGCTCTTCAATAGCTGCTTTTCCTTCTGACATCAGCTTTGGGATTATCGTTGTATACTGCCAGGCCCATGGGCGGAATCCTTCGACGAGGGCAATGTCCATATCAGCTTCGATAACCTGACGATTTATGCTTTGGAGGCCTCTGAGTAGAGACGATCTGGGAAGATGAATAGGTAGAGGATGGCAGAAGATATATGATATGATACATGGTAGATGATGCAGTGGACAGCTTTGGGATTGGGCAGTCTCAGGCTGCACCTTAGCCGACATCAAGTTTTCTGCTCCTCCTCAGGTTTCATCCAGGTCACTCATGATGTCTTGGGCATAGCCTTTGTCTGAGATAGCTCGGCGAACTCAATATTTTTGCTTAACTTTCGCTGGAATTTTAACGCTGATCTGGCAAAATCTGGAAAAGAGAGAATGCCGATCCGGACAGGGCGAAAGTAATATACACTCAGAAAACATAAAGGCGAAGCCCAAATATCAGAATCGATCTGTGTTGGAGGGCTGATAGACGCAGGAGGGACTCGGCAGGCAGGACATCTTCCAGGCCTTAGAAAAGCATTTTGGATATTCTTCATTTATCGCTCCACAGGAGGATATCATAAAGGATGTCCTGGCGGGCAGAGACGTCTTTGCCCTTCTGCCGACAGGCGGCGGCAAATCGCTCTGCTACCAGCTTCCTGCCCTTGTTTTGGATGGATTGGTGCTTGTGGTGTCTCCTCTGATTGCCCTCATGAAAGACCAGGTGGACGTCTTGAGGGAGAAGGGAATTGCCGCCGCTTACATAAACAGCACGCTACCACCTTATGAGGTCCAAAAGATAAGGTCGAGCTTATTGAACAACGATATAAAGATCCTTTATGTCGCTCCAGAAAGGCTGATTCTCTCCGAGTTTTTGTCATTCATAGCCCGTCTGAAGATAAGCCTCATAGCCATAGACGAGGCTCACTGCATCTCTGAGTGGGGTCACGATTTTCGGCCTGCATACCGACAGCTCAAGGTGCTTAAGGATCTCTTTCCAAAAGTTCCTCTGATGGCACTGACAGCCACTGCCGTTCCTGAAGTCCAGGAGGACATAATATCACTGCTTAAGCTTAAAGAGCCTGCCATATACAAGGCCAGCTTCAACAGGAAAAATCTGGTGTATCACGTCAGGCCAAAGGCTAATGCCTACGGCCAGCTGCTTTCGTATTTGAGCGATCGCAGGGGTGAATCCGGGATAGTCTACTGCTTCAGCCAGAAATCTACTGAATCTTTAGCCAATAAGCTCCAAAAGATAGGAATTCGAGCGCTGCCGTACCATGCAGGCATGGACCCTGTACGAAGGGCTGAGACCCAGGAGAGGTTCATAAAGAACGATATCGATATCGTCGTGGCAACAATTGCCTTCGGGATGGGGATCGACAAGCCGGATATCAGGTTCGTGATCCACTACGATCTTCCCAAGAACATGGAGACCTATTCCCAAGAGACTGGACGTGCCGGAAGAGACGGTCAGCAAAGCGATTGCATCCTATTCTTCGGCTACGGAGACACGAAGAAGATAGAGTATCTCATAGGTCAGGGAAACGATGAGGAGCAAAAGAGGATCTCCTATGCAAAGCTGCAGGACATGGTGAACTTCTGCGACAGCCACGAGTGCCGACGCAAGGCACTGCTGGAGTACTTCGGAGAGGCTTACGAGGGGGCTAACTGCGGCAGCTGCGATAACTGCTGTCAGGCCCCGCGGGAGAAATTTGACGGTACGGAGATAGCCCGGAAGATTCTGACTTGCATATCCCAGGCCCACGAGAAGTTCGGGGCAAACTACATTGTAGACATACTCCGTGGCTCCAAGAGCCGCAAAATTCTGCAAAACGAGCACGATTCTCTGAAGGCTTATGGATCTGGAAGAGAGTATCCTGCCTCTTTGTGGCTGTCTTTTATAAGGGAGCTGACGCTGCTCGGATATCTTCAGGTGGAAGGCGATGCGTACCCAGTTCTGAAGCTGACCGAGAAGAGCTACGATCTCCTCTTCGGAGGCGAGGCCATAATGCTTACAAAGCCAGCCCAGGAGACGGCAGCGGCCAAGACTTCACAAGGCAGCGTCGAGGCCCACTCTGATGATAGTTACAGCGATCGCTCTGATGGCCGCTTCGACGGCGGCAACCTGGACCAGGATCTCTTTGAGAGCCTGAGGGCTTTGAGGAGGCAGGTGGCAAGCGATGAAGGAATTCCGCCTTACATGGTCTTTCACGATTCAAGCCTCAGGGCGATGGCAGCAAGGCTTCCGAGGAACAGGGCTGAGTTCAGGTCTATCGAAGGAGTGGGCGACAAAAAGCTGGAGAAATACGGCGACATTTTCTTGAGGGAGATAGACGCCCACTGCCAGAGATGCGAAGCTCCAGAGCAGGGCAGCTCGCCGGAGGAGACGGCCGGGACTGAATTGGAGAACTCCTCACCGGGAGTATCATGCCCTGATTATGAGACCGCCTCTGACAGCGATTCTGCTATGGCAGGCGATCAAAGATTGAAGGCCAAAGGCGATTTAAGCACAACACATGATAATATTATAGAAAAATTAAACCGCCTGGAGCAGCAGGTGGAGGAGCTAAGGCAGGAAATTGGCAGGATAAAGGATTACATCACGGCAGCGAGATCAATAGACGCAGCTGGGAGAACTGAGCTGATCAACCAGCGCCAAAAGAATTGAGATAAAAAGAAATGGCTCAGGCCAAGACCGATATTGCCTGAACAGGTCTCCTGCTCCTCTCCATAGTCCCGCTGAGAGCCGTTCGCATCTCCTCCTTCTGCGCCTCCTGGATGCTGCCGTTCTCCAAAAGGTCCTCCATCATGCCGCTTAAGATGTCATCCATGACCTCTGTCTTGGAGCATAGGCGGGCGCGCTGGGAATAGTAGTAACAGATATGGGATTGGAGCAGGGGGTTGGTCGTGACCTGCTCGTTATTCAGAAGAGGTGTAAGCTCATCGTCGGCCTTGTTTGCGGCATCCTTGACTTTATTGTAGAGGTTGAACCAGGAGAGAATCGCCGGCGTATCAAGCCTCTGCAGCTTTGGCATCATCCTCCCGAACCTCTGGGTGAGCTTTATCAGCTCTTCATTAGAGGATCTTATGGCGTCCTGGGCGCGGGCGAGGTCTGTGGCGTACTTGGCAAATTCGGGATTCTGATTCTTGGACATTTATATCACCGGGATCTTGATCTTGAATTATTCTAAAGAGGAATGGGGCTGCAACAAAAGATAAGACAGAGCCTGGCGGGGCGAAAGTAATGAGAAGCATCCTTAATTACAATCGGCGTCTTTAGGCTACTGAATATGATTGATAATAATGAGCAGATCTCCCGAGTACGCCGGATCTGCCACGAGCTCTACGCCTCTCCTTGCGTGGAACAGAAACGCAGCGGCCTGCACGAAGAGCTTCTTCGCCA
>Ga0074195_1002316_pt1 | contig 21865 bp, 20 predicted proteins | sample EPASupsiteHSE623_FD_64525 | JGI IMG/M metagenome (GOLD analysis project Ga0074195, IMG submission 64525) | Bioremediated contaminated groundwater from EPA Superfund site, New Mexico - Sample HSE6-23 | ecosystem: Environmental > Aquatic > Deep subsurface > Groundwater > Contaminated ...
GTTTACCGAATATTCTCTTCTCGGATCAAGCATTTTAACTTTCATTTTTCTTTTACTCCGGATGGTGATATTTCATATTTTCTGCCGCACTTCTGGCATTTGTATTCTGTTTGGTTTTCAACAGGGTGTTTAATATTTCTCATTTTGTATCCGCACTCGCACATATACCCTAAAATCCTCGCCGGATTTCCGGCGACTATAGCATAATCCGGAACGCTTCTTGTTACAACAGATCCGGCTCCGACAAATGCCCATCTTCCTATTTCAATGCCGCACACTATTGTTGCATTTGCGCCTATAGAGGCACCCCTCTTCACCAGAGTCGGCACCCACTCTCCATGCTTCGGATACGGTGCGCGCGGATTAAGATCGTTTGTGAAAACCATTGAAGGCCCAAGAAATACGTCGTCTTCCACAGTTACCATTCCGTAAACTGAGACATTGTTTTGAATTTTTACTCCACTTCCCACTACAGCTCTGCCTTCAACTGTCACAGACTGCCCTATGACGCAGTTTTTCCCTATTTTTGCACCTGACATGATGTGTGAAAAGTGCCAGATTTTTGTATTCTCTCCGATTTCACAGCCGTCATCCGCAAAGGAAGATTCGTGTACAAAATATTTTTTTTCTTCCATCATATCTCCTTGAAATAATCTGCCGTCAATCTCAGTCCCGACTCTATGTCCATAAAGCTTAATTTATAATCTTCGATTATCTTCTTTGGAGAGACAACGCTGTTAACGATTTCTCCAATCCTTTTTTCTTTTAGGACAGGCTCCATTGAGTAATCATTAAAATTATTCTTCAAGAGCCGAAAAATCTCTTTCACGCTGGTTCTTTTTCCTGTCCCCACATTGTATGTCTCTCTGTCTCCCATTGAAACAGACATTACATTTGCCTTTGCAACATCTTCAACATAAACATAGTCTCTGTACATCTCTCCGAATCCGAAAAGTGAAGATTGTCTGTTCTTCTTCATATTGTCTGCAAAAATCGCAACAACTCCGGCCTCTCCCATGACTGACTGCCTCGGGCCGTATACATTTGCATATCTGAGTATCGTATAGTTCAGATTAAAACTTTCAGAAAAGAATTTTATATAAAACTCCGATGCCAGTTTGGATATTCCGTAAGGAGATTTCGGACTCTTCTCATATGATTCATCCGCAGGGTCAATTACTTCTCCGTAAAGAGCTCCGCCTGTTGATGAAAATATTATTTTTTCTGCTTTGAATTTTTTCATCGCATTCAGAAGGTTTATTGTTCCGATTATGTTCGTTTGTGCATCTTTCTGGGGTTCCTCAGTTGATATGCGCACGTCTATCTGCGCGGCAAGATGAAACACTGTTTTTATATCATGTTTTGAAAAAACACAGTTAATGTCAGATTCATTGGAAACGTCGCCTTTTACAAAGATTGCGTTTGGATTTATGTTATTTTCGCTCCCCGTAGACAGATTGTCAAAAACAACAACGGAATGCCCTTCTGCAATAAGTTTATCCGTTACGTGCGAACCGATGAACCCTGCTCCGCCTGTTACAAGCATTTTCATAATATCACCTTGATTTTTCCGGTTAAATTAAAATGTCTGCTCTCTGCAGTCTCACCTTCGGGGTCATACCCGCTGAAAAACAATTCCTGTGCATCAACAGATAAGGAAAAATATTTAAGAATAAAGTATTCCGCTTTTATTCCGACAGAGAAGATTTTGTCAACAGTCCCCGATGGAAAGGAAGGTGCAGAGTCGGGTCTTTCAGATTCCCATGAATTTTCAAGCTCTCCGTCGCCTTTTCTCAGGTATGATAAATCAAAAGATGTTTTCATATTTTTAACAGGCCTTAATCTTAAGCCCAATGAAATGTTGTCCATGTCCGTTCCGAATAAATACGACATTGGAACTTTATAATAAGAGTATGACAGGCTTGTGAACTCATGAGTATTTGTATATGTATTCAATCTGCAATACTCTGCGTAAAAAGAGGAATTTTCCAGAAAGCCCGGGGAATACTGAGCGTTTAGAAGTATTCCTATTTTGTTGGGAACATAAAAGTCTTTTATTTCATACTGAAAATCATCAATAAAGAGCTCTCCGGAGACTAAAAGTCCTCTGATAAATTCATTTGCGAATTCCATGCTCCAGAAGATGTTATCATCCGAGTGCGAGTTATATTGTATGATATAATAAAACATTGCGGGATTGAGATAGTATAACTGAGGAAGATTGGATTTGTACAATACAATCTCTTTAAATGAGAATTTTGATCTGAAAGGAAGGCTGAATGACAGTTTGTGCGCAGACAAATATGCATTATTGGATGTCGCCTTGTTAGAGAGATGGTATTCTGATTTGTTTACGGCAAAGAAAGAGAATGACATCCTTCCCCAGTCGACATTTGCAAGAATCCCGTCCATAGGAAGAATTTTTCTTGAAATAAAGATGTCATCTTTTATTCCCTGCCCCCATGCCGGATGAATTCTTCCGGCAAGAACATGCCAATCCTCTCCGAAGAAAGAAATATATGTGTTATGACAATCGCTTCCGGTTCCTTTCCATTCATCCATTCTGAAAATTGTTGAATCCGTATTTTCAAAAGGAGCTGTTGTCCTGAAATCCGCAGAAATAATTCCGTATGGAATGTTTTTTTTCAAATAAAGCATGTTTTTGAAATTAACACTTGCGGAGTCTTCGTAAAAAATAGAGATTTCCGCATTATCTTTTATAATGAAATCATTCTTTTCAGAGAACCTTGTTAAAATGTTGTTTATTGCGGACAGTTCCTGCTGTGTAAAATCTTTTCCCTTGCCCATTCTGTCTATCCATGCATTTTCTATTGCATTAATAAGATCGTCTGACCTTATCGGAAGGTCAGACAAATTCATTTCAATCGCACTGCTTAATGAAAGAAATTCGATTTCTTCATAGAAAGGATCGTCTCTGAATATAAACTCCAAGGAATATGAAAATTCAAATACAAGTGCAATCAGAAGCAAAGATATTGCTTTTCTTATCATATTCCTTTTCCTTTCAGAACAATGGGTATTGTTCTTATTATTATTGCAAAATCATATATCAATGACCATTTATCTATATACTCCATATCCTTATACATCCAGTCCGTAAAGTCTATTTCATTTCTTCCCGATATCTGCCAAAGACATGTAAGCCCGGGCTTCATAGAGAGCCTTCTTCTGTGCCAAAATTCATAATCTTTTACTTCTTTCAGAAGCGGCGGCCTTGGACCGACAAAAGACATGTCTCCCCTTAGAATGTTGAAAAACTGAGGAATCTCGTCTAAACTGTACCTCCTGAGGAATCGTCCTATTCTTGTGATTCTTGGATCATTTACTATTTTAAAAACAGGACCGCTCATTTCATTTTTATCTTTGAGCTTCTCTTTCAATTCTTCCGCTCCATTGACCATTGTGCGGAATTTATACATTTTGAAGATTTTCCCGTTCATTCCCACCCTCTCTTGAATAAATAAAATCGGCCTTCCCATGGAAACAACAATCGCGGCAGAGACAAGAAGATAAACAGGAAGAAGAAGCACTAAAAGAATCGCTGAAAAGATTTTGTCAAAAAAATATTTCAGATATATTAGCAGCGGCTTTTCATTTTTTCCGGAAAATTCCAGAAAGTCAAATCCGAAGACAGACTGGGTATTAATAAAATTATTTTTATTAATACTGAACAGAGAATCAATGCTTATCATTGATTTTATTCCTGACTCTGCAAATATTTTCAGAAATTTTTCTGTTTTTCCGGCATCATCCTTTTCACCGGCAAAAATTACAAGATCTATAGGCATCGCCTTGATTCTGTTTGCGGTATTTTCATCAAATACCCCAATATCAAAGGATTCCGCGAGGCTTACACCCCAGTCTTTATGTGATTTTACAAGTTGAATAATCTGTTTGAACAACTGGCCTTTTCCTATGATGACAATGTCGCTCAGTCCTTCATTGCTGCGGTATTTTGCTATTTTATAGTGTTGATAGCACTTTCTTTCAATAATCAGAAAGGAAACATTTATGAATGAAAACATCAAAACAAAGAGTCTTGATATTATAAACCCCTTTACGAGAAAGGTTATTGACAAAATCACGGTTGTTCCGATAAAAACAACCTTTGTCACATCATACGCTATCTCTTTGAATGATTTGTTCGGAAGAATCTGCACCTCTTTGCTGTTAGAGAGCAGAGCCGCCCACGTAAGGATGACAAGGAAAAACAATATCAGATAGTACTGTATGTCTATAAGAAAACTGTTGTTGTCTATTACCACCAATCCTCTTATAAAGAATGCCGTCACAAAAGCGGCTATAGTCACCAAAAGGTCAAGAAAAATTAAAGATATTCTTGTGTGTTCCTTTTTACTCCCCAGAAGCATTTGACTCCCTTCTGTAGTTTTTCAGCATTTTATAAAACGCGTAGCAGAATATCATTGCAGTAAAGACAAAATATGAAATAAAGACAATAGTCCCGGGCATAATAAAAGAGAATATCGAAAGCACTGAAAAAATCACATTTATTCCGTATATGAGAATCACAACGGTATTGTGTTTTGTCCTTTCTCCCATCAGAATGTGATGAATGTGGTTTCTGTCCGGAGCAAAAAGAGGTTTTTTTGTCACAAGCCGTCTTAACACCGCAAGAGATAAATCAAGGAGCGGGTATGTAAAGAGAATGACAAATGCATACCATGACTCTGTCAAATGGTATGATAAAAGCATTATTATCATTGCAAACATGCTCCCGAGAAACAAGCTTCCCGTGTCGCCCATGAAAATTTTTGCCGGATAGAAATTGAAAATCAAAAACCCGGCTATAGACCCTATTAACGACAGAAGAAGAAAGACAAGATATGCCTTTCCCGTGAGCACTGAGAAAAAAAGAAGCACCAATGATAAAATAAAAGAGACTCCTCCGCATAGACCGTCAAGACCGTCTATAAAATTAATGCTGTTTACTACAACTGCAAATATAACCGCAGATGCAATAGTTAAAGTCGCATTTGTAAATACTATATCATTAAAAAGAATTGCGAGGTCATTTTTATTCCAGAGAAAAAAGAATGCTCCGGCAACTATCTGGAGTAAAAATTTGGATTTTGCAGATACTCCCCTCACGTCATCTATAAGACCTATTATAAAAAACATCGTGCTTGTCGAAAGAAGCCTCAGCGTGGTTTTGTCCGCTTCTACAATTCCTGCAGCATTAAGAACAATCATTGTTATCCAAGTTGCTCCAAAAAGCCCAATGCCTCCCATTGTGGGTATTTTTTCAGTATGCACTTTTCTTTGATTCGGAAGATCGTGAAATCCGAAATCTATTGCCAGTTTTTTTATTATATTGACTATTATTGCAGACAAGGCGCATGAAAGAATAACAACCGGAATCAAATAATATTTAATCATCTTATAAGAACGCTCATCATTTTAGCATATTTTTGGGAAAGAATTTCTCTGTCAAATTCCGATTCAACCATTTTTTTGCCGTTTTCACCCATTTTTCTGCAAAACTCATTGCTGTTTCTGAGTTTTTCTATTGCATTTATAAATTCCTGAAGGTTTTCCGGCTGAAACACCACACCCGCATTATTTGTTTCAAGAAGCTCCTTGGCGCTTCCGGATACTCCTGCGAGAAGCGGTTTTCCCATTGCCATATATTCAAACATTTTTGAAGGGAGAGCCTCTGTAAAAATGGGTAGTTTTTTCAGATGTATGAGCCCGGCATCAATTTCGTTTATGGCATAGGGAATCTCTCCTGCCGGAATTTTTTCAAGAACAAGAAGATTTTCAATTTTTCTCGCTGCGGCATGTCTCTTTATTTTTTCCTTCTCAGCACCATCTCCAACAAGAACAAAGAATACATTCGTTTTCCTGTAATGCTCTGCCGCTTTAACAACAATGTCCAGCCCGTGCGCCAGACCCATTGTTCCAAAATATCCTATGACGAATTTGTTTTTCCTGTCAAAATATCTTCCAATTATTTCTTTGTTTGTTTTATTTTCAAATCTTGTTTTATCTATTCCGTTTGGAACGAATACTATTTTTTCTTTGTTTACATGCTTCTTTGCAAGCTGTTCAGTAAAGTTTTTTACGACAACAACAACGCGGTCTGCTTTGTAATAAAGAAACCTTTCAAGCTTTTCCATAAGCCTTATTACGAGATGGCTCCTTATCATTTTCAATTCCACTGCGCTCTGAGGCCAAATGTCGCGGATTTCAAAGACAAATGGTATTTTTTTTAATTTTGCAATAAATAAACCGGAAATACCTACAAATAACTGCGGAGATGTCGCTATTACAATATCCGGCTTGTTCATGAAAAGACCGACAAAAAGAGACGTGATTGTAAAAGATATAAAAGAAAAGATCCTCTTTAATACTCCCTTGTTGGGAGTAACGTAAAGGAAAACCCTGAGTATCCGCACTCCGTCAAACCACTCTTCTTTAAAATACTCCCACCTGTATTTGGTGTGAACTATGCCGTCCGGGTGATTAGGCATTGCTGTTATTATGCTCACGCTATGGCCTTGTTTCACCCAAAACTTCGCCAGTTCTGAGACTCTCTGGCTCGGAGCTCCCATTTCTGGAGGATAATATTGAGAAATAAATAATATATTCATAGATATTATATTATATATCTTAATTATAAATCTGTCAAGAAATGATAATCCTGCAAAAGTTTTTTTGTTGATTTTTTTACTTATATGTTTAGAATAGCTTTTTTTATAAGGAGGTATCATGGACAAACGGTGGAGTCTGGAATCGCTTTATGCATCTTTTGATTCCGAGAGTTTTCTAAAAGACATTTCAACTCTTGATGCTGAAATAACCGAAATAAAACTATTCGGAGATAAAAACTTCTCTGCAGATCCAATAAAATCAATAGAATATTTTATTGAGCTTTCAAACAGGTTTTCAAACAGACTTCATCGGCTTTTTGCATTTTGCTCTCTCACTCTGGCTGTAGACACGGGCAACAAACACGGTATGAATAACATGGACATGCTGAGAAAGAAATCGAGTGAGACTGTTGTTTCTTTCACAAAATTCAAACTGTGGATAAAAGATTATTCAAGCCTTGATTCTGATTCGAAAAATAGTGAAATTATAAAATCCCACCTTTTTTATCTTAAAGAAATGCAATCATCTGCGCGCAGACTTTTGCCTCCCGATATTGAAGAGATTGTCTCTGATATGCAGAGAACCGGATCTTCCGCCTTTTCATCTCTTCAAAACCAGCTGACAAGCACTCTTTCTGTTGACGTAGAAATAAACGGGAAAAATGAGCAGTTGTCTTTATCACAGGCGCGCAATCTTTATTTTGACAAAGACAATGAACTCCGCGAAAGAGCTTTCTTTGCAGAGATGGATGCATATAAAAAAATCGAAATTCCATCTTCAGCCTGTCTTAATGCAATAAAAGGCGAAGTTATAACTCTTTCAAAAAAGCGCGGTTATTCATCCCCTCTTGAAATGACTCTTGAAGAGAGCCGTATGGACAGAGAGACTCTCGATTGCCTTATTGAATCAATGAAATCATCTCTTCCAATTTTCAGAAGATATTACAAACATAAGGCGAAGCTTCTTCGAAACTCCGAAAAGATACCCTACTTTGACATTCTCGCTCCCGTCGGCTCTGTTGATCTATCATTCTCATATGAAGCTGCCGCAGATTATGTGATAAAAGCGGAAAGCGAGTTTTCTTCCGAGGTTTCAGATTTCATGAAAAACGCTTTTGATAACAGGTGGCTTGACGTTGAACCGAGAAAAGGCAAGCGCGGAGGAGCATTCTGCAGTACAATACATTCAATACGCCAGTCAAGAATTCTTGCAAATTTCAGCGGCTCATTTGACAATATGACGACGCTGGCTCACGAACTTGGACATGCCTATCACGGGTATGTTCTTATGGACGAGACTCTTTTGAATTCCGATTATCCGATGCCTCTTGCAGAGACGGCTTCCATCTTTTCCGAAACGGTTGTTATGGATTACTCTTTCAAAAATATTTCCGGCGAAAACCTTTTGACTCTGCTTGAAAATGATATTTCAAGCTCTGCCACAGTGATTGTGGACATATATTCAAGATATCTTTTTGAAACAGAGCTTTTCAAAGAGAGGGAGAATTCAATTCTTTCACACAACAGGCTGAACGAACTTATGTCCAAAGCTCAAAGAGATGCCTATGGGGATTGTCTTGACGAAAATTTTGTCCATCCTTATATGTGGGTCAATAAACCGCATTATTATTACCCCGGGGCGAATTTCTATAATTTTCCGTATGCTTTCGGCCTCCTTTTTGCGAAAGGATTATACGCGAAATACAAGAGAGAGCCGGATGGTTTCATCGAAAAATATAAGAGCCTTTTGCGCCTGACCGGAAAAGATACGATATATAATGTGGGTAAGGCGGCCGGAATCGACCTTCATAGCAGAAAATTCTTTGACGATACTATTGAAATGATATCAACTGATATTGAAAGGTTCTTGACAATGAAATGATTTTGATTAAAATAAATCTCCCTTAAGTTATATTAAAAAAGATGGGATCATGAAAACCTTAAACGATCAGTTGCACAAAATTCTTGCAGAGAAAGTGTCGCCTGCCGATTACGGCAGATGGCTCTCTTCCCTGCGCATACGAGAGATAGACGAGAGGAGCATCACTCTCCTTGTTCCCACAAATGTAGTAAAAGAAATAATAGAAGATGACCTTTTTCAGGAGCTTGTTGACAGCATACGCTCTATAATGGACAGAGACCTGCAAATAAGAATTGTTGCAGAAAAAAACATTCATGAAATTCCAAAGGAACTCAATCCGTTTAAGAACAATGAGATAGGAGTCATTGACAATTCATCTCTGAACACAAGATACACGTTTGATGAGTTTGTTGTTGGAAAATCAAACGAACTCGCCTATGCGGCATCTTATTCTCTGACAAAGACTCCGGGGGAGCAATACAATCCCCTTTTCATATACGGTTCAAGCGGACTCGGAAAAACACATCTTTTAAATGCAATAGGCAATCAGATAAAACAGAATGATCCGAAAAAGCATGTTTATTATCTTTCAACGGAAAAATTCCTGAATGAATATGTTTTGGCTATTCAGGAAAAGAAAATAATTGAATTCAGGAACAAATACAGAGAGATGGATGTTCTTCTCATAGACGATATACATTTCCTTAATAAAAAAGAAGGTACTCAGGAAGAAATCTTTCACACATTCAATGCATTGTATGAGAACAACAGCCAGATAGTATTGACATCCGACAGGCTTCCAAATGAAATACCATTCCTTGAGCAGCGTCTTGTAACGCGTTTTCAATCAGGTCTCGTGGTTGACATACAGCCTCCTGATTTTGAAACAAGACTTGCAATTCTTAGAAATAAAATCGAAACTGACAATATCCAAATAGCTGATGATTGTCTTATATATATAGCAAACAATGTAAAAAACAATGTGCGTGACCTGATCGGGTCAATAATAACAACACTTGCCCACTCTTCCCTTCTCAAGAAAAACATTGATATTAATCTCGTGAGAAGCGTTGTCTCCGGAATAGTTAAGCCGTCTCATGAATTAATCTCATTCAATAAAAGAATAATGCCGTCAGACATTTTAAAAACAGTTTCTGAATATTATAAAATCCCCGAGTCTCAGATAACAGGCAAAAAAAGAACAGCATCACTTGTATTGCCAAGACAAGTTTCTGCGTATCTTATGAAGAAATTCACAAAGCTCTCCTTGAAAGAGATTGCCGAAAACCTCGGGAAAAAAGACCATTCCACGATTATCCACGCTGTAAAAAAGGTGGAAGAGCTTGCTAAAAGGAAAGATAGCAGAATCAAGGAAGATTTGGACAGTATAATCAGTTTATTAAATATTGATTAGCTGTGCATAACTTTTACACATTCGTTTGTTTTCCACAGGCACCCTCATTAAAAGAAGAATGTGCATAAGCATGTTGATTTTAAAGTATAATTTTGATATAATTTATAACTGTTATGAACATGTCGACACCTAATAATAGAAGTGATAAGGATTAAATTAATATAATAAAGGAGGAATGATGAAATTTCGCGTTGACAAACAGGAGTTCTTAAAGAACCTGAATACCATTTCAAGCATTGTTCCTGCAAAGCCTGTTGTGACTATCATTTCAAATATAATGATAGAAGCAAAGAAAGACATATTATCATTTTCATCAACAGATTTTGAAATAACAATGCATTCTGAAATGCCTGCTTCAGTTGCCGAAGACGGAGTTATAGTAATAAATGCAAAAACAATTGTAGAACTCGTCCGAAAACTTCCTGAAGGCGAACTCAGCATTTCTCTTTCCAATGATGAAGTGTCAATTAAATCAAAATCAGGCGTATATAAGATTCCTGTTATAAAGAAAGATGACTATGTTGAAATTTCAAGAATTGAAAAAAACAAAATGTTCAATGTTGATTCTCTCCCTGTTAAATCCGCGGTTGATAATTCAGTATTTGCAGTGTCGAAAGACGCAGTGAAAGTTGCAATAACCGGAGTTCTTCTTGAAGGCGCAGGAAAGAATCTTACATTCGTTGGAACAGACGGACACAGGCTGGCATTATATTCAATAAAAGATATATTTGAGAAGCCGATATCAAACTCTGTTATAGTGCCTCCGAAAGTATTGACTATTTTAAGGGATCTGATTGATGATGTTGATGAATTCAGCATGGGATTTGACGAAAAGAGAATAATGTTCAAAGTAAAGACCATTGAAGTGTGGGCAAAATTGATTGAAGGAACATTTCCGGATTATAAAAGAGTCATTCCATCCGATAACAACAAAATTTTGATAGTAAAGAAAGAAGAGCTTGTGAATTCATTGAACATAATAAATGTATTTACAAATCCGAACACGCGTTTGGTGAAATTTGAAATAGAACATGCAAAGCTGACAATAAACGCTTATCAGAATCAGACCGGAGAAGGAACGGAATTCATGGAAGTTGATTATGAAGACAAAGAAAAACTTGTAATAGGATTCAACAATAATTACCTTCTTGAAATTTTAAAGAGAATTGAAACAGAGAATGTAAAATTTAAGTTCAAAGGCGAAATGTTTGCAGTGATTATTGAAAATGAGGTTAGCAAAGTCGATCAGGAGGCAGTATATATTATCATGCCTCTAAGATTAAAGTAAAATATAAAAGAAAATAATGTAATGAAAAGGCGGGGCAAACCCCCGCCTTTTTTATTTTTTTGTGGGGACACTATACCGTAGGGGCGTACTGTATTGTCCGCCCTGCAGAAACAAATCAAATCAAATGCGGCATTGTTTCTTCAACTCGTAACTGATTCTTACCAGCGTACAAGCGTACTAGCGTACCAGCCTCCAGCGCACCAGCTAACTGCATTGTCAACCCACCAACTCCATTGACAATATCCTATAAATATAATATATTAAAAATCTATGTTGAAAAGAATAATTACAAATATCAGAAAAAGCAAAAAGACAAAGAAAACTGCAAATACAGCAGCATTCATAATTGGATTAATAGCATTTATGTTTGTTTTCGGAATTGTGGGATTTACAATGACAATGTATTTCAGTCTGCAAAAAGAAATTCCGTCAATGACAGACATGTTTATATACTCCGCTCCATCAGCAACTCTTATATATGATGACAATAACAGAAAGGTGACAGAGCTCTTTATAGAGAAGAGAATGCCCGTCAAACTGAAAGACCTTCCGCAGTACGCCATTGATGCGGTGATAGCACTTGAAGATCAGCAGTTTTATGACCATTGGGGGATAAATCTTGGGAGATTTTTCGTAGTTCTTGCAAGAAATATTGTAACAATGAAAAAGGGAGCCGGAGCATCGACAATAACACAGCAGTTGGCAAGAAATATGTTTCTCACAATGGAAAAGACATGGACAAGGAAGATAAAAGAAGCTCTGATAACATTGAATTTGGAGAGAAACTTCTCAAAAGATGAAATTTTAGAGATGTATTTCAATCAAATTAATTACGGCAACGGAGCATACGGAATAGAGGCGGCGTCCAATGTATATTTCAATAAATCCGCACGAGAACTCACTCTTGCCGAGGCGGCAATGCTCGCTGGAGTGCCGCAGATACCTGAAAAATTCAATCTTTTCAGGCACTTTGACAATGCAAAGAGCAGGCAGAAACTCTGCCTTGCAAACATGCTGAATGAAGGATATATATCAAAAGAAGAGTATCTGGACGCAAAGGAAGACAGCGTGATTGTTGTAAGGGGAGAGAAAGACGCGGGATACGGAAGATACTTCATTGAAGAGGTCAGAAAAGAAGTAATTTCAAGATTTGGAATGAATACTCTTTACAAAGGCGGGCTGAAGATCTATACGACTATGAATTCAGATATGCAGAGGGAAGCAGAGAGAGTTATTGAAAAGAAAATGCTTTACTTTGAAAAAATGTACAGATTCAAAAATACAAAAGAGAAATATGACCAACAAATAGCCGCAGACACTCTCGGACAGCAGAATCCACAGTATCTTCAGTCAAGCATGATAATAATAGAAAATCAAACAGGTGAGATAAAGGCTGTTGTGGGCGGAAGAGATTTTGAACAATCCGAATACAACAGAGTATTTCAGTCAAAGAGACAGCCGGGGTCGATTTTCAAAATATTCCTTTTCTCAGCAGCAATTGAAAATGGAATGAATCCTGGCGACATAATTATGGATACTCCAGTAGTTTTGGATGACGGAAGCGACACTCCATACAAACCAAGAAATTTCGACGGAGATTTTTTGGGGCCGATACCGCTAAGAAAGGCTCTGGCACTGTCAAGAAACGTAACAGCCATAAGACTTATAAAAAGCATTGGACCTGGAACTGTGGTAAAGCATGCGAAGAAACTGGGAGTGGAATCACAGCTTACTCCGGTTTTATCTCTTGCTCTCGGATCAAATGACGTGACATTGTATGAAATGGCAAGAGCATTTTCAGTATTTCCGAATTACGGAGTTCTGAAAAAAACAAGCATGATAAGGTACATAGAAGATGCCCAGGGAAATGTGATTTACAAAAACGAGAATCTTGAAACGAGGGTTATGGATGATGATGATGCGTATATAGTGACAAACATGCTTGAGAGCGTCGCAAAGGAAGGAACTGCTGTGGGTTTGAAATACTACAATTTCAATGTTCATATATGCGGAAAAACAGGAACAACGGATGATTATTCAAATGCGTGGTTTGTCGGATTTACAAAGGAATATACAGCAGGCGTGTGGGTGGGGTATGACAGGCTGCGCACAATAGCTGATAAAGCAACAGGAGCTGTACTTGCTCTTCCAATATGGGCGGAAACAATGAAGCCGTTTGTCAACACATCAGACTCGCTTCCGTTTATGCAGACTGACAGCATAATACATATAACTGTGTGCAGAGAAACAGGACAGCTGGCTACAAAATACTGCAAATTTATTAGAGATGAAATTTATAAAAAGGGCAGAGAGCCGAAGGGAAGCTGCGAGAAACACATAAAAGGTTATACAAACAATCAGGATTTTGACTTTTCTAAACAAGACATATTAAAGGACGATGACCTGTAAGGAGGCAAAATGAGGTTTTTAGTTGTTCTGCTTTTGGTCGTTATAATAGCATTGTCAATTTACGGAGTGTATTACTATTACCAAAAATATAAACCTGCTTTGGATAAATACGATGAGCTTGTGAGCGAAAACAAGACTCTTGCGGAATATATAAGCAAGCTGAGAACAGAGCAGATAAAGAAGGACAGCGTGCTTTCAATTCTTGCAAACTCTCAGTCAGAGGTTGACACGCAGATACTCTTTGACAATATCACAGGAACAAGAATAACTCTTGAAACAGAGAATCTCTTTGAGTCGGGCGGGTACCAGCTAAATAAAAAGGGAAAGGGGCTTCTTAAAAAGACCGCTGAGGTTCTGCTGAGAATGTCTGACGCGGAGATTGTCATTGAAGGGCACACGGACAATCAGAAAATAGGGCCGTCGATAGTAAAACAGATTCCGTCAAACTGGGAGCTTTCAGCTTTAAGGGCGATAAATGTAATGAAGTATCTGAAAGACTCAATGAATATTGATGAAAAGCGCATGTATGTAGCAGCTTACGGAGAGACAAGACCTATAGCGGACAACAGCACTGAAGAGGGGCGCAAAAAGAACAGAAGAATAGAAATATTTTTAAAGAGCTCTTCATTCAATAAGATTGTAGAGGATACTCTGGAGTGATGCTGAAGGGATTACACTTGTTTTCCGGAGGCCTTGACTCAATTCTTTCCTATAAAATTCTGCAGGAATCAAATTTCCGCGCAGATGCAGTATTTTTTGAAACACCGTTTTTTTCATCGGAAAAACCAATTGAATACGGCAAGAAAAATAATATAAACGTAAGAATCATAAATATTTTTCCGGAGTATATTTCAGTATTAAAGAGTCCTAAGTATGGGTATGGCAAGAACTTAAACCCATGCATCGACTGCAAGGCGCTAATGATAAACAAAGCATGCGAAATTGCAAAAAGAGAAGGATATGACTTTGTTTCAACAGGAGAAGTCCTTGGGCAGAGGCCGATGTCTCAGACAAAGGGCGGGCTTGTGAAACAAGAAAAGCTTCTTTTAAACAAAGATATGGTGTTCAGGGTTTTATCATATGACAGCAACCCACACAATGAAAGAATGAAATCAATTAAGAGAGTAAATATCACAGGCAGAGAAAGGACAATCCAGATAAAAATGGCTGAAGAGAGAAATATAAACGAATATCAAACCCCATCCGGAGGGTGTCTGCTGACATACAAGGAATATTCTTACAAGGCAAAAACTCTGCTTATGAAAAATCTCATTGAGGAGAGATATTTTTATATGATAAAGAGCGGCAGGTTCTTGGAATTTGAAAAAGGCGCTGCTGTAATCGGAAGGGATGAAAAAGACAATGAAAAGCTTCTAAGTTTGAGAAAAAATGAAAAAGGTTTTCAAATTCAGACAGGAAAAGGACCTGTGGCATTAATAATCGGTGATATTTCAGAAGAGGAGATTTTCTCGTTTAAAGAATCTCTTTTAAATTATTCAAAGAACAGTAAAAATGAAAAAGATTATATTTGCAGTATTTAGTTTATTTCTCTATATGCATTTAACTTGCGACAGTTTGTGGGTGCCGCCTCTTCTCTCTGCGATTATTCCGGGAGGAGGTCAGTTTTACAACAGAGAATATATAAAAGGCGGAATCTTTGCCGCAGCGGAGATAACCGCTATAGCACTCTATTACAATGAATATAAAAAGAACGGAAGCAGGGAATCCTTATATAGAGATATTTCAATTGGAATCATTCTTTTTTCGGTTTTGGATGCATATATTTCCGGAGAATTGAAAGAATCCATAATCATGGGGGAAAAATCAGATACTTTAAAAACAAAATAAAAGAATCTTTTTCAAAAGAAAAAGTTTTTCTTTCTGAAGAAAAATATGAAATGTTTGAAGAATATCTCAATCTTATTGTAAAGTGGAACAAATCAGTCTCTCTGGTTTCAAAGACAGATGAAAACAATCTTATAGAGAACCACCTCATTGATTCAGTGCTTGGCTGCCTTGAAATAAAGGATGCGGAGAGAGAAAAAGTTGCGGATATAGGAAGCGGAAACGGGTTTCCTGCAATACCGATGAAAATAATGTATGAAAGTTCAGACATAACAATGATTGAAATAAATCAAAGAAAGGCATCCTTTTTAAGAGAGTCGGCAAGGATATTGAATTTGAAAGAATTGAAAGTTGCCAATATCGATATAAAGGATTTTGATTTTGCTGCAATCAACAGAATAACGGCAAGAGCATTTAAGCCGATTGAAGAGATAGAGAAGATAATGTCAGATAAAAAATTCTGCGGAAAAATCAGCGTATGGGAGAAAAGGCAAAATCAGAGGGTGAAAACTTACCCGTTCTGCAATGTGGAAAACTTGTGAAATGTTCCACGTGGAACATTTCTGTATTTTTAAAAAAAACATTAAGTTGTTGAATAGAGGTAACCTTCGGGATTTTAAAAGATCAAAGTTTTCCACATAATTATTTAAATGTTCCACGTGGAACAAAAAAGACTTGAAATATATTGCTCTTTGTGGTAATATTGCCCTCTATGAAAAGGATAATAGCTGTTGTAAATCAGAAGGGCGGAGTCGGAAAAACGACAACCGCAGTAAATCTTGGAGCTGCGCTTGGAGTTGCAGAGAAAAAGACCCTTTTGATTGACATTGACCCGCAGGCAAATGCAACATCCTCTTTGGGATATTATGATAAGAATTTCCTCGGCAGAAGCGTTTATGATGTTCTGGCAAATAAGGTTTCAATTGAAGACACAATAGTAAAAACAGAGCTTGAATACCTTGATCTTCTTCCTTCAGACATATCCCTTGCCGCGACAGATGTCGAACTTGTAGGGCTTGAAAATAAAGAGAGGCTTTTAAAGCACTCTCTTGAACCCATACTGAACAGATACGAATATATTCTTATAGATTGTCCGCCCTCTTTGCAGATTCTGACACTCAATGCTCTTGTTGCGGCGCATTCTATATTGATACCGGTTCAGGCTGAGTTTTACGCTGTTGAAGGACTTGCGAAGCTTCTGAATACAATAAACAGTGTGCGCCAGGCAATGAATGATGACCTTGAAATAGAGGGGGTTCTGATAACGATGTACGATTCACGGCTCACCCTGGCAAGACAGGTTGCTGATGAAGTTTTGAATTATTTCAAAAGTTCAGTTTATAAGACTTACATACCAAGAAACGTCCGTCTCGCAGAGGCGCCGTCATTCGGGAAGCCGATAATTCTTTTTGACCCTGTTTCAAATGGCTCAAAAGCGTATTTGGAACTGGCAAAGGAGCTGATAGAAAAGCATGAAAAAGGCACTAGGTCGAGGTCTTGAATCCCTCATCTCCGGAACGGAGCAGAGGGAGATTCGTCAGATTCAGCTGAAATCCATTAAGCCGAATCCGTTTCAGCCGAGAAAGCATTTTACTGAAGAGGAGCTTTCTGATCTTTCGGAATCAATAAAGGCAAACGGAGTTCTCCAGCCCATAACAGTGCGCAGGAAGAATGATTTCTTTGAGATAGTCGCGGGAGAGAGGCGATTCAGAGCTTCCGCATCGGCAGGCCTCAAAGAGATTCCCGCTGTAATAAAAGATGTCCCTGACGAAAAAATGCTGGAATTTGCTCTTGTGGAAAATATACAAAGAGAAGATCTTAATCCCATAGATGAAGCCCTCGGATATAAAGACCTCTCTGAAAAATTCAAACTTACACACGAGACCATATCCGAAAGAATCGGAAAATCACGCTCTCACATTTCAAATATGCTGAGAATCCTTGAACTTGAAACGCACATAAGAAACATGATTTCGGACAATATAATATCTCTCGGACATGCAAAGGTTCTTCTTTCAATAAAAGATAAAAACAAAAGACTTATAATAGCTCAAAAAATTGCAAAAGACAAACTCTCGGTCAGAGAAGTGGAGAGTTTGCTCTCCGGAACAGCAACTTCCGTGAGAACTAAAGAAAGAAGGGTTGACCATAAATCTTCTCACTTGAAATCCTTGGAAAATAAGCTCTCTGAGTATTTTTCAAGAAAAGCCGAAATAAAGTATAAGAAGGGAAAGGGAAGAATTTCTCTTGATTTTTACAATGACGATGACTTCAGATCCCTTCTTGAGAAACTCGGACTCAAAAACATCGATTAGGAGTACAGATGAAAAACATGGTTGATGCCGTAAAACAGCTTACTGTTGCGCCCGGCCCGTCGGGAGCGGAAGATTCCTTATTTTCTGTAGTAAAAAATCTTGTCAGGGAATTTAAGGTAAAAGTGGAAAAAGACAGAATGGGAAATATTGTTGTGTTTAAAAAAGGAAATAAAAAAGGATCTGTCGCTTTTTTTACGCACAATGATGAAATCGGGCTAATGGTTACAAAAATAGACAAAGATTATCTCCGTTTTACAGAAGTGGGCGGATATGATGAAAAGGTGCTTCTCGGACAAGAGGTGACTGTATACGGAAAAAAACAGATAAAGGGAATAATCGGAGCAAAACCGCCTCATCTTCAGACGAAGGGCGAGGGTGATAAGTTCCTTAAATTTGAAGACTTATACATTGATATTGCAATGAAAAATAAGGATATAGTTAAGTATATATCAGTCGGAGACAGGGTGATAATTAGAAGCGGCTTCACTGAAATGAAGCAGAATACTGTGTGTGTAAAGGCATTGGACAACCGTTCGTGCGGAGCAATAATTCTTTACATGCTGAAGCTTCTTGAAAATGTAAAAAATCATCCTGACATTTATCTTGTTCTTAATTCTCAGGAAGAGACCACAATGGCAGGATCGGAAACATCTGCCTTCAGGTTGAATCCCGATGTTGCTTTTGTTCTGGATGTGACATTCGCAAAACAAGCCGGATACGAGCAGGGATATCCGCTCGACAAAATAGGGCTCGGAATGGGAGCGAACATCTGCAGAAAAATATTTGATTTTGTAAAAAAAGTTGCTGATGAAAATAATATTCAGTATTTCATTGAGCCTCTTCCGTCAATGTCAGGCACTGATGCTTACGCAGTTCAGACTGTTTTAAAGGGTTTAACCACAATGCTTATATCTCTTCCGATAAGGAACATGCACTCTCCTGTGGAAATAGCAAGCATAAAAACAATGGAAGAGACTGCGAAGCTTCTTTCTCTTGTGATTTCTAAGATTGACGTAAAGGATTTTCAAGAGAGAATAATAAAATAAGGAAACAAAATGAACACTCTATTAAAAAAACTCACTGAAATTCACGGAGTATCTGGAAACGAAGATAGCGTGCGGGAAATAATTATTGAAGAAGTAAAGCCTTTTTGTGATACTCTGAGAATAGACAAAATGGGAAATTTGATTGCATTTAAAAAAGGAACAGGAAAAGACAGAAAGAGAATTATGCTCGGAGCCCACATGGACGAGGTGGGTTTCATGGTAAAATCAATAGATGATAATGGCGCATTAAAGTTCATGACAGCAGGCTCAATAGACAGAAGGGTGCTTATCGGAAAGAGAGTTCTTGTGGGAAAAGACAGAATCCCCGGCGCAATCGCATACAAGGCGGTGCACAATCAAAAAGGTGAATACGATGTTCTTCCAAAAGTGGAACAGCTTTCAATTGATATTGGATTCTCTGATAAAAAAGAAGCTGAAAAAGCGGTTTCAGTAGGAGATTATGTTATATTTGACACTGAATATGAGGAGAGGGGAGACATTCTTAAAGGAAAGGCTTTTGATGACAGATTCGGATGCTATGCAATCATAGAGATAATGAAATCCAAACATAAACATGACATTTACGGAGCTTTTTTTGTTCAGGAAGAGGTGGGTCTTAGAGGATCTTCCGCTTCAACATACTCTATTAAACCGGATTATGCAATAGTTCTTGAGGGCACATCCGCGGCAGATATGCCGCATGAGAAGGATGAGGCGGATTTCCCGCAAATGCAGAAAGGCGTTGTTGTTACTATTTCCGACAGAACGTTTTTTGCAAACAAGGAGTTTCTCGCGTTTGTAATTAAGACAGCCAAAGAGAATAAAATAAAAATGCAATTCAAACAGCCGATGATAGGCGGCACTGACGCAGGAATGATTCACAAAACAAAAACAGGAGTAAAGACAATGGTCTTTGCGGTTCCTTCAAGGTATATACACTCGCCTGTATGCTATGCGTCAATGAGCGACCTTGAAAGCATGATAGAATTGGCAAAAAAAACAATTAACAATATAAAATAGAGGTGAAGAAATGAAACAATTGATTCGCGCTCTGACAGAGATAATCGGACCATCATCACACGAAGAGCTTGTGGCAGATTACATTGAAAAAGCACTTAAGAAAAACAAAAAGCTGGAAATAAAAAGAGACGTGATGGGAAATCTCATTGCGAGAAGAAAAGGATCCGGAAAAAAGATTATGCTTGCCGCGCACATGGATGAAATAGGCTTCATGGTAAAACATATTGACAAAAACGGATATCTACGTTTTGCTGTTGTGGGTGGAATATTCAATCATAATATTATAGAAAATCACGTTAAATTCACCAATAATGTCGAAGGAGTTATAGGAATAGAGCCAAAATCATTCAACTGGAAAGAGATTCCGTCGGGTGAAAAAATGTTCATTGACATAGGAGCAAAAAGCAAGGCAGAGGCGGAAAAGCTTGTCTCCATAGGCTCTCTTGCCGGGATGAAAGCAACATTTGTCGATATGGGGAAAAGAATATCTACAAAGACTCTTGATGACAGAATAGGATGCGCAATGCTCATAGAGCTTGCTCTTCAGGAAATAAAAGGAAACAATGACATTTATTTTGTTTTCACAACCCAGGAAGAGGTGGGGCTTAGGGGCGCAAAGACATCCGCATTCGGCATATCTCCCGATTTTGCCGTTGCTATAGATGTCACTGATACCGGGGATGTTCCGGAGTCTCACATTATGGAGGTCTCTCTCGGAAAGGGTCCTGCAATAAAAGTGATGGATTCGGGAATGGTCGTCAGAAAGCCTGTCATAGATTTCATGAAAGAGACTGCAGAAAAAAACAAGATTCCGTATCAGTTGGAAATCCTTACAGCAGGGTCAACGGATGCAATGGCTATTCAGACAAACAGAGACGGAGTACTGGCCGGAGTAGTTTCAATACCCACAAGATACATTCACTCACAGGCTGAAATGTGCGACATGGATGATGTTGAAAATGGAATCAAACTCATCAAGGCAATGATAGAAACAGATTTGAAAAAGAAAGGATTTTAATTGATAAGACCACATACCATTATATATATCACGCCTGACGGAAAGACAAAAAAAGAGTTTTCCGTACATCCTACAATATTCAAAATTGTTATAGCATCCGCTTCGGCTCTTCTGCTGCTGATAATAGTTTCTCTTGTCTTTGTAGGAGCTGTTTATTCGGATGCAATTCAAAAGAGAATATACGCAGACAAAGTGAGAAAAATGGAGATAGAGATGGCAAAAGTCGAACAGTTGAAAAAAGACATCCTCTATCTGTACGATAAAAGCGAAAAAATAAAGGAGCTTCTCGGAATTGACATTCAGAACACAATTCTGCGCTCCCATTATGATGAGACAAAGAGGGTTACAATAGACACAATGGTGACGAAAGAATCTCTTGCAAACTCTCAAACTTCAATGCCAGACATTAATCCCACAGAAGGAGAGATTTCAAGAAAATTTTCAAAAGAACATCCTGCAATCGACATAGCTACCACCGCAGGATCTCCGGTGGTGACTACAATTGACGGAATAGTCAAATCGGTGGGCTGGGATGAAAATTTCGGAAATTATCTGAAAATACAAAACAGCGGATTTGAAATATTCTACGGACATCTTGAAAAAGTCTATGTCAAGAATCTGCAGAATGTAAAGAAGGGCGAAATCGTAGGCCTTGTCGGTAACTCAGGCAAATCAACAGCGCCCCACCTTCATTATGAAATAGTATCCGACACCCTTCTTGTCGACCCTGAGAAATTTATGTTTGAAAAACAGTAAATAAACCAAGGAGAATAAAATGGAAAAAACAACAGGCGGAATTACAAATATCATCGGAGAGGGAACGGAAATAACAGGAAAGGTTTTTGTGCCAGGTTCAGTCAGGATAGACGGAAGAGTGGACGGCGAAATTTCAATAACAGAGATGATGACTGTGGGCAGAACAGGAAACTTAAAGGGCACAATAACAACGAAAGATGCAGTAGTGGGCGGAAGAATAGAGGGGACTCTCAATGTAAAAAACAGAATTGAGCTTCAGAA